>Ga0224554_1001298_pt1 | contig 16390 bp, 12 predicted proteins | sample 714S22024metaG_FD_180666 | JGI IMG/M metagenome (GOLD analysis project Ga0224554, IMG submission 180666) | Peat soil microbial communities from Stordalen Mire, Sweden - 717 S2 20-24 | ecosystem: Environmental > Terrestrial > Soil > Wetlands > Peat | place: Sweden: Norrbotten County, Stordalen...
CACATTCTCGTTGCGGGCCTTCTTTCGGGGCTACCGGGTGATTTTCGATCCGGAGGCCCTCGCCTTCGACTATCCGGCGGCTGAGGGCGGCGAGTTTCGCCGCCGGTTGCGCACGCTGGCCGGTCTCTGGCAACTCTTCGTTCGCCTGCCGCAGTTGTTCACCAGCGCCGACCGGATGCGTTTTCATTTTCTTTCCTACAAATTCGGACGCCTCGTGCTGCCCTGGGCGATTCTGCTGATCTGGGGCTCGACGCTCGCGCTGACCGATTCCCGGTGGCGCAACTTCCTGCTGATCGACGAGCTGACGCTGGTGGCCCTGGCGGTGCTCGACCGATTCGTGCCCCGCACCTTTTTCTTGAAACGGATCTCCTCGCCGGCGCGAACTTTTATGGCCATGAACGCCGCGGCGCTGCTGGCCGTGCTGGTGTTTTTCGTTCCGGCGGAAACGCTCTGGCGGCCGACCCGCATCGAAGTGCGCCATTAATCGCGGCTATACTCGATCTTTGAGCCGGATTCTTTTTGTTCTCGGGACGCGGCCGGAGGCCATCAAGCTCTGCCCGCTGATCAAACGGCTGGGCTCGCAGCCGGACGACTTCGAGGTGAGAGTCTGTGTCACGGCCCAGCACCGCGACATGTTGGACCCGGTGCTGGAAGCCTTCGGAGTCCGTCCGGATTTCGATCTCGACCTGATGCAGCCGGGCCAGACGCTGTGCGGCATCACGGCGCGGATTCTGGGCGGCATCGAAACGGTTTTGAACTCCGAGCGGCCGCACCTGGTTGTGGTGCAGGGCGACACGAACACCACCTTCGCCGCGGCGCTGGGCGCGTTTTATCGCGGCGTGCCGGTCGCGCACGTTGAAGCTGGGCTGCGCACGGGCGACCTGCGGCAGCCGTTCCCGGAGGAAATGAACCGCGTACTCACGTCGCGCATCGCGGAATATCATTTCGCCCCCACGCGCGGCGCCGAAGCCGCCCTTTTGCAGGAGGGCGTGGCGCCCGAAAGGATCTTCGTCACGGGCAATACCGGCATCGACGCGGTGCTTTGGGTGCGCTATGCGCTGGAACAGGGCGAACTCCATGCGCCGGCCTGGCCCTGGCTCGATCCGGCCAGGCGGCTGGTGCTGGTTACCTGCCACCGGCGCGAGAACTTCGGGCCGGGTTTCGACCGGGCCATGCGGGCGCTCGCGCTGGTGGCGGAGCGGCCCGACGTTCAGGTGGTTTACCCGGTGCACCGCAATCCCAACGTGCTGGGCCCCGCCTACAGCCAGCTCTCCGGACACGCCAATATCGTCCTGCTCGATCCGTTGCCTTACGTGGCTTTTGTGGACCTCATGCGCCGGTGCTGGATGATCATTACGGATTCGGGCGGCATTCAGGAGGAAGCGCCGTCGCTCGGCAAGCCGGTGCTGGTGCTGCGCGAGAAAACCGAGCGGCCGGAAGCGGTGGAAGCCGGAACGGTGAAGCTGGTGGGAACCGACGAGCGGCAGATCGTCGCCGAGGCAGCGCGATTGCTGGACGACGAACGAGAATACACCCGCATGACCCGTGTCCACAACCCCTACGGCGACGGGCGCGCGTGCGAGCGGATCGCCCAGGTGCTGGCGACGGCGCTGCGATTGCCACCTTCCGGCGGCTAGGTCTTCGATGGGCAGATTCGGTGCTAGTCGAAACGACCGCTCCCTGTGGTCGCGGCTCGGTTCCGGCGGGAATGATATAGACTTCGAAATGAGCTCTGTTCCGGAGGCCCGTATGCAGATTCGCCGCTTCCGCCGATCGGTTTCGAAGGCGTTCGCCGCCAACCGCCCGCTTGCGGTCTGGCCTTATGGTTTGCTGATGACGCTGCTGCTGGGGCTGCCGTCTCCGGCGGTCCCACAAGCCACGCCGGATCAGGTCGTGATTCACGCGGGGACGCACGTCGTCCTGGTGAACGTGGTGGTGAAGGACAAGAGCGGAAAGCCGGTCGACGACCTGAGGCGCGCCGATTTCGAGCTGCGCGACAACGGCCAGGAGCAAAAGATCGGGCTGTTTGCGTTGGAAGAAGCCAGCAGGGCGGCAACGGCGGTTTCGAGTTCGCCGGCTGCGTCGACGTTCACCAACAGGCCGGGAGCGAATATCGCGGCCGTGACCGTGTTCCTGTTCGATGAACTGAATACACAACTCTCCGATCAGGAGCTGGCCAAGAAAGACTTTCTCCGATACTTACGGGGGGTGCCGGCGGCCAGCCGGGTCGCCGTTTTCGTGCTGGGCGACTCGCTGTCGCTGCTACACGATTTTTCGCAGGATATGGCTTCGCTGCTGGAGGCTGTCGCGAAGCACTCGAATCGAGTGAATCCGGAAGTGGAGGCCTCCACGGCGCCGCCTGCCTCGGCCCATTCGCTTACAGGCGATCAGACGACCACCGCACAGTGGGATAGCTTCATGAAGTCTTCCAACCAGCCCTATGTCGATTATGCCGAGACGGTGCGCGCGACTCGCACGGCGGCGGCTCTCGAAACCATCGCCGGACATTTGCAGGGCATTCCCGGCCGGAAGACGCTGGTTTGGATTTCGGGCGGATTCCCGATTCAACTGGGCTTGCGCAACGGCACGGACAGCATGCCGCAAAGCAACCCCAACGCGCGTCCTTCCGGTGGGGAAGGTCGAGCAGCTTACGACGATTCCGTTGAGTTTCACCGAAGGTGCGCTTCGCCAGATTCAGGACCAGGGTCTCGTCCTGGGTGCGCGAGTGAAGACGCCGCCGGGGACAACCGGGTTCAGCCTGGGTTTCCGGGACGTTCCGTCCGGGATGGTGGGAACCCTGCACGTGCCGTTGTAGGCGAGTGCGCTAGAAGTTAAGAGCTCGATCGAGCGAATGGCCTTCCAGGAAGAAAAGCCGAGACGACTCTACTCTCGGCTCAGCAGGTTTGACAACCTGCGCCACGGGGCTGCGCGTGGGAACGAGCGGTCCCACGCGCGAATGGTTAAGTTGTTGAAAACAGTAAAAACAGTACCTAAAAAGTGGACCCGATCATTCCCACGCGGGGCGGTTAATTAAGAGCATGATCGAGGGAATGGCCTTCCAGGAAGAAAAGCCGAGACGACTCTCGGCTCAGCAGGTTTGACAACCTGCGCCACGGGTCTGCGCGTGGGACTGATCGGTCCCACGCGCGGAGGGTTAAGTTATTGAGAACAATAAAAACAGTACCTAAAAAGTGGGCCCGATCATTCCCACGGGGCGGTTAATTAAGAGCATGATCGAGGGAATGGCCTTCCAGGAAGAGAAGCCGAGACGACTCTCGGCTCAGCAGGTTTGACAATCTGCGCCACGGGTCTGCGCGTGGGACAGATCGGTCCCACGAGCGGATGGTTAAGTTATTGAAAACAATAAAAACAGTACCGAAAAAGTGGGCCAATCGTGCCCACGGGGGCGGTTGGCTCAGCGGTTGAATTCATGAATGCGGTCTCCTTACCCGTGGCGGCTCCCTGGGCGGCAGGGCGCCTCGCGGGAAGCCGGGCCGGGCATGCCCGGCCCTACCTAATCTCACTTTGGCACAAGAGGGTGGCGGGGCACGGCGTCCGGAGCGCGTGGAAGAGGGCGTAACGCCTGTGGGGACAGTGGCTTGGGGAAATTTGCGGGATTGGTGAACGCAGGCGGGGAACTGGCCCCGCGCGTGCATCTCAGGCTTAGCAGGGGTTCTGAACCTGAATTCCGGGGTCAACTTCGGCGAAGTTGCATTTCCACAGCGGAAAACCAAGAAAAAGCAAGCCCTCAGAATGTGCGCTGTCGGCGGCACGGCAAGCCGTGCCCTGATACAAGGCGTCAAGATTCGGAATTCAGGCTGACTGGCCCAACCGCTTCCTCTGGTGCGGCTCGGATGCGCGCTCGGGGCCGCGAGCTTACCGATAGACCGGAAGATCTTTCACGATCCGGACCGTCGCTACGCTCACCCGCACCACCTGGCCCACCAGGCGCACGATGTAGCCGGGATCGTCCTCGCGATTCGGGTCGGACTCGCCCTTCACCTGGTACTGATCGATCACCCATTCCAGCGCCGACCGCGAGCCCAGCCGGTACTCGAACGCCTCTGCCGGAATGCCACCCAGCGTGAGCGACTCGTTCACACGAAGCGACTGCTTATCCGCGCTCAGCTTCATCTTCTCGACGCGCTGCGAGTATGGAACACCCTCGGTTTCGATTTCCGGGAGCGGCCACGGTTCGAGCGATTCATATTCGACATGCAGCCGCGCCAGTTCTTTTCCGGCCGATGCGAAGGCGGCGAAATCGGGCGCAAACGGAATCCGCGGCAGCTCGCGCTTGAGATTAGCTGCGTACCGCTCGCGATACCCCGGATGATGGAGCAGCGCGTAGAGGTAGTGGAAGACGTCTTCCTTCGCGATGGAGTCGTCGGAGTAGCGCTGCCGAAACTGTGCGACGGCGGAGTCTTTTAGGTGGGAGAGGGGGAAGCACTGGATCTTCTCAAAGGCCAGATCGAGTGGCAGAATGATGTCCGAGACGAGTGTGCCGAAAGGCTTGCGGTTGCCCGGTCCGGGCACGGCGATAACAGCGCCGGCAATCTTCAGCCACTTCCCGGTGCGCTGATTCAGAACACTGTCGAGAAACACCCACTCGCGCGTGAACGGCCGATAGACCGACGGCTTGATCTTTTCTTCGGCGAACTCCGCATACTGGCCTCGAGCGAGGCATTCTTTGAGTCGGCTGCTCCACTTGATCTGTTCGGCAAACGTGGCGTTCGCCTTGCGTCTATGGCGGTCAACCTCGCTGTTGTAAGCGGCGACGAGCTCCGTGACTCGCGAAGCGAGCACGTCGCGATGGAAATCGTAGACGACCGCATCGCGATTTGTGTTGAGGCCCAAGGTCCTGATGGAGAACACCTCGTCCATCGGCAGGAGCCCACCGTACTCCTGCCCGTGCCCGGCCGCAATCCAAGTATGATCCGCGGCGGGCACGGAACTCGCCCAGGGAACCTCATGCTTTGTGGGGAATTCCAGCTTTTCGCCGTTACGCCATGTCTCGGGCACGCGGTGGTAGCGCAGTCGCTGCGCCACGTTCTTTTTGCGAACCGCTAGCGTGATTCCTACGCCGACCTGAATGCCGAATACGTTGTGGGTCGTGCCGGACAGCTTGGGATTCCGGCGCACGTTGCCGTGCAGATCGATGTGATCGATTCGCTGGAAGTCCTGCGCGAGGTGCTTTCGCATACCGTCAAATGCAATCTGGTCGAGGAAGCCGTTGTTTGACACGAAGCAGACGATGCCGTCGCGGTCGCCTAGGCGGTCTGAGGCCCACCGAAAAAACTTCACGTAGGCATCGTCCAGCTTGCTCTTGCTGCTGGCCTTGGAGTCTTTGGTGTAGGTGTCCCGCACCCGCCCATCGACCACCTTGTACTTCCGGTTCTTGTTGTTGTCGTTCTCGCTCTTCTGCCCTACGTTGTACGGCGGTTATGTTAGCGAGGGCGCGTATGTGTATGATACACACGCTTGGTTCCCAGGACTCCGGCCCACATGCAGACAGAAAGACTGTATGCGTATGTTGCGCCGCGAGAGGCATGGCGATCCCGTGGGGATGTCTCATCGCAGGATCGCCGTCTCGCCCGACGCGTACACAAGGGTCAGTTCGTTGGTGAATCTTTCACGCTCCCGCTGAATGATGGTCCCGTCTTCTTCTGTTTCCTCCGAGCGATCAATAACCTTGACCGCCTGCCACGCTGCAACATGCAGGTCCTTGCCGGAGCCGAAGACCCCGTTCAACATGCCGCTTACGGCGCATAGCGCCACGTGGCCGCCGTGCAGCGGCGTCAACGGTCGTCCCTTGAAAGCGACCGACTGAGGAAAGAGGATTCGAGCAGCTTGGCGGTAGGCCGAAGAGCGCGGAAGCAAGTCCTCGATCTCATCGAGCGGAAGGCCGCGATATTCCAGTTTGGCTGGACCGCTTTCGGGAACATCGTACATCGGCGCGCCGACGTCGCCCAGGGGAGCCAGTTGCTCATAATTCCCTCCGATCCTTGCTAACTGCGCGCGTCGCGCGACAATATCGTCGTCCCTCAACTGCTCGCGTTCCCGGCGACTGCGGCGCGTTGCCAAGACCACCACCTGCCGGTAACGCACGGATTCTGGGTCAGTCAGTCGATAGATTCGGATCGCCTTAAACTGCGATGTGAGGATCTCGGCGCATTCACGGACATGCACAGCCGGGATGACGAGAACGAGAACACCCCCGACCTTGAGCCAGCGATACGTGTGCGCCAGGAACACCCGTTCCGTGCGCTCGCTTCGAGTTTCGCCGGCGGTCCAGTCGTACGGCGGATTCAAGAACGCCAGTCCGCAGGACTCGACGGGGCAGTGCACGTCGAGGCAGTCGCCATGAACCATCTCATCGACAACGGCGGCGGCTTGTTCCGCGCGATACGCATCCAACTCGATTCCGTACCGACGCGCGCACGATTCTCCGGTAATGGCTAAGAGCGCAGAGCCGGCTCCTATGCAGGGATCGATCGCGGAGAACGGCGAATCTGGGTAGCGCAGGCAGGCCCTGATGCGCCGAGCTTCGGTAAGAGGCAGCGGGAAGTATCCCAGCCGGAGCTTTCCTTGAATCCTCATGATTGTTCCTTTCCGGTGGGGGTCGCCTTGACGGCTAGAGGGTTTCCTAAACGACAGGTTGTTCTCCGCAGTGGGCTGGGTTCTGCCCATCGATCATGACGACCTTTACCGCGAACGCTATACCAATGTAGGTATAATGAACGGAGATGGACAAACCTGTGTCCCTGAAGCCGCTGTATTGGGTAGGGAGCTCGAAACGGGACTTGCTTTGCTTGCCCGGCCCGGTGGAGGACCTCTTTGGGTATGCTCTTTACCTTGCCCAGGATGGCAAGAAGCATGAGAAGGCTAAGCCCCTCAAAGGCTTCGGCTCCGCTGGCGTCCTGGAGGTTGTAGAGGATTGGAATCGGAGCACGTATCGAGCCGTCTACACAGTCCGGTTCGAGGGCGTGGTGTTCGTTCTGCATATATTCCAGAAGAAGTCCACGCGTGGGGCGGCCACGCCTAAGGCCGATATCGATCTGATCCGCGAGCGTCTCAAAGTCGCGGAGTTGTTCGCCAAGGAGCTATCGCGATGAAGAAACAGAGAGTCGTGCGGGGCATTCCTGTCGAGGAGGGCTCAGGGAATGTATATACCGACCTCGGGTATCCGGATAGTGAGAGCATGTTGGTTAAGGCCCAATTGGCCGCTAAGATCGCCGAGATCATCCAGCGGCGAGCGCTCACACAGGCCCACGCAGCAGAGATTTTGGGACTAACGCAGCCGAAGGTTTCCGACCTGTTGAATGGGCGGTTTCGCGGGATTTCGGAGCACCGTATGTTGGAATGCCTGACCCGGTTGGGCCGGGATGTCCACATTGTGATCAAGCCGACGCCCAGAAGTCGGTCGAACGGCCGGCTGACGCTTTCCGTAGCATAGGGTCGCCGGAAAACACCGCGGCGCACTAAATGGGGGGCTCTGCCCCCCAAGCCCCCCGGGATTTATCGCTGTTTTCTTCCAGAGTGGATGGTTTTTCTCTTGTGCTTATCAGCGATTGCCGTACAATGGAGAGGCTTGATAGGAGGATAGGGCAACGCAGGGATGCGACCCGAGCGCCGACTCAAGCCCGGAGTGGATGGCGGCCTTCGGGCCGCCTCCTGGTCAACCCCGCCGCATGACCGAAAAACAGCGGCGACCATGCTTTGATGCTCCCCGGCGCCACGCACGAAACTGGTTTCAGTGAAAAAGACGGCGCCAGGCGTTCACATCGAGAAGCCGACCTGGCGTTCTTGCGAATGAGGCGTTGCGATGATTGCCCCCTCGAAGGCGTTCCGGTCCCCGATGAACACAACCTGTTCGATGCCCCGTGTCAAAGCCGTGTAAATGAGCGTCCGGTCCAACAACCGGCTCCGCGTGACAGGAACGATCACTCTCTTGAACTGGCTGCCCTGCGCTTTGTGAACGGTGATTGCGTAGGCTAGGTCCACGTGCTGGAAGTCCTCTTCCAGAAGTTCGTGCTCCATGCCATCGAGGGAACACGCCATGGCGCGCTTCCCGGCAGTGCTCACCACATGATCGATTCTGCCCAACGACCCGTTCCACAACCCTTTCTCGTAGTCGTTCACCAGATAGACGATCGGTTCGCCCTCGGCGAGATCCCACCCTTCCAGCTTCTTTCTCGTGGCCGATGCATACGCATGCATGGTCGCGTTGATGGCGCGGATGCCATTGGCTCCCCGCTTAATGGCGCCAAGGGTTTGGACATCGTCGCATCCCCTCCATTCCGTGAGAACTCGTACCAGGTTATCCATGATGGCGTCATCCGCGGCGTCGATGAAATTCACGCCGCAAGCGCAGCCGGCGAAGTTGGGCAAGCTCGGCGCTACGCCGTGCCGGACTGCGTGCGCGATCTGTGGAATGCCGCTCGACTGAGCCTGCCGGTGGATCTCGACGAGTTCCACCCTCGGCACACTCGGGCTGGCGGCGAGAACATGAAAAATGAGCCCGAAGCCGATGGGTGGCAGTTGGTATGGATCGCCGACCAACAGCAAGCGGGCGCGAGCCGGCAGAGCGCGGACAAGGCTGTACGTTAGCGGCAGGTCCAGCATCGAAGACTCATCGATGATGATCAGCGGCTCGCTCGCCGGATCGACGAGCCTCAGAGCGGCGGCCCGCAAAAACGCGGCGATTGTGGATGCTTCCCGCCCGGTAGCCGTGCGCAGCCGTTGGGCTGCGCGCCCGCTGAGAGCCATTTGCAAAACGGGGACTCCGGCCCGCTCCGCGACGTCATGGACCAGTCGGAGTACCGTTGTTTTGCCGGTTCCCGCTCCGCCGGTAAGTACGCTGAGAGGATGATGGACCGCCATTTCCACGGCCCTATACTGAGCGGCATTGAGCTGTAGCCCAGTGTTGCTCCGATATCTCTCTATCGATTCCGCGACGATAGAGGCAAGGTCGCCTGAGAACAGATTCCGTTCGGGCCCGGGCGAGCCGGCGAGCAACCCGCGAAGATAACCTGCGACAGCGTTCTCCATCACGGCGGCACCAACCGGTTGGTAGCCGTGCGCAACGGCGATGATCGCGTGGCCCCGCCACGCGAGATCTATGGCTGCCCTGGCGGTCGACTCCCCGCAGCGGAGCGTCGCGGCGACATCGCCGACCAGTATGCCAACGCTCGTCAGCGTATGTTTGGCGTCGAGCCGCCGATACAAGCAGGCTTCCACTGCCGCGATCCGCCGGCGCGGATCGTCGTCGGCCAGGCCCAACGAGCGCGCCATCCGGTCCACCTTTTCCCAGGCGGTGAAGGTCAGCATCCGATAGGGATTCTCCCGCAGTTTCGCCAGTGTGTCGCGCGGCCAGACCTTCCGAATCTTGTTGGCCAGATGGAGATCAAAACCGTGGTGATCGAGAAACGCAACAATGCCGGACTCCTCGGATACGGCGCGCCACGCCTCCACCAGTTTCTGAGCGCATTCTGCCGAGAGCACCCTGGTGAGTTTCTCCATGTCCCTTTGGCCCAACACGGTGCCGAGATCCTGTCCGAACTCCTCCCACAATCGCCTGGCCTTGGCTTTTCCGATTCCAAGTCCGTTGAATGCCGGATGCCTCACCAGGAAATCGATGACCAGGCAGCCGCTGGGCGCGGCCAGGGTTGCCTGTTCGACATGGACCTGGTCGCCATATATCGCATGGCGACGGCTCACGCCCTTCAGCGCCCAGACCTCCCCCACGATGGGGACACGAAAAATGCGGTCGCGGTCAGCCACAAAGCGCATGTGCCTGCCCGCAACATCGTGTCCAGTGAAAATGGCCCCGCCCGTGCTGCCAGGGTAGACTGTCGAGATCGTCACTGTCACCGAGATGCTCACGGCATCACTCGCTTGCCCGCTTTGACGACGTACTCTTCAATGAACGCATAGCGGGCGAGTTCCCGCTCGGCCTCCGCCAGTCGCTTGCGCAGTTCCTCGTTTTCGGCTTTCACGTTCGCTAGTTGCTGCTCGATCTGGAGAATGCGCCGGTCTTTCGCCTCTACCTGATGCTGGGCGCGCAAGAGGGCCGCGGACCCGCCCGCGACGAGAGCGCGGCGGCCCACGAACTCCGCGAGCAGCTTTTTCACGCCGGAGTTGGTGTAGAACACATTGCGGAGCACGCCAGCAGCTTCCGCAATGGCGCTGATGTTGGGGTGCCCATCCTCCAGGGGAAGTGACTGGCCCGCCGCCTGAAGACCGGCCAGGTAGCTTCGCACCTTTGCCAGATTCTGTTCGCCGCGTTCCGGCCCGGATAATCGCCTCATGTCACGCTTTCCTGGCGGCCTTCACGGGAATCTCGCCATTCCCTTGGATGCGACGGATCTCCTCACGCAGGGAAGCGTTCTGCTGCTCGTAGATGGCCATTCGATCGGCCCGCTCCCTCTCTTGCAGGATCTGCTCCCCGATGCGATGGATTTCCAGGGCAAGCAGCCGCTTCTGATCCTTGAGCCTCTCCACCTCGCTGCGAAGTTCGGCGATCTTTTCCTCCCGTGGGTCGCTGCCGGTGGTTGACCTCCGCTTGCCCTTGAGCTGGTCGAACCGTTCGTTGATTTCCGGGAATACCCATTGGCCGCCCGGTAACTTCCTCACTACCGTATTCACGTTGACGCCAGCTTCCATCGCCAGGGTGGTCTTGCTCCACTTAAACCCCCGGCCCACTACTACGGTGTGGCCGCTTTCCATCCGGTCCAGGGCTTCGAGCAGTTTCAGCCGGGTCCTGGATGGCCGCGCCGCATGGTAGCGGCGCAGACCGGCCAGTTTCTTGTTCGCCGATGCTCTCACGTCAGCCCTCGCAAGATCTTGCTACTGACCGCGTGAATGTCCGCCAGAGCTCTCTGGTAGGGTTCCGCCTCGGGCTTCTGTTCCATCAGGCTTTCGCAATCGCTCCGGACCTTTTCCCAGTACGGCTTGTGTTCCGGGGTAACGATCGAGTTTGCGCAGGCGCCGGGATTGCATCGCTTCAGGAGCGGGTGATCGCCCTGCGTGCAAAGCGCGGACTCCGGCCGGAACCAGCAGTAGTTGGACGCCGCGCAAGGATACACGCGTTGGCCCGATTCGACCAGATCCCGGATCATCGCTTTGCGCAGGTGACTGCCCGCCTCGCCGCGAAACTCCTGCGGCAGCCGACCGTCGGCAATCGCCTCGTCGATCTTCCTCTTCAGATCGCTTCCACCCGGACCGGCCAGGTGATCCGACCGAAGGGCCTTGTCGAAGCTCTCCAAGAAAAGCTTCTCTTCTTCCTCGATCATCAAGGTCCACAGTTCGTGGTCGCTGCCGACATAATAGTCCGTCATCCAAAGCGAGGTGTGTTTAAAGTGGTCCTTCAATGCAAGCAGGTTCGTCGTATCATGCCTGGCAACGTGACGCGCAAACGTGCGGCGGAACATGTGCGGATGAAGGTGGAATGGCCGGCCATCTGTGTCCTTGATGCCCAGCATCGCTACGAAGCCCTTCAACCGCAACGCCATTGTCATTGCGCCCAGCGGCTCCGCGCGGCGTGGTGTCCGAAAGGCTGGAGTCGGAAGCCACAGATAGGGAGCCTTGATTCGCCGCCTCACCGGCAGCCCCAGGCGTTCGAGCACAGCCACTGCCCTGGCGCAGACCGGGCCGGCCAGCCACTTCGCACGGCGCCCCTCCGGCGTTCCCTGCAGTTTATACACGCGGCTTCGGAGCCACACCAAGTCTGGCTGCCCAGGTTCCTCCTGTATTTCGCAACAGCCTGCCCGCAGGGAGAGGAGTTCACTGAGACGCATTCCGGTCGCGAATGCGATGACCACAAAGCAGGCCGTCTGCAGATAGCCCAGTTCTTTATGCAACTGGCGTAGCGAGGAGATGCCTCTCCCGAATCTCGTGCCCTCCAGTTCATATTCGGATAACACCGCATCGCGCAGATAGCGCTTGGCCCGGTAATCGAAATCGCACCCTTCCTTTCGGATATTCTCGACCGCATCAATCGTATCGAGCAAGTAGTTCGCGAAGCGGTCCACGTATTCGAGCGCAGCCCGGACTAAAACACCAAGGACGTCGTCAGGAATAGCCCGCGTTTGGTTTTCCAACTGCGATGCGTGACTGCAACCGGCGATCTTGCGGGCAGCAGGCTTATCTTGGAAAGGGTCAACCTGTAGGCCGTCGCTCATCACGTGCCTGTACTGAAAGAGCTTTTGCAAGGCATGAATGCGGTTGTATTTATAACTCACACTGAGATCCGAACCAAGGACTTTCTGGACGTAATCTTCATAGTGGTGCGTCAGAACATCCTTGAATCTGACGACCGGATGCCGGTATGACAGCAGATGCTCGACGAACTGCTTCGTTCGCCAGAAGTGCTGTACCACCGCGCTCGCCGCAAGCGGCGATTCGTCAACGGGATGCCACCGCAGCGCATACAGGAACTGCTTGAAGGACCGAAGCATATGCCGGAATACCGGGTCTGTAAATTGGCCGCCATCCGGCGTTGCGAATGCCCAGTGGACCATTTTTGACCCCCTGTCCGTCGCCGGGTTCCGATTCTCATTGGAGAAGTCCCATACTTCGTCTTCGAATCTCGAGGCACCGGACACCTCCGGATTCCCATCGAGACCTACCAACTTCTGAGCCGCTGATGCCGCCGTGGAGACGCTCGGCCGGCTCATGATAGAACTCCCTTGGCCACGATCATCGGCCTCCGTGCCATTCCTTCGGCTGCGTCGGTCGCCGCTTGGATCTGGTCCGGCCGAAAGGCGGGGATGATGTCTTCGTTTATGATCCGCACGCTCTCGCCGTATACGGTTTCCCAGTCCGCCGGCTTCATATCGTCCCGGAAAGACACGAACCGATTGCGCGTAGCAATCACCTGCGGCAGGTCCTCAAGAAACCAGAGGCCGTTCGGACAGCGGAAGCAAGCATGAAAGGACGTGCACGGGCGTCCCTTCTCCTCCCCTGCTTGCGGAGAGTCGTAGGGATCGCGGCAAGAGCCGCTGCCCGTGTCGAAGCGGCCAGCAACGATGTTCTTGGCCTGCGTCCGCGGGAGGTTGAGCCTGCGAACTCCCGCTGCACGCTTCTCCGGGACGGCCGTGACCCGCTCCAGCATCCGCTCCTGAGCCTTCTGGATCACCCGGGCATGCATTGGTTCGGTGACGCTATTCAGCAGATATTTCACCGTCGTCGAGAGGCGTACATGCTGGAGAAATTGCTGAACCTTGCGCAGGTTGCCGCCGGTTTCCAAGTAGAGCTGCGTGGCGGCCGACGGGCGCATATTCACGAGCGTGAAGTACGGCAATGCGTGCCCCTCGACAAACTCCTGAAAATTAACGACGAAGCTGTCGCCGCATGTAGTACCCGGCGATACGATCCGATCCCACTTGGGGCTGAGATATAGAAACAACTTCGTCCGCTCTGCCGGCCCTGCTCGCAAGACGAGCGGCTCGGTGTACCGACACATGAACCGAATGAGGTCCACGACACCAGTCTGATTGCGCCGGTCGGCGCGATGGAGTTGCCGTTGTTGCCTCCCGGCCCGAGGCTTATCCCAAACGCAGTAAAAAAGCCCCTCATCCAACTCATGCGGTGTCAGACAATCTCGTTCCAGGCCATAAAGCGAAAACGTGTTCATGCCGGTCCGCGCGGCAATCAGCACCATGAACGGGATCAGTTGTTGTGCGCTGGTCGGAACATCTCCGTCCCTGTAACTCTGCCGAATCCGCCTGACATCCTCTTCCGCCGCACTCAAGATCTTTCGGAACTGATCTACCGAAAGCGCTCGGGATTCTGCCCGGTCACCATCGGCGCCGTCAAACAGGTGCCCCGGAGCCCGAAAGAGAGGGTGGAACTCCGTGGCAAAGGCCCGCTTCGCTCGACGCAGGAAGCAGGCGCAGGTTCCATACACGGTGGCAGCGGTCTTGCGGCGCAGTCGCCGGCGCGCGACCAGCCAAACGGCATACTCCTTCAATATGTCCGCATTGAGGTCGCTCGCAACGAGTACATCGGGCATGCTCTTGGCCCTGTGGTCCAGAAATACGAAGAAATTCTTAAGTACCCACGCGATAGCAAGGACCGTCTTGCGCCGGGGTCCAGGTTGGTAGGTCAACCAGAAAGTGTTAGCCAGAATCCTACCCAGTTTAGGGCGCGACGACAGGAACGTCAGGTTTATGGAGACCGGTCCAGCGCCCGGCGGCTGGAACGTCTGCATCAGCGGTGCATCGACGCTTTTGCTCTGGGCGAGATCGTGCTTTCGGAGGACATCGCCCTCGACTTTATTCCAACGTTGACCGGCGCCACTATGCCGCACAGACTAGCCTCCCAGCAGTCGATCCACGAAACTGTTGTGCGCCTCGATTACCTCGGCTCGCATCCGCTCGGTGAGATGAAGATATCGTTCAGTGGTCGCCATGGAGGCGTGCCCCAGTTCCATTTGGACCGTCTTGAGCGGGTTCGGGGCGCCTATCTCCTGTAGATAGGCCAGTCGTTCGACAGCGTGCGCGTGTCGAAGCAAATGAGGCCAGATATGCAACCCGGTCCGCCGGCAGTTGCTGGTGAAGACACGATTCACCGCAGAGGTCTTCAGCGGCCTCCCCGTACGACCAACGAACACGCTCGACGGCGCGGCGCCCCGGCCTCGAATGTGCCGCTCACGCTCCGTATGAACGTAGCGGTCAACCGAGCAAAGCAAGCGGACCGGAAACAAAACTGTCCTCCGCTTCTGCCCCTTGCCGGTGATTTTCAGGGCAACGGTGTCCTTTGCGATCGCGCCTGGGTCGTCCGGCAGAGCATGCAATGGAAGCCAGCACACCTCTGCATTCCGCATGCCGGTGAGCCACATGATTTCCGCCATCAGCCGGTCGCGCCACGCGCGGAAACTCCCGATGAAACGGCGGATGTCCTGGCGGGGCGGAACGTCTAATTCCTCCCTCGCCTCTCGAAGGTGAAGGCTGGTTGACACACCGGCCGTGCGTTGTGGGCTAAAGGCGTCCGCGGCACCGCGCCGAATTCGTACTACTTCGAGATCAAAAGGCAGTGTCGTGATCCAACCCTTTTTGAGGCCGAATCGGTAGAACTGCGTGATGACGCCCAGCTTGTGATTGATGGTGCTCCGCCTTAGAGGCCGCCCCGTCTGGATGCTCGACTCAGACGCGAGAATGTTCCGGTACTTTGCAATGTCGAGTTCTGTAACGCGCCGCCAATCCATCCCGATCCGCTCGCAGAAGCCCAACCAGTCAGCAAACTCGTACGCATAGCTCCTCCACGTCTTTGGAGAATTGGTGCTCCCGCTAATCACGCTCAGCCGGGCGAGAAAAGCGTTGACTTCGGCGTTCCACCGCATCTGAGAATCCAGAATAAACGGTCGCTCGTCCGGCGCGAAGAACACATGCATACGGACATGAGACGCCGCCCAGCCGATTTGGTTGGTAGGCGCTCGCCGGAAAGTTGTCGCGCATAGATGTTGAAATCGATCATAAGTTTCGGCTCACAGACGGTCGTCTGTCGAAACACGAGACTTGTACAAATCAAACATACAGAAAACATCGCTGAGATAACGGTGGGTTGCCGATGATCACGGTGATGGCGGCTTCTTTCTCCCGCTCCACGCGTTCGGTGTTGGCGGCGGTGAACAGTGCGCCCTGCTGTGCCTCGGCCATATCGAGCGTATCCACGAAACACAGGCCGGGGAACGGCTCGTATTGCTGCATCCGCTCGTAGTAGGCGTGTTCGATGTTCAGGCTGGCGACGTAGTACGGCAGCAGCATCACTTCATTGGCGAAGAGGCGGTGCTGGTAGGCTTCGGCCAGCGCTTTACCCGGCATGCGGTCGATCAGGTTGACGATGAAATTCCCGGTCCCGGTGCAAGGATCGAGGATCACCACTTCGGGCGATGCCAGCGTGTATCCGAATTCCTCTTTGAGCGCATCCTCGACCGACTGGCACATGTAGTCCACAATCTCGCGCGGCGTGTAGACGATGCCGTGCGTATCGGCCACATCCGGCGAGAATCGCTGGAAGAACTGCTCGTATACGGAGTTGAGAAAATCCTGCTTCTCGGTGAAGTGACTCAAATTGGCGCCGGCGCGTTCAATCGCCGTGTAGTACGGGTCCAGCTTCTTGAGGAATTCCTGCTTCGAGAAACTGGCGGAGGCCAGCGCTTCGATCACGTTCTCCACTTGCGCCGCAATCACGTTCCGCTTGGTGAATTCGGGGTTCTGGAAGAGGTTGCGCATCAGCCGCTCGGTGAGCAGATGCTGGATGAGCATCTCATCCACGTGGCCGTCGGTCAATTCCGGGTTCAGCGACGCGCGGCACAAGGTCATGAACGCGGCGAAGGCTTCGCGGAACTTTTTGTTCTTCTTGTGCGCTTCGTCGATGTGGTCGCGGAGCG
>Ga0224554_1001304_pt1 | contig 16322 bp, 11 predicted proteins | sample 714S22024metaG_FD_180666 | JGI IMG/M metagenome (GOLD analysis project Ga0224554, IMG submission 180666) | Peat soil microbial communities from Stordalen Mire, Sweden - 717 S2 20-24 | ecosystem: Environmental > Terrestrial > Soil > Wetlands > Peat | place: Sweden: Norrbotten County, Stordalen...
CGGTGTTCAAAAAAGCGGACAGGTTTGAGTCCGCACCCCGTCGCGCCGGAAAATCCAGAAAATACCCGGGACTATCGAGGTAAAATTAGACCGTTCTTGTTGACTCTATGTCAGGAGTTCTGGAATCCGGACGGGCTAATCGCCGCAGAGGCACACTTTGACATTAATCGCACCCGCTGGAAGGTCGTCTATGGCTCGGGGAAAATCTACGAAAGGCTCGGCAAGCATCTCGTCAACGACGAGGTCAGCCTTGCGCTGAGCTTGGTCACCCTCCTTCGCACATAATCCCACTGCTTCCCTGACTAAGACAAAAACCGGGCTTAGCGGCCAGAGGGTGACCAATAAGCCCGGGGAATTTTCGAATTTAGTACACATGTAGGATTAGCGGGATATCCGGCTGCTGCTGTACAATACACACAACCGAAATGATGCGGGCAAACAAAGAACAAACCAAACTTTGCCCTGAAATTCTTTCCACGCCAGTTAACCGGTAAAAAACCGTCTTAATTCACCTGACATTGAGCAAACCACAAGCACAAATAATGCCGTCTTTATATTTAAGTCGCAAGGCATTATGCAAGAATAACTTAAGCCCGATTGACCGAAAGAGGCATGGACCAAATTATTGGCTTTTTATAATCACGATGGATCGGTTGTTACACGCGATAACTGCATAATGGCAAACCATCGAGTTCGCACAATTCTCTCCATCGTTCTGAACCGGGGCAATTCTGACTTCGTTGATTGAGTCTAATGATGCGCCAGAACAATCTCAGAATTTCACTTGAGCAAAAAGATTTCCACATGGACAGCATTTGTCCAACCGGGGTTGTCATACTGGCGGCATGAAAAATAGATATTCTTCGACGAAAACGAATGCACGGCCCCAAGTCCTGGCCTCTTTTGGCCGGGCCAATCTGGTCCGAATCACCGGGTCCAATTATGAATTGCGCGGAGCTTCAGAGGACGAGTTCACCGCGGCCAAGGAATGGATTTCCCTCTTCCTGCACGAGGCCGTCCTGTGCAACGCGCCTGTGCTGACTGAAAACGGCGGTTGACGGAAAGCGAACCACCGATGAACACGGATATGCCGTAAACATGCAGCAAGAATCCAACGCAAAGGCGCAAAGACGCTAAGCCTTGGCGCCTTTGCGTTGAAATCCATCTGCCCTATTCAATGGATACGGATAAGAGATGGCTCTCCCTCACCCAAACCCTCTCCTTGGGGAGAGGGTTTTATCCGGGTTCAGAGCCGGGCGACGAGGAGTTCGCGCTGGAGCATGAGTTCCTTGGGCAGATAGGCGTAAAGCTCGAAGAACAGATCGTCCTGACCCAGGACTTCGCGCCGCCATTCCTCCATGTTGATGGCCTGGGCCTGGGCGAGTTTCTCGGGGTTGAAATCTTTCATGCCGGCCAGGTCGAAATCCCGCGGGCCGGGCACCCAGCCCAACGGCGCTTCCTGCGCATCGGCACGGCCGCGCGTCCGCTCCACGATCCATTTGAGCACGCGCATGTTTTCGCCGAAGCCGGGCCAAAGGAAATTGCCCTGTTCATCGCGGCGGAACCAGTTGACATGAAAAATGCGCGGCGGGACGGGTATCTTTTTGCGCATGCGGATCCAATGGTTGAGATAATGCCCCATGTTGTAACCGCAGAAAGGCAGCATGGCCATGGGATCGCGGCGCACTTTGCCCACTGCGCCCGTGGCCGCGGCCGTGGTCTCGGACCCCATGGTCGCACCCACATAAACGCCATGAATCCAGTTGAATGCCTGATAGACCAGCGGCATGGTCGTGCCCCGGCGGCCTCCGAAGATTATGGCGCTGATCGGCACGCCGTTCGGGTCATCCACTTCGGGAGCGCAAGCGGGGTTGTTCCTGATGGGCGCGGCAAAGCGGCTGTTGGCGTGCGCGGCCGGTTCCTTGCTGCCGGGTGTCCACGGGCGTCCCTTCCAATCGGTCAGTTGCGCCGGCGGTTCCTTCGTTTTGCCCTCCCACCATACATCCAAATCAGGCGTCAGCGCCACATTGGTATAAATCGTGTCGTGCGAAATGGTGGCCATCGCGTTGGGATTGGTCTTGCTGTTTGTCCCGGGCGCCACGCCAAAATAACCCGCCTCGGGGTTGATGGCGTAAAGCCGCCCGTCCGGCCCCGGTTTCATCCAGGCGATGTCGTCGCCGACGGTGCGGATTTTCCAGCCGGCAAAATGGGCCGGGGGCACCATCATGGCGAAATTGGTCTTGCCGCAGGCGCTGGGGAAGGCCGCAGTGACGAACGTTTTCTCGCCTTCCGGGGATTCGGCGCTGAGGATGAGCATGTGCTCCGCCAGCCAGCCTTGCTTCCGGGCCAGCCATGAGCCAAGGCGCAACGCATAACACTTCTTGCCCAACAGGACGTTCCCGCCGTAGTTGGACCCGGTGGAGATGATGGCGTTGTCTTCCGGAAAATGCGCGATGTACCGCCGCGTCGGGTCCGCCTCCAGCATGCAATGCAGGCCGCGATTGAAATCCTCGCCGTCCCCCAGGTGCTCATAGGCCACCTTGCCCATGCGCGTCATGATCCTCATGCTCAACACCACGTAGAGCGAGTCAGTCAATTCCACGCCGACTTTTGTCAGGCTGGATCCGGGCGGTCCCATCAGATAGGGGACCACGTAGAGGGTGCGTCCGCGCATTCCACCCGCGCACAGGGCATGAAGCTTGCGGTACATCTCTTTGGGCGCGGACCAATTGTTGGTGGGGCCGGCCTCTTCCGCGGAGGCGGTGCAGATGAAAGTCCGGTCTTCACTGCGGGCCACGTCGTCCGGCTTGGAACGGTGATAATAACAGCCCGGCAGTTTCTCCTGATTGAGCTTGATGAGAATCCCCTGGGCCACCGCTTCTTCCGTCAGCTTTTTCTTCTCCTCCTCGGACCCGTCGCACCAGACCAGGTTGTCCGGTTGACACAACGCGGTCATTTCCCCGACCCAGCGGATGACAGCGGGATTGTTCGTATGCAGCGGTTGCATCTTGTATATCATGGCTGTTGAGCCTAGCGCAGGGCGGCGCTGAAAGTCAAAGGTTGTTGCCGCGCAAAAACCAGCCGTATTTTGGCGTGTAGCGCGCCAAAATATGGGCGGTCAATCGTTGTAAGCGCTTTCGCCGTGTTCCGACAGGTCCAGGCCGGAACTCTCCTCCTCCGGTGTCACACGCAGTTCGGCCAGAGGGCTGACGATTTTGAGGATGACGAACGTTCCCACGGAAGCGAGAACCACCGTGAAGAGCAGCCCGCGAAATTGATTGGCCAACTGCGCCGCGCTTCCCGCCAGCGACACGACATGGCCGCCGGCGTTGAAAGTGTTCCCGATGGCCACGTTGACGTCCGCGCTGGCAAACAAGCCCACCATGAGCAAGCCCGTCGCGCTTCCCACCGCGTGAACGCCGAAGACATCGAGTGAATCGTCGTAGTGCAGCCTCGCCTTGAGCCGGCTCACCGCCAGGTAGCAAACCACCCCGCCTGTCAATCCTATTAAAAAAGCCGCCGGAATTGTCACAAAACCCGAGGCGGGCGTGATCGTGGCCAGCCCCGCCACCATGCCGGAGGCGACGCCGAGCACACTGGGCTTGCCTTTGAGGCGCCATTCGGCCATTCCCCATCCCAGCGCCGCCGCCGCCGCCGAGAAATGCGTGGCCGCAAACGCGCTGCTGGCCAGCGCGCCGGCATTGAGCGCGCTGCCGGCATTGAAACCAAACCACCCCACCCATAAAAGTCCCGCGCCGATCAGGCTCAGCACGACATTGTGCGGAGGCATCGGCTCGGCGGGGAAACCAATCCGCCTCCCGAGCACGATCGCGCAGACCAGCGCCGAAACCCCCGAACTCACATGCACCACCATGCCGCCGGCAAAATCCAGCACGGGATACTGGCCGCCCAGGCTCCAGTTAAACAGTCCGCCCTTGCCCCAAACCATGTGGCACAACGGGCAATAGATGAACGTCACCCACAGCACCATGAACAGGACGTAAGCCTTGAATTTCATCCGTTCCGCAATCGCGCCGCTGATCAGCGCCGGCGTGATGATGGCGAACATCATTTGAAAGAGCATGAAGCTCTCCTGCGGGATGGTCGGCGCGTAGTCCGGATTCGGCGCGGCCCCGACGCCATTGAGCATGAAATATTGGAATGGATTCCCGAAAAACGCGTTTCCCTCCCCGAAAGCCAAGCTGTAGCCGTACACCATCCATATCGCCGAAACCATCGCCATCAGGATCAGGCTTTGCATCATGGTGCTGAGGACGTTTTTGCGCCGCACCAATCCGCCATAGAAAAGAATCAAACCCGGCGCCGTCATCATCAGCACCAACGCGGTGCTGGCGAGCACCCAGGCGTTATCGCCCATGTTGATGACCAGATCCCGGTTGATGGCCGGCTGCAACGGGCTGGAGTGCGCCTTCATCGAGGCGGTGCTCAGCGCATAAGCCGGGTTGAACAGGACGGGCAGGAGCCAGCAGACCAGAAAGACGGGAAACCACCGCCGAAGACAAATGCTTTTCATGTTGCATTGGAGTTTAACCCGAAACACCCCGCCCAGGTCAAATGAAAATTAGGATAATTCATCATATTCTGCAGCCGGCCCCGGTCTCCTAATCTTATTCGTAATCCTCCAAACCCGTTTTTTCGGACGGTTTTCTGCGGCCGTCCCGCAATATTCTGTAACTTCCGCCCGGTCTGCCTCGTCAATTCACTTGCCTGAATGATGTGCATAATCTATGCTTAACATATAAAAAATATTAAGCCGTAACCCGAAAGAGGATGGTGTATGTTTGATCTCTGCGACAATTGCGTGCGGACCCCGTATTTCACCCGCCGCCAGTTTTTAACCCGCGTCGGCATGGGTTTCGGCGCCCTGGGGCTGGCCTCACTGCTCAGTGAAGATTCGCTCTTTGGCGCGGACGACGGCTCCGCCGCAGGGCCTTTGGCGCCCAAGCTGCCGCCCTTTCCCGCCAAAGCCAAACGCGTGATCCACATCTTTGCCGCCGGCGCGCCGTCCCATGTGGATACTTGGGACCCCAAACCCGCCCTGGCCCAATATGACGGCCAGCCCATCCCCGGCGGGCGCGGCGTGGCCATGGCTTCGCCCTTCAAGTTCCAGCGATGCGGACGGTCCGGCATCGAGGTGAGCGAGGTTTTTCCGAAGATTGCCGAACATGTCGATGACCTTGCCATCATCCGCTCGATGTACACCGACATCCCGGCCCATGAAATTGCCACGGTCATGATGAATACCGGCTCGCGCCAAATTGCAAAGCCCTCCCTCGGTTCCTGGAGTCTTTACGGGTTGGGCACAGAGAATCAAAACATGCCCGGCTTCATTTCGCTTCATTCCGGGGGTGGTTTGCCGCCCGGCGGCACGCAGAATTGGGGCTCAGCCTTCCTGCCCGGCGTCTATCAGGGCACCAGCATCAATACCTCCTCCGACAGCGTGGACAGGATGATCGAAAACATCCGCAGCCCCTACGTCTCCGGGACCGAGCAACGCCGCCAATTGGACCTGATCCAGCAGCTAAACGAACTCCACGCCCAGGATTTGCAGAAGGACGCCCAACTCGAAGCCCGCATCCAAGCCTACGAAATTGCCTTCAAAATGCAGGCCGCCGCGTCCGATGCGTTCAATCTCGATAAGGAGCCGGCCAACATCCGCGAAATGTACGGCAACACGGCGCAAGGCCGCCAGATGCTCATTGCCCGGCGATTGCTGGAGTGCGGCGTGCGGTTCGTCCAGGTCTGGGCCGGCGGATGGGACCACCACCAGGACATCGACAAAAAGCTCCCCGAGACCGCCCGGCAGATTGACCAGCCGCTGGGCGCTTTCCTGACGGATTTGAAACAACGCGGCCTGCTGGATTCAACCCTGGTCATCTGGGGCGGCGAATTTGGCCGAACCCCCACCAAAGACCGCAACGGCAACGCCAATCCGGGCCGCGATCACAACGCCAAGGGCTTTAGTTTATGGCTGGCCGGCGGCGGCGTCAAAGGCGGCACGATTTTTGGCGCCACCGACGAATTCGGCGCCGCGGCTGTCGAGAATCCCGTCCACATCCACGATCTCCACGCCACCATTTTGCGCCTGCTCGGCTTCGATCACACCAAGCTGACTTACCGCTACAATGGCCGTGACTTCCGTTTGACCGACGTCTCGGGCAGCATCGTCCAGGGCGTCCTCGCCTGATGTTCCGCATGATGCAAGGCGTTTCATTGGCGAATTCTCGGGGAGCGCGACCGCCCCGGTCGCAACCGTCGGCGTCCCGCCGGCGGAATCTGTCCGTCTCGCTCATTCCATGCCTCGTTCTGGCGGCCTGCTTGCTTCCGCTCGCGGGCCGGGCCGCCGCGCCCGCCGTAGGGACTGAGTTTTTCGAAAACAAAATTCGGCCCATTTTTGTCAATAATTGTTACCAGTGCCACAGTGCCCAGGCCCCCAAACTCAAGGGCGGTTTGTCCCTGGAATACCGCGACACCGTTCTGAAAGGCGGCGAAAACGGCCCCGCCATCGTCCCGGGCAATCCCGACGAGAGCCTCCTCATCAAGGCGGTGCGTTATGAGGATCCCGACCTGCAAATGCCGCCCCGGGGCAAAAAACTTTCCGAGGGACAAATCGCGGACTTGACCGCTTGGGTCAAAATGGGCGCGCCGGACACGCGTGTCCTGGCCAAAGGCGCGGCATCAGGCGGCGGTGTCTGGAGCAAGGAGCGCCGCGATCATTGGGCCTTCAAACCCGTCAAAAAGCAGCCCATCCCCGAGGTGCAGGACACCAATTGGGCCGCCACTCCGGTCGATGCCTTCATCCTCGCCCGTCTCGAAAAGGAGGGCATGAAGCCCTCGCCGCCGGCGGACAAACGCACCCTCATCCGCCGCGCCACTTACGACCTTACCGGCCTGCCGCCCACACCGGGCGAAGTCCAGGACTTTCTCGATGACAATTCCCCCGGCGCTTTTGCGAAGGTGGTGGACCGCCTACTGGCTTCCCCGCAATACGGCGAGCGCTGGGGCCGTTACTGGCTGGACACCGCCCGCTACGCTGACACCAAAGGCGACATCAAAGCACAGCAGGACGTGCCGTTGTTTCCCTATGCCTGGACCTATCGCGATTACGTGGTGCGCTCTTTCAATGAGGACAAACCCTACAATCGCTTTGTGGTCGAGCAGATTGCCGCCGACAAATTGCCGGCGGGCAAGGACTACGGCAAACTGGCGGCGCTGGGCTTTCTCGCCCTCGGCCCGCGTTTCAACGACAACAAGAACGACATTTACAACGATCGTATTGACGTGGTTTGCAAGGGAACGCTCGGCCTGACCGTGAGCTGCGCCCGCTGCCACGATCACAAGTTCGATCCCATTCCGCAAACAGATTACTATGCCTTGCGCGGAATTTTTGACAGCTCGGTCGAGCCGGCCGAGGATCCGCCTCTTGAAACGCCAAAGATGACCCCGGAATACCAGGCTTTCCTGCAAAAGCGCGACGCCCTTGAGCGGGATATTCTTCAGGCCCAGGCTGAACTCAAGGAGAAGCGAAAAATGATGGCGGGCGACGCCCAGGAGAAGAAAGACCTGCGCAAGGACATCATTGAGGCGCGTCGCAAAATTGCGCGGCTGGAATCAGCCGACCCCGGCTCGCCCCCCTGCGCCACCGTCCTGTACGACAGCACCAAGCCGCACGATTCGCCCGTTTTCCTGCGCGGCGAGCAGGAGAACAAGGGCGAGATTGTTCCGCGCAGATTTTTGCAGATTCTTTCCGGGCCGAACCCCGTGTCCTTCCGCAACGGCAGCGGCCGCCTCGAACTGGCCCTCTCGATTGTCAACCCCGCCAATCCGCTGACCTCGCGCGTCCTGGTCAACCGCGTCTGGCTGCATCATTTTGGCGAGGGCATCGTCACCACCCCCGACAATTTTGGCATGCAATCCGATCCGCCGAGCCATCCTGAATTATTGGATTATCTGGCCATGCGTTTCATGCAGGACGGCTGGTCAATCAAAAAGCTGCACCGCCTCATCATGCTGTCCAACACCTACCAGCAGAGCAGCCAGAACAACCCGCGCTACGCCCAGGTCGATCCGCAAAACCGCCTGCTCTGGCGCGCCAACATCCATCGCCTCGAATTCGAGGCCGTGCGCGACACCATCCTCGCCCTGGGCGGGCAACTGGATTTGTCCCTGGGCGGCCGTCCGGTGGAATTGGGATCGGGCGCGGGCGGTTTTTCCCACCGGCGCACCCTTTACGGCATGGTGGACCGGCGCAACCTGCCCGAGCTATACAGTCAATTCGATTTTGCAAACCCGGACATCACCACCGGCAAGCGCTACGAAACCACCGTGCCGCAGCAGGCCCTGTTCATGATGAACAACCCGTTGGTGGTTGAACTGGCCCGCAAACTCGTCAACGAAAACGATTTCAAGGACCTTGTCGGCGAAGAAGCCAGGATAAAATTCCTTTACGAACGCATCTTCCAGCGCGAACCCACCGAAATTGAGATCAAGCTTGGCATGGATTTCATTGAAGAATCCCCCGCGCCCGAGCAAATCACGGACAACACCCGCGAACACATAAAGGAGCAGCGCCAGCAACAGAACAAACCCGGCCAGAAGGGCGGACGCACCATGACCATGGCCAGTCTGGGTCCCAATCAGATCCGCCCGATAGGTTCATGGGTGAAATACGCCCACGCCCTCCTCCAAACCAATGAAGCCATCTTCATTAATTGACATTGCGGGCGTGGCGCACGGCATCACGGGATTCGGATTCGAGGATTCCGTCTTCCGCGCCGGGCTGTTCCGGTGTAACGTGCCTTCATGTCGCTGCCGGATGAAAATGCGGTGCCTGCCGCCGATGCGCGGATTTTGGAGTTTCTCCGCCATCTGGCCACTGACAAGGATGCCTCCATTTACACGCAACGAAATTATCGCCAGACCCTGCTCGAATTCTTCGCCTGGTTCAAACAACAGCGCGGGGCCGCCCCGGACTGGCCCGCCTTGCAGCGCGACGACTTTCGAGATTTTCTGCGCTTCCTCGGCCGCGGCCCATTGAGCCGGGCGGCCATTCAACTCCGCTTTTCCGCGCTTCGTTCTTTTTACAAATTCCTGATTCGCAATGGCGTGGCGGACGCTTCACCCATCCGGAACCTTTCGCTGCCCCAATCGCAAAAACGCCTGCCCCTGTTCCTCACCGTTAAACAATTGCAGGACCTGCTCGAAGCGCCCGGGGCGGAATTGCGCCGCGACGCGGAGAAAGGCGAGGCGGACGCCGCCCTTTATTTCCGCGATGCCGCCATTTTGGAGGTGATTTATTCATGCGGTTTGCGCGTCAGCGAGTTGTGCCGGCTTTGCGCCGGGGACATTGATTGGTCCCAGCAGGTGGTGTGCGTGCGCGGCAAGGGCAGAAAGGAACGGCTCGTTCCCATCGGTGGGCCTGCCCTAAAAGCGATTCGCGCCTATTGGAAACATCGCACCGCCCCGGTCCTGGGTGACCAGGCGGTTTTTTCCGCGCGCCCGGGCAAGACCATCCCGCTGTCGCCGCGCACGGTGCAAACGCGCTTGAAGAAGTATCTGTGTTCAGCCGGACTGGACCCCCACATGACGCCGCACAAATTGCGCCACAGTTTCGCCACGCACTTGTTGGACGCCGGCGCGGATTTGCGCAGCGTGCAGGAACTGTTGGGCCACGCCCATCTGGTCACGACGCAGGTCTATACCCACATCACGACCGAGCGATTGAAGCGCGCCTACGATCAGGCCCATCCCCGAGCATGAAGAAAATGAATTGCCAGCGAGTGGAATCGAACCACTGACCTCGGGCTTATGAGTCCCACGCTCTAACCAACTGAGCTACGCTGGCCTGAGGGGTTATATTTCGCGAAGAACCGGGCCGGTGTCAAATTCGATTTTAAAAACAAAAAGCCCCTGTCCAGCCTTGCGGCTGAACAGAGGCAAATTGGGATCTGGGAGTTCGCCATGCTCTCTTTCCCACGCTGACATTAGGCGCACCCTTTCGGGGCTGCCAGCTTCCCGACGCCATTCTCCACGGCAAGCGGAGTTTCCGGCCTCATAGCAGGGCCGTCCAGCGCCTTGCGGTCGCTGAATTATTGAGTGAGGCCTCTTAGCTCGCTTGGGCTGGCGCTTGCGGACGCCGGCTTGCGAACCAGGTCAACACACGTATGCGACTTGGATCCGCGTCTTGACCATTTGCCTTGGGACAGCCACCGCTTTTGGCGATGCGTTTGCCCAATGCCACGGGTCTGACCTCTTAACTCTCAGGTTGCCTTTCGTCACATGCCGGCGGTGTCGTTTGCAACATCGCCTGCATCTTGGAAGGTTTTTACCAGCCGTGCCTTGGCTGTGTTTCCTTCCCGGTGCGCATGCTCACTTTGTCCCGCCTTTCAGCGTCTTTCCTTGGGCTGGCCTTGTCTCCAAGACCGCCAGAGCCATCCGCCCCGTGCTGATGCACAGTAGCAACCTTTTACCCTCCGGGTAACTGCGATTCGCCCAAGCCTGAAACCAGCTTGAACTACTTGACTCAGCTCGGAACGGCTTCTTTTCGTTCCTTGCCGCTCAGTTCCTGTCTCGCGTTACTGGCAGCGCGCGAACGCCGCCAGAGGAACTGGTGAATTCTGCCTCCAGTCTCCGCCTCTTGCGAAGCGGACTTCGAGGGGTTGGGCCAACCAGCCTGACTCAACCATTCCCCCGGTCACCCGGGGTTATCCTTGGAACTTCAACAGCTTTCTTTCGTCCACCGCATTCATTCCAGCTCTTTCAATGAACTGGGAAGAGCATGACACATTTCTCATGGCTGGAATACTAAATCTTATCCACAGGCTTATTCACCACCGCCTCATTTTATTCACAACCCGCAAGCGCCGGAAAAATCAATGCTGACGCTATTTTTGCGCGCGCATGAGCCTCCCACCCCGGGGCCGCGCGGAGACGGGCCGGGGGCGATGGTGGATAAGTTTTGAGACGCAAAAGCGCGAAAAACTGCGAAAATCGGGCGCGAGGATGCTGTCAACAATATCCTTCCCCCTTCATCCCCGGGGGGACGAGATCCAGTTCGACGGAAGCGGTTGCCTTTGAAGAAGTTGCCCCGGGCAGGACTCAGGCTTTCGGGGCCGGCTTCTTCGTTTTGGCCGCGGCTTTTTTCCGTTTGATGTAGGCGGCCCGGCGGCCGCGTTTCACGACTTTATTAGTTTGTTGGCCCATAAATCTTTACTTTGCTGCAAGAATTGAGTTCTCTAAAGGCGCACTATGAAGAGATGCCGCTGTTCATTCAACATCTATTTTGCGCTGGCCTGCCTGGTTCTGGCGGGCGGCTGCGCCTCGTCGGGGAAAAGCAACCCCAAAAAAGAGCAATCCACCATCCGCCTCTACATCGAGGGGCAGAAAGCCGACAGAACGACTTCCGGCACGGTGCTGGTCACGCGCGACAAGATTCCCTTCACCATCGAGCGCGAGCCGTTCCTGGATGAAGCCGATCTGGCCAAGGCCTCGATCGTGGATGATCCGTCCGGGGACGGCGGTTATTCCATCCAACTGACTTTCAACGATCACGGCACATTGTTGCTGGACATGTACACGGCCGACCACAAAGGCAGGCACATCATCGTCTTTTCCCAATTCCCCGAGCCCGGCAAAAAGGCCCATGCGGCAAAGAAAAAGCCGGCCGATTCGGATGATTCGGATTTGGTCGAGCCATCCAGCGTTTCGTCGCCGCCCGCCGGCACCAATACCACCCGGGAATCCGCCTGGCTGTCCGCGGTGTTGATCCGGCAACGGATCTCCAACGGCATGTTTCGATTCACCCCGGACGCCTCGCGCGCGGAGGGCGTCCGCATTGTGCGCGGACTGAGAAACGTCCTCGCCAAGGTGAAGAAAAGCGACCAGTTTTAGCCGCACCCCTGGGGCTTCCTCCCGTTTGACGTGAATAAAATTCTGTTCTCAGCGCTTTTTCTTTGCGTCCGGTTCGCCGCCCTGGGGCAACCGTTCCATTTGCCCACCGCCAATCAAGCCCTGTTCGAGCCAGGCGGCGAGGAGAGGTTTTTTGTCGGGACTTCCGAACATTCCTGGACGAGCGGATGCTTTGGCTGCGTGCGTTCCGGCGGCTGGCAAATGCACGAGGGCCTGGACATCCGGTGTCTGCAACGCGACAAGCGGGGCGAACCGGTCGATCCGGTCATGGCCAGCGCGGACGGCACGGTGATGTACATGAACAACAAGCCTTCTCTTTCCAATTACGGCCGCTACATCGTTTTGCGCCACGTCATCGACGGCGTTGAGGTCTATTCCCTCTACGCCCACCTCTCGGAATTTGCCCCCGGCCTCAAACCCGGCCAGGCCGTGAAGACGGGCGAGAAAATCGCCGTGATGGGCCGCACCACCAACACGCGCTCCGGCATCTCCAGGGACCGCGCCCATGTCCACTTCGAGCTGAACCTTTTTTACAACGACCACTTCAGCGCTTGGTACAAAAAGCAGTATCCAAAGGAACGCGACGATCACGGCATTTGGAACGGGCAAAACTTGGTGGGCTTCGATCCGCGCCTCATCCTGCTGGCCCAGCGCGATGAGGGGGCGCAATTCAACCTCGTGCGCTGCCTGCAACAGCGCACCGACATTTGCCGTGTCCTGGTGCGGAAGACCGGCTTCTCCTGGCTCAGACGCTATCCCATGCTGGTGCGCGACGACCCGGCCCTGCCGCCCGGACAAATCGCCGGTTATGAAGTGGCATTCGATTTCAACGGGCTGCCTTTCGATCTGATCCCCCGCCCGGCCTCGCAGTTCAAGGGCACGGCCAGGTATCAACTGCTCTCCGTCAACGAAGCTGAATACACCAAGAACCCGTGCCGCCGGCTGGTGACGCGCCGGGGGGCGCATTTTCAACTCGGCCGCGAAGGCATCGATTTGCTTGATCTGCTGACCGAGTGAGCAGGCCCCGCCCGTTCAGAATGCAATCAAGCCTGACGGGCCAAGCACCGCCCGCCAGCCTCCTTTTGTCATTTTTCCAGGACTGATAAATTGCTAATGGGTGACACCAGCACGTCGCGCAATTACTGAAAGGAAAGGCAAAAAGTGCAAATATCAAGGACTGACACCGGCCCAGCGCCACGCAGATTAGCGCCGACCACTAAAGCGGCAACAGGGCAGCGAACACGCGTCAGTGATGTCACGAGACCTTCAAAGGAGGCCCGACGACGCGCATACCGTGGCGTTCCCAGAGGCCCTTTAAGTCGCGCTCCTGGTTGGCGGGAATGCCGGGACCCAGCTTGCTCATTTCCTTGAAAAAGTCCTCAATGGTCCCGGCGGGCTGAAAGAGGATCAGCATTTCTCCTTCCCCGGCGCTCACCTTCGCAAAAGTGTGCGGAACTTTGCGCGGCCCGAAGGCCGAATCGCCCGGATGCAAATGAAACGCCTCGTCGCCGACCTGAAAAATGAACTCGCCGCGCATGGCAAAAAACCATTCGTCCTGTTGATGGTGCAGATGCAAGGCCGGGCCGCCTTTTTGTTCGCGAAACGTGTGATACACGCAGAGATCGCCGCCGGTGTCGCGCGCGGAGACCTTGCAATCGAAGCGTCCGCCCATGATCAAAAGCTCCTCGCCGCGACGGTCACTTTGCGCTTCCACCTTAAAGCCCTTTTTCGCGCGCGTCGCCTCCCCGGCTTTGGCGTCCAGCCCAAAGGCCGTTGCGGCGGCGAGCTGAAGGAACAGGCGTCTCTTCATTTAGTTTCGTGCTGTGGGCAGCATCCGCGCAGCTTGCGCCAGGAACCGGCGGGTGTCAAAGAATCATGCGGGAGCGGGGTGTGAATTTCCCGACACTGAGATGAACTGGCGCTGCTGCGTTTGGCAATGCCCCCTGGCGCAGCGAAAGTGCGTCGCCAACGCAATATGTGATGATACGGGCTTGAGCCTTTTGCGGCGGATCGGGCAGCGGTTGGACATGGGAACCCGCAAAACTTCGAGCACAAACCTTCAAGCGAGAAACAGCACGAATGAAGGAACAGAATAATACAAGTATATGGGGTGACGCCTTTGAAGATTGATATATAGGTCGGGAAAAGGGGAAACACGGTTACAAGTGTTGATGGTCAAGTACTTAGCTAGCAACATAAAAGGAAACAGGGCCGAAACAGACCCGTTACATTCCTTCGAAAGAGGGCCACTGAGGAACGCGGATGGACACAGGTTTGGCGCCCCGGGCAATTCGTTTTTCAGGGTTTTGGACCACGAAATATGCGAACCACGCGAACCCCGGAAACGGGGTTAACCACAGAGAGCAAAGAGACCACAAAGAACTCCTGGACAGGTCAGGGAAAACTCGGCAGCCCCGGCCAACGTAAAAGGGTGGACTGATTTTAGCGCAAATGCCAGCAGCTAAAATCCGTCCTTTTGTGGGGTGGGGTTTGGGCTTAAAAAGCAGGTGGTTTTGCTACAGGCGCATTTGTATCGCCAACCGAATTGTTTTGCGTCGGATTCGATTGCAGATGCTTCACTGATGGATTTGGGGTGCGAATCAGTTCGATGGCGTTGGTGACGAGCAATAGTGGGCGGCGGGAGAAAGAAGTGTCCAGCATGTGCAACTCTACGAACTCCTTTGTTGTGCCGAGAATTTTCACTTCCACAAGTGGGGTGGAACTGATGGTGTGATTGTCGTCATTGTTAGTAAAATACTGCCAGCCCCAGTGAACAAAATAAAACGGCAGTTCGATGATATTTGTCGAATTCTTCGGCAAATAGCGAAGGTGATTGACTTCGGACGGATATTTCTTTTCCAATGCTGGCACGTCAATATCAACCGACGCGAGCCATTGTGTGGCCAGTCCGTGCGCTTGCGAGTCGGTGATCAGCGACAACTGGCCGATCAACTTGTCAAGGTCTTTGGCGTAATACTCCACCTCATGTTCGCTAAGACGCTCTATTTCTGTCAATTTTCCTTGATGAAAACCGAACGCGCAGTTTGTCGTTTCAAACACTCCACTGACTCCAATGTTGAGGGCGCGCGCTCTTTGCTCACGCGAAATACTGGAATCGAAGATATGGTTTGAAAAAATAGTGGCTGGCCTGTAGGGATAGTTGGTTTCTTTAAGCGTGCTATACCACGGGCTGAATGCCAAAGGATATTTGACATCAACCATTTGAATGGGATGCGGTGTTGCTGGCAATTTGAGCCGTCCAGCAAAATAATTTGCCTCTGCCAACATCTGCTGAATGACCACTGACTGATAAGCCAGTGATGTTGGCTGTTGCGCGAGGTTATAGTTTGTTATCATCGCCATTGCCTCCTGTGCTTCAGGCGAATCAGCGTCAAACTTTTGTTGGTTGGCGCAAACCACTTGAACCAGCGCGAAACACCAGACAATCAATATAACCAGGTTCTTCATTGCCCGGTGTGGGTAGCCTTTGTCAGGTCAGCCGCTCCGAAAATCACAGCCGAAGAATCCATCGGTTGAAAACCACTGCTGTGAGCACCAGCCTGCGCGTTCCCGACACAAGTTTGCAGTGTAGTGTTTGGAGTCATCCAATCATTGAAAAAGCCGCCTAACATCAAGGCACGCCAAGTCCACTGTCAAAGGGGTCAAACCATAGCTTTGCCCATATTTTCGGCTTACGGAAGCAATCGATTCGGAGCAGAATTGGGGAAAAGAATGAGGACCAATGGACAAAGCTATGGTTTGACCCCTTTGACGAAGCACTTGCGCCAAAAGTAACAAACTTCACATGGAATTTGACATTCCAAAGCTTCGGTTGGCAATGCCGGTTCATTTTGGCAATAATCTCCTTTGCGTCGGCAGAATGTTTAAGATCACCGTGTGTGAGTGCGATGAAGGCATGGGTAATTGCCTGTGGGTCAATTGATATTGGTTTGCTACCCTTCTCTTGACATATTGGTGTTCGTTTATGTTCGGTGCTCATGATTTTGGATGTGGTTGTTGTGTGTTCGTGACGCCTAACGTCAAAAGCTCAGGCACGCGGGACCAACCAGCGTGAACCGCGAAGCGGAACTGGACCGGCCATCCCGCGTTGCCTGCAGCAATTTGTTAGGCGGCATTTGTGGCTCCATCTTTCAAAAGAGCTGCGCCCGTCTTTATCTTGTGGCGAACAACTAAATACCACGGAAACGCGATGAACCAAAGTAACACGAAACCGAAAAACAGGACAACCGGCCCATAAGAAATGCCAGACTCCAGAACTCCTGACATATGAGTCAAGCAAAGTGTCCGCTTTTTACCTCAAAACGCCTCGCGAATGGAGTAGTGCAGGCGCAGTTTGGAACCTGGAAAAGCGGTTTCTGTTTGGTTGAGTTCCT
>Ga0224554_1001307_pt1 | contig 16306 bp, 15 predicted proteins | sample 714S22024metaG_FD_180666 | JGI IMG/M metagenome (GOLD analysis project Ga0224554, IMG submission 180666) | Peat soil microbial communities from Stordalen Mire, Sweden - 717 S2 20-24 | ecosystem: Environmental > Terrestrial > Soil > Wetlands > Peat | place: Sweden: Norrbotten County, Stordalen...
ACCCAGCGTGCGTTACCGCTTCACGCTCAAAGACAACAAGGTTATTTATGTGGATAACCCCTCACACTATCCTGATCCCGCAGAAATTGCCAAAGGAGAAGAACCTTACATTCGCGCCGCAATGATTCTTCCCGAGCGTTATTTAGGGGCTGTGATGAAATTATGTATGGATAAGCGCGGCACCAATTCCACTATGAATTACACTGGCCCCGGACGCGTGGAGTTATCCTACGAAATGCCACTGGCCGAAGTCATCTTTGATTTTTATGACCGCTTTAAATCGGTTACCCAGGGCTATGGTTCGTTTGATTATGATATTATCGATTATCGCGAAAGCAATTTAGTTTTGATGGATATTCTGGTCAACAGCGAAAAAGTCGACGCCCTCTCGCAGATTGTCCATCACGATCGTGCCCGTTCGCGAGCCCTCCTGGCCTGTGATAGATTGAAAGAAGAAATACCACGCCAGATGTTTAAAATTGCTATTCAAGGCGCGGTTGGCACAGAGATTATCGCCCGCAGCACAATCAGCGCCTTCCGCAAAGATGTGACGGCTAAATGCTACGGCGGCGATATTAGTCGGAAAAGAAAATTGCTCGAAAAGCAAAAAGCCGGAAAGAAGCGCATGAAGATGATCGGCTCCGTAAGTATTCCGCAGAGCGCGTTTCTCGCAGTTCTGAAATCAGATACCGACTAGGTATTCTATTCCATCTTCAAGCGCTAGCTGCATTGGCTGCGTCGTCGGCTCCTCGACGTACAAACTAAGTAAGCCTGTGTCGCCTCCTTCTTGCCGCCTTGCTATCATCTTGAATATGAAATAGAATATTTTTTATTTGAATTACAATTATGAAAAGTGATCAGGCCGGGCTCTATATTCACATTCCTTTTTGCCTCAGCAAATGCGGCTACTGCAGCTTTTACTCAATTGAGTCACTAAATCTTATTCCTGAATATATTGTGACGCTAAAAAAAGAAATAGAATATTACCGCAATGTCTTTTCATCATTTGACACCATCTATCTCGGCGGTGGCACCCCTTCCCTTTTATCCATTGGGCAACTGGAAACGATATTTAAAGCAATAAATAAATCTTATAATATTGATCCCCACGCCGAAATAACTATGGAAGTAAATCCGGGAGATGTGTCTTTAGAATATTTTCATGCTCTGCTCTTATTAGGAATTAATCGCTTGAACATCGGTATCCAGTCCTTTGATGATAATATTCTTAAATTCCTCGGACGCAGACATAATTCGGAAGAATCTATTTCCGCTATTAATGATTCTCGGAAAGCCGGTTTTGACAATATCGGGATTGATTTAATTTACGGAATTCATGGTCAGAATATTTCCCTCTGGAAGAAGACAATACTGCAGGCTCTATCCTATGCGCCGGAGCATATTTCCTGCTATCAGCTCTCACTGGAGACCGGAACACCACTGTATAAAAAATATGCGCTACAGAATATAAAATTACCTGCTGAAAAAGAACAATTAAAATTTTTTCATACTACAACAGATGAATTGGAAAAAGCCGGCTACATTCACTACGAAGTGTCCAACTTTGCCCGCCAAGATAAATTCAAATCCAGACATAATCAGAAATACTGGGAGCACGTACCTTATTTAGGTCTGGGACCTGCCGCGCATTCATTTTTGGGTAACAGACGCTGGTGGAATACATCTGCCGTTAAAACGTATTTAAAAGAGATTGCTCAAGATAAAATGCCGGTGGAAAATACGGAAACACTTTCAGTGGAACAACTGAAACTAGAAGCATTATTTCTCGGCTTGCGCACCAAAGCCGGTATTGATTTGAAACGCTACAAAATAAGTTATGGCGTTGATTTGCTAGTGGATAAGAAAACTATTATCGATGCGTTGATCAAAAATAAATTTGTGGAATTAAAAGATGGCTTTTTACGCCCTACACGCACAGGAATGGCTGTAGCCGACAGTCTGGCTCTTATTTAATAAAGACAGATCGTTAGCTGACAACAAGTTCAGTGGCACGGCGATAGCTGTGACCACTGGAATAACTGGTTATCCTGTGTGTTTCCGTTTCAGCACACCGTTGCTTTAAAGCTCACTTTGACGGGAAAATCACATTGCTCGTTCAAGAATTTTTTGGCTTATATCCAATGTAAGATCCTGAGTTTCCGAGAGCGCTGTCATCCCATGGGCTTTCAGTTGTTCAATCACAACCGGTATTTTGTCGGCTGTAACGCCATATTCAGAAAGACGAGTCTTTATACCAAGGCTTTCAAAGAATTCTCTTGTTTTTTTGATTGCCAAATCTATCTTCTCATCTTCGCCACCCTTCCCTATATGCCAGACACGTTCCGCATATTGCAAAAGTTTGGCTCGCTTTTGAGTACGTCTAACCTCAAGTAACGCCGGATATACAATTGCTAAAGTTTGGCCATGATCGATGCCAAATAATGCGGTAAGTTCATGTCCGATCATATGTGTCGCCCAATCCTGAGGAACCCCTGCGCCAATTATACCGTTCAGTGCCATGGTTGCACTCCACACAAGATTAGCACGTGCATCATAATTTTCGGGTTCTGCAACTGTTGTCGCACCAATTTCAATCAATGTTTGTAATATTCCTTCGGCTATACGATCCTGTACTTTGGCATCCGCAGGAAATGTTATATATTGCTCTACAGTATGTACAAATGCGTCAATCACACCATTGGCAACCTGAATCCTGGGAAGCGTAAAAGTTATTGTAGGGTCTAATATTGAAAATTCAGGAAATATTAACTCGCACATAACCGGAAATTTCCCATGTTCATAACTGATTACTGCTCCGCTATTCATTTCAGATCCTGTTGCAGGTAATGTCAGTACTGTACCAAATGGAACAACTTTTCGTACTACATCGAAAGGAATAGGCCTAAAGCCGTATTTCAATAAATCACGCGAATCACCTTTGTAAAATGAAGCCAGTGATATGAATTTAGTCCCGTCAATCACGGAGCCTCCACCAACAGCAAGTATAAAATCAATGTTTTCGCTACGGACGATTTCTATAGTTTTTACTAAAGTTTCATAGCGGGGATTCGGCTCAATACCGCCGAATTCATAAATTTTTCTTTTACCAAGAAAGGTCTTAACCTTTTCGATAAGACCACTTTTTTTAGCACTTCCACCTCCAAAGGTTATTAATACTCTGGCATTAGCCGGAACATTTTTATCAATAACCTCAAGCCTATCTTTCCCAAAAAATATCCGTGTTGGATTATAAAAATTGAAGTTTAGCATAATGATACCTCCTTAAATTCTACTTTCTTATTTCGTGATATTATTTTTTCGCAGCCACTCAGATATTTTGTTTTATGCGGTTTTCACATCTCTCCCCCAATTTGCGCTTCTGCATTTTAAACTCTCCTATTTTTTATCTGAAATGCCGAGCTTATGTAACCATGCTGACACATCATTCTGAGTCCTATTAACGCTGCTGCCTTTGATTGCCAATCCGTCATGGACTCTGGAGTTTGGACAAAGTTTCTTTATGTCCCTCACGCTTTGACCTAAACCGCTTCCTTCATGTGTACAATAAGGGATAATGGTCTTTCCTGAAAAATCATAAGACTCTAAAAACGTAAACACCGTCATCGGCATCGTTCCATACCAAATCGGATACCCGATATAAATTACATCATAAGAATCCATATCATCTACTATTCCTGTAAGCTCAGGTCTGGAATTTTTCCTCAGTTCTTCCTGTGCTACATTTGTAGTTTCCGTATAATCTTCTGGATAAGATTTTACTGTTTTGATTTGGAACATATCGCTTCCTGTTAATTCCTGTATTTTCTTTGCTATTACTTCTGTGTTTCCAATTGGCAGATTTACAATACTACCTCCCACATAATTATTTCCTTTGCGTGAAAAATAAGCGATAAGGCTTTTTGAATTTGCCATTTCTTAATTCCCCCTTTAGAGCGTAATAAGCTCGTACTGATCATTGCCCATTTTCATCTCTTTCATGTACGACAGCTGGCGCAGCCCCTTACGGGATTCAATACGTTCCTTAAGGTCGTGAAGTTCCGCTTCGGGCAACTTATATACCATGTCGATGGAAGCTTGTTCTACGGCCAGGATATCAGTGGAAGCCAGGATGCCCAGGTCGCGCGCCTTAACCGGAGAGGCCTCGATGCCGGCGCAGTCGCAGTCCACGGACATATTGCGTAGCACATTTATATAAACGATCCTCTTGCCGAAATGATCTATAGTGGCTTTTGCCGACTCCACCATATTTTCCTGGAAGGGTTCGCCTTTCAGCCAGCTCTCGAGATCATCGTTATCGGTAGCGGCGTGGACCATTTTCTTGCCTATGGTCCCGTCCGCGCAGCCGATGGCGATATTCTTCAGTGAACCGCCGATGCCACCCATGTCGTGCCCTTTGAAATGGGTCAGCACCACCATCGAGTCGTAATGAAGCATGTGTTTGCCGACCGACATTTCCTTGAAATGCTTCCCGCCTTTAACGGGGATCATCACCGCGCCGTCCTCGTCCATGATGTCCACTGGGCAGAAATCCCAGCCGTTGATCTTAATGGTTTCGCGATGATCCGTTGTAGTATATCTCTTGCCCTTATACAGGGTATTGGTTTCCACCAGGTTACTATTGGGAATGTGCTGTTGCAGTGCTTTTACCATGTCCCGCGGTAGGATATTGGGACCGTGCGGCTCGCCAGTGTGTAACTTGATGCCTATTTTGCCTGTCATACCTTGATTGATTTTGGAATAGATGTTCAGCAATCCTTTGACGCTTATGTCCTTGGTAAAGAATACCTGGGTTTTGTCCTGTCCTGCGGCAAAAGCTTTGCCTGCATCTGTAACATTGCTTAGGGCCACAGCACCCAGCGCGACGGAACCTGTCTTCAGAAAATCGCGATCCGAAATCTTTTTATTCATAGTTTTTTCCTTTCAATAAGAGATCATTTTATAGGCGCAAAACGCTACTCTTTGACTTTGATTCTACGCACCCATGCTGATACATCGTTTTGTGCAGTTTTTGCATTTTTCCCCCAAACGGCAAGGCCATCCAGAATAGTTGAATGCGGACAAAGTGCCGCGATATCCGTAATACTTCGCCCCAGACCGCTTCCTCCGTGTGTGCAAAATGGTACAATGGTCTTTCCCGAGAAATCATATTCCGACAAAAAAGTTTTGACCGGAGCGGCCATCGTACCCCACCAGATAGGGTAACCTATGAAAACAATATCATACGAGTTGATGTTATTAATTTTTGTTTTCAATGCTGGTTTGTAGCCGGAATCAAGTTCCTGCCTTGCCCTTTTTTTAACCTCTTCATAATCACTAGGATACGTCGTTACGGCCTGAATTTCAAAAATATCTCCACCTACAATTTTGTGAATTTGATTGGCAATTTCTCTGGTGTTACCGGTGTGAGAATAATAAGCCACAAGAATTTTTTTGGTTCCCGAATCCGGTTTAGTGTCTAATTCACCTGTTTTCCCCATCTTTAATACTCCATCTTCTGCTTCTGCAGTAGTAAAATTCCTTTGTGCCTGCATACCTATAATTACAAGGAATGCAGCAATTATTGGTATAGCAAAATAAATCCTCTTCATATTTACCTCGCTTCATGTATGTTAATTTATCTGTTAAAATTATACTCATGCCTTAATACCAATGAGTTAAATTTAAGAAATCACGGGTATGAACCCCAAAGCAAGCTTTGGAAACAGGTTCCGCAGCAAGCTGCGGGGTATTAAACCCTCCGCTGCGCGGGATTGTTCAACTTACCAATTCCGCTACGCTTCGCTTTCGGAATTGGAGTTTCAACAATAAATTCCTTTATAACATTATTTCGGCACTTCTTCATTTAAACATCTTATTGCATTTAATGTTCTTGGATATCCTACATAAGGTAATAATTGAGTAACAACACTCAGCAACACTTCTTTATCATTTCCAACATTTAAATTGCCTTGTATATGCCCTTTTAGCTGTGGCTCGCATCCACCCAAAGATAAAATCATGGAAAACGTTAAAAGTTCTCTTGTTTTTATGTCTAATCCTTTTCTAGTGTAATAATCACCAAAACAATTTGCAGATAAATATTTTTGAATATGAATTTGATTTGCCGGTGATTCCTGATACATTTTATCAATCATGTTTCCGAAAATTTCTTTTTGTAACGCCAATCCTTTCTCGAATCGTGTTTCCGGTGAAGTGGTTGATTGGCCTTCCAGCGGCATCTTTATTCCCCTGCTTTCAAATATTTCATTCGTGGCATGAATAAAATCAAATGCCTTTGCAATGCCAACATAAGGTACAGACTGATAAACAATCTCTTTCACTTCAATCGGTGTGACGCCAGCGTTCAGTGCTCCGTCGAGCATGAAATTGTACTCGCTTAATGTCTGCTGGGCAATAAGTGACGCTAAAATCACCATAAGCTTTGTTTTTGTATCCAGGTTTCCGTATGAAGGCACTTCATCAAAGGCAAAATTGTCGAACACTTCGATAAATTCGGGATCGGTGACCTTGAGTGTTGATTTGTGATTCGGGAAAAGTTCCTCGTGATTTTTCTGTGCTGTTTCACTGATCGCCATAGGAATGCCTCCTTATTTCAATTTATTGTAATCTTTGTCCGCTACCGGCTCCAGCCATGTTGCCGGACCTTTTTCGGAATTGACCTCAACGGCAAGGTGTATAAACCAACTATCCTTGGCAGCACCATGCCAGTGCTTAACATCGGCAGGAATATTGACAACATCTCCTGCATGAAGCTCCTGTGCCGGCTTTCCCCATTCCTGATAATAGCCTCTGCCGCCTGTCACAAGCAGAATCTGGCCACCCGCGTGTTTGTGCCAGCTGTTGCGGCATCCCGGCTCAAAAGTCACGTTCCCGATGGGAAGGGCCGAGTCGAAAGGCATCAACATATTGAGCCATACCGTTCCGTTAAAATTATTGCTTTCAAGTTTTTCTCCAATGGGAAAAATCACACTCTTGCTAAGATCGTTTGTGCTCATAATGTACGCCTCCTATCTTCCTCTGATTTATTTTGAGGTGAAACGACTTCACGCTATTCCTTTTACCCTATGCTTTTTCCCCCATTTCATACGTGTCTTTGAGCGTCACGCTTAGAGACCGGTTCTCTTTTCCAGAGCTTCGGGGTACCGGGCCCCCTGTATCGCAATCTTTGCGGCGGCGCTCTCAATATCACGCAGATCCTCGGGCGTCAGTTCGACGTCAACCGCGCCGATGTTCTCGTCCAAACGATGCAACTTTGTAGTGCCCGGGATGGGGACAATCCACGGCTTCTGGGCCAGTAGCCAGGCGAGCGCAATCTGGGCAGGGGTCGCTTTCTTCTTTTCTGCGATGGTGCCGAGCAGATCGACTAGGGCCTGATTCGCCTTGCGGGCCCCCGGCGTAAAACGAGGGACGATGTTGCGGAAGTCGTTCTTGTCGAACATCGTATTCTCGTCGATTTTTCCTGTGAGGAACCCCTTGCCTAACGGGCTGAAGGGGACGAAACCGATGCCGAGTTCCTCAAGCGTCGGCAGCAACTCTTCTTCGGGGCGTCGCCACCAGAGCGAGTATTCACTTTCCACTGCCGTCACGGGCTGGACGGCATGAGCACGACGGATCGTTTGCACTCCCGCTTCAGAGAGGCCGAAGTACTTGACCTTGCCTTCCTGGATCAGGTCTTTCACTGTTCCGGCCACCTCTTCAATCGGCACCTCCGGGTCGACACGGTGTTGATAGTAGAGATCAATGGCATCGACCCTGAGTCGCTTGAGCGATCCCTCGATACTCTGTCTTATGCGTTCGGGACGACTATCCTGAACTTGCTGTCCGCTGGCATCGAGCTTGATCCCGAACTTGGTAGCTATCGCTACCTTCCCGCGAAACGGAGCCAAAGCTTCGCCCAAGAGTTCTTCATTTGTATAGGGGCCGTAAATCTCGGCGGTGTCAAACAAGGTGATACCGCGTTCGACGGCTTTACAGATAAGAACGATCATCTCCTTCTTGTCTGCAGGCGGTCCGTAGGCTATGCTCATTCCCATACAGCCCAAGCCCAGGGCCGAAACTTCCAGACCGCTTTTTCCCAATTTACGTTTCTGCATTTTTTCCTCCTATATTTTTTCATCTATAATTGTTTATGATCAGACTTCTTTGCAGACATTGCTCACATCTTTTTCCTTTCTTAATGATGATATCATAATCCTAAAAGAACAAAGGCGGTATCCCAATTCTGTTAATTTCTTGCCTAATCATCCGAAACCTTCGATTAATGTTGTACAGGGAAATAAAGTCTGGTAATATTAAGATAAGGAGAAAGATATATATGCGAAAACAATCCGTCAAAAAGGTGTTTGAGAACAACCATATGGAAGTTGCGCTTGAAGCGTTGGGGAAGAGCATTGCCCGATGGACCGACAAGGGCGACCAACTCGTGACCGCGATATCGGGCTTGGCACTTTTTCAGCGGGACAAACCGACCCAGCCGGAAAGCCGCATGTACGAGCCGCGCATTTGTTTGATCGCACAAGGGGCCAAACGCGTGTTGCTTGGAGACGACACGTATGTGTATGGCGAGCGCCATTTTTTGATCACGTCCGTGAATCTGCCCACGGTTGTGCAGATTACCAAAGCAAGCAGAGAGAAGCCTTGCCTAGGGCTCATATTGAAACTTGATCAGCGCGAGATTTCACAACTGATCGTGGATAGCAATCTGCCCTTTCCGCGTCCGCAGCAATCGAGCCGCGGAATGGCGACCGGCGAGGTTACGTTGCCGCTGCTTACCGCTTTTCAACGGTTGATCGACTTGCTTGCGGAACCGAAGGATATCCCGATCCTCGCACCGATCATCCAGCGGGAAATCTTTTACCGTTTACTTGTGGGTGATCAAGGGGCGCGTCTGCGCCAGATGGCGTCGTCGGGAAGTCAGAGTCAACAGATAGCGCGGGCAATCGATTGGTTGAAGGATAATTTCACGCAGCCTTTGCGTATCGATGATCTCGCGACGCAAGTCAATATGAGTACATCGACCTTCCATCATCATTTCCGAACATTGACGGCCATGAGCCCGCTGCAGTATCAGAAATGGTTGCGTTTGAACGAAGCTCGGCGATTGATGCTCATCGAAAATCAGGATGCGGCAACCGTGGCCTTTCAAGTCGGTTATGAGAGCCCCTCCCAATTTAGCCGTGAGTATGGCCGCTTGTTCGGCGCACCACCGTTACGGGATATCACGAGTTTGCGTCAAATGACTGCTAATGAGATAGTCTAATCAGGATGGCCAACTCTGATCAGGCTGCCTGCATACTGCCACGGCATCTGAAGTGGTATTGATTTGAAACTCTACAAAACCAGATACGGCATTGTTTACTCACTGACAAAAATAATTATCATTGACGCGCTAATCAAAAATAAATTTGTGAAATTAAAAAACGATTTCTTACGCCCGACCCCCACGGGTATGGCTGTAGCTGATAGCCTAGCTTTGATTTGATAAAGAATAGAATATGAGCTAACGAACCTGTATATTACCAGCGGCCAACCTAAACTTACTGTGTCAGAGCCGCCGTGCGTCTTGCCGGCTGGTGAATTCGATGGTTATTTGCCGCATTTAGTTAGCTATTGGCTAAATACTGAATGAATCGCTTGCCAAGAGGTGTTACAGAGTGCCTTAAATCTTGCGCTCCACTTGCTGTCATCATAGTATTTAGACTTTGCAAATTTATAACTCGCAAATCATTGAGTTGTTGAACAATGTCCTTAATTCTGTCGTTGTTCATGTCAGGCAGTCTTTCTCTCAAAGTTTGTCATGTAAAAGATCATTCACTCGCTGGATTTTACGTCCTGTCGATATGCCTCCTAAAACATTACTTACTGGTCCACCAACCCAAGGAACTGCACTTGAAACAAAAGAAGCGATGTCTAGAATCTTTTCTTTGTCGTCAAACTTTACAAGCGATTTTGAATTATCTTTTGTCATGTAAATATTCCCTCAAGCAAATAACCTTGTTTATATATATCTTGCATACCACGGGGCTTTGCCCTCTGATTTTATCTTATCGTGACAGAATGAATCTTATTTTCAAGATGTTTTTTAATTTTCTGAAATTTCTCGTCAGGGTAAGATTTTTCTTTCAGGAATTTTTTGTCCAGAGTTTTTGCCGGTACAAACTTTTGTAAAGCATAACTTTTGGCGCCGGAAATCAGCTTCTCGATTTGCAGAATATCTTTTTCCTCAAGCTGGGACTCCACAATGGTCGTACGAAATTCATACGTAATTTTAGATTTTAAAATAAGCTGGATACTTTCTTTGATTGAATCGGCATTGACCGGCACCTTGACGACGCTCTTGTATTTTTCTAGAGGCGCTTTAATATCCATGGCAATAAAATCAAGCAATTTTTCATCAAGAAGAGTTTTGATAACCTGTGGCTGCGAGCCATTGGTATCGAGCTTTACGGCAAACCCCATTTTTTTAATTTTTTTAATAAAGGACTCTAAATCATCATGGATAGTCGGTTCACCACCGGTAACTACCATGGCATCAAGTTTTCCCTTGCGCGTATTAAGAAAGTCCAGAACTTCGTTTTCTTTGATGCAGGGCTGAAACAATCGTGTATCCACCAATTCCGGATTATGGCAATATGAGCATTTGAAATTGCACCCCTGTAAAAAGATAGTGGCACAAATTAACCCCGGATAATCAATAAGTGATACTTTTTGCAAACCACCAATTTTCATTTTTTCCCTTTAATTTAAAAACAGAAGCACATTACGTAAGAACGCTTTTAAAAACTTCGATTATTTTTACGTATTAAAATTTGAATACCTGCCGCGAATCAAACTCTTCATGCTTGCCTTTATTCCATTGTTTAACCGGCCGCAAATAACCGACGACGCGCGAGTAAACCTCGCAATCATCGGCGCATGTCGGGCATTTATCCTGCTCGCCTTTTATATACCCGTGTGACGGGCATACGCTAAAGGTGGGGGTAAAAGTTATATAAGGCAAATGATAATTAGAACAAATCTTGTGAACCAGTCTCTTGACCGATTTGGGATCATCAATTCTCTCCCCGGCAAAGGTATGAAACACTGTGCCGCCAGTGTACTTTACCTGAATTTCATCCTGCAAATCCAGCGCTTCAAAAACATCATCCGTATAGTTTACCGGCAATTGTGTAGAATTTGTATAAAACGGTTCCGCATGTTTCGATTTTTCATCACTGGCGGTGATAATTTCGGGATATTTTTCTTTATCGATTTTGGCCAGACGATATGACGTTCCTTCCGCCGGTGTCGATTCCAGGTTATAATTATTTCCGGTTTCCTTCTGAAAATTGATAAGTATTTTTCTCATAAAATCAAGAACCTGTTTCGTGAAAGCCTGACCTTTTTCCGAAGCAATGTTAACATTCAGTAAATTTAAACAAGCTTCATTCATCCCGACAAGTCCAATAGTGGAAAAATGATTCTTCCAGTATTCATTGAATCTCTCTTTAACATTGCGCAAGTAATATTTGGTGTATGGATAAAGATTGCCATCTGTGAATTTTTCCAGAACTTTTCTTTTTGTCTCCAGACTTTCCTTTGACAATTCCATAAGCTTTTCCAACCGCTGCATAAAATCTTTCTTGGATTTGGCGAGATGTGCAATACGAGGCATATTAATGGTAATAACGCCTATGGATCCCGTCAGCGGGTTAGAGCCAAATAGTCCGCCGCCTCTCATTTCCAGTTCACGATTGTCAATGCGCAAGCGGCAGCACATACTGCGGGCATCTTCCGGGTTCATGTCGGAATTGATGAAGTTGGAGAAATAAGGAACGCCATATTTTGCTGTCATTTCCCACAAATCCTGTATATTAGGATCATCCCAGTTAAAATCTTTAGTAATGTTGTATGTCGGAATCGGGAACGTAAAGACCCTACCCTTGGCGTCACCTTCCGCCATAACCTGCAAAAAGGCCTTATTAAAGAGGTTCATTTCCTCCTGAAATTCTTTATAGGTCTCTTTTTGCGGCATACCGCCGATGATAACATTCTGATCAGAATAATATTTGGGAACGGTCACATCCAGTGTTACGTTGGTAAAAGGTGTTTGGAAGCCTACTCTTGTCGGCACATTAATATTGAAAATGAATTCCTGCAGCGCCTGTTTAATCTCTTTAATAGTTAAATGGTCATAACGGATGAATGGCGCAAGCAAAGTATCGAAATTTGAAAAAGCCTGCGCTCCGGCTGCCTCTCCTTGTAATGTATAAAAGAAATTAACCACCTGACCTAAGGCGCTGCGCAAGTGATTGGCAGGCTTGCTCTCTACTTTGCCGGACACACCCTGAAAACCCTGCAGGAGCAAATCATACAAATCCCAGCCCACGCAATAAACGGAAAGTAAACTTAAATCGTGAATATGGAAATCACCATCTATATGCGCTTTGTGAATTTCCGGCGAATAGATTTCATTGAGCCAGTAAACCTTGCTCACTTCTGAAGATATGTAATTATTCAACCCTTGCAAAGAATAATCCATATTACTGTTTTCATTGATCTTCCAATCAAGCTTCTTTAAATACTGATCAACAAGATCGACTTCCATTTTATTGGTAATATCCCTTAAACGGGAATGTTGATCGCGATAAATTATATAGGATTTGGCCGTTTTTCGATAAGGAGTCTGCAAAAGAACTTCTTCCACGACATCCTGAATTTCCTCGACGGTTAAAACTTTGCCATCAAAAAGTTTTTCGGCAAGATTTAAAACCTTGATAGTCATTTTATGCGCTTCCTTAAGATCGAATTCACCAGTGGCAGCGCCAGCCTTGGCGATGGCGTTGGTGATTTTTTCCGCATTAAATTTAACTAAACGGCCGTCTCTTTTTTTAATTTTAATGTTCATTCACTACTCCATTAACAGATAGAATATTAAATATCGCCGTCTCTCGATGACGCTATATATTGGGGTACGAATGAATGATACTACTACATATAGTAATTATCAAGAGAATAATAAAAATATTTTTAGTTGGGTATTTGGGGTGAAATTTACCTGTTCAACCATTAAATGTTATGAAATGGCTATAATGAATCATGCCTTGTTATATTCTGAGAAAATCATGGAAAAAACGGCCCGGCCTTGAGTGGATGATCTTAGATCAGTGGAATAACCAAACATGGCCTTCAAGGGCACTTTAGCTTTAATTTCGCTTACTGGTCCCTTGGGATTAACGGATTGAATTTCACCTTTGCGGGCATTGATGTCACCGATAACATCACCCATAAATTCACTGGGTGTAATAATATCAACCATCATAATCGGTTCAAGCATAACCGGATCGCCTCCGCTGCAGCCATCACGGAAAGCAGTCGCCGCGGCAATTTTATAACCCTGGGCTGAGGAATCGCCTTCACGGAAAGAACCGCCTGTTATCGTCACCTCGACATCAATTACCGGATAGCCATTGAGTACGCCATTCATCATCGCTTCCCTGATGCCGGCTTCAATCATCTCATAATATTCTGTCGGGATTATACTATCATCAATTTTATTAATTATTTTATTTCCAGAACCCCGCTTTAGCGGCGCCAAAGAAAGGCGGACATGACCAAAGTGCTTCTTTTCGCCCAGTTCCTTTTCAAATATTCCTTCTGTTTCCACCTTCTTTTGAATAGTTTCACGATAAACGACTCTGGGTCTTCCGACATTGACATGGCTGTTGAATTCGCGGCTCAAACGATCAACAATAATTTCCAGATGCAGTTCTCCCATGCCAGAAATTATAGTTTGCGCGGTTTCATCTTCGTATTTCACCTTCAATGTTGGATCTTCTTCTATTAACTTATCCAATGCCATTGTCAGCCTTTCCTGATCCGCGGGTGTTTTGGCCTCAATGGCCTGGCTGATTACCGGCTCGTAAAATTCTATCAGTTCCAGCATAATCGGGTGTTCTTCATCACAAAGAGTATCGCCTGTTGTTGTCGTTTTTAATCCTAACACGGCAACTAAGTCCCCCGCGGAGGCTATATCTATTCTTTCCCGTTTATTGGCATGCATACGTAACAGGCGGGCGACTTTTTCCCGCTTCTTTTTTATTGAATTGTAAATCTCATCATTGACATGGATTTTTCCGGAATAAATCCGCAGATAGGTAAGCTTTCGGCCTTCATCAAGCATAATTTTAAAAGCCAGCGCTGCCAGAGGTTCCTTGTCGGAACTATGCCTGACCTCTTCTTGCTTGGTAATAGGATTTATCCCCTTAACGGGCGGAATATCTTCCGGAGACGGCAGATAATCGATGACGGCATCAAGAAGGGGTTGAATTCCTTTATTGCGTAGAGCAGCGCCGCAAAGCACCGGCACTATTTTTAGAGAGATAGTCGCTTTTCTCAAGGCTTTCTCTATTTCGGCTACTGTAATTTCTTCACCACCAAGATATTTGTCAGCCAGATCATCATCAACCTCGGCGAGTGTTTCTATCATCTTTTCCCGCCTTAATTTTGCCTGATTGGCAAATTCTTCCGGAATATCCTGCGTTGAAAATTCCATACCCTGTGTTGAATCATCCCAAACCAGCATCTTCTGATTAATAAGGTCGATTGCCCCGCGAAAATTATCTTCGCTGCCCGCCGGAATCTGGATGGCCACTGGAATGGAAGTAAATCGCTGACGCATCATGCCGATAGCACTGAAGAAATTTGCGCCCACTCTATCCATTTTATTAATGAAGGCAATTTTAGGAACACCGTATTTATCCGCCTGATGCCAGACAGTTTCCGATTGTGGCTGTACGCAACCGACAGCACAAAAAACAACTACAGCCCCGTCTAAAACACGCAGGGAGCGCTCCACTTCAATGGTAAAATCCACGTGCCCGGGTGTATCAATTATATGGATATCATGATTATTCCATGCGCACGTCGTCACTGCTGAAGTAATGGTTATGCCTCTTTCCTGCTCCTGCGGCATCCAATCCATAACGGCTTCACCATCATGGACTTCTCCCATCTTGTAAGATTTTCCGGTGAAAAAAAGAATTCTTTCCGTCACCGTTGTTTTTCCTGCATCGATGTGAGCGACTATACCGATATTGCGCGTGCGGGATATTTTTGATTTCGCTGCCATAAGATAATCAACTATTTTTCTCTTTTTCCGGAATAAGAAGTTCCAAATCAGGGCTGAAAGCTTTTTGAGTAGAAATATGACCTTTAATTGAGGAAAGTTCTTTACCTTCCACTAATATTTTTACTTTTTTTATAGTGGGAACATTTTGAGTTATGGAGTTTGTTAAGGAATAAATTGTTGCCATTTCCGCAGTGGAACCACCCTGATACTTTTTAATCAGATTTTTGCTGAAGTTAACAGAAGCGATTCCGGCATCACCCACTTTTACATCTATCAAAACCACACCAACGGGAAATGTATTAACCAACCCAGCTTTCGAACCTTCAAGCAAGGCTTTAACAATTTCTTTGGCTTGCGCCGCAGCATCATTTTCCTTAATAACATAACGTTTTTCGGGCATTAAAAAACGCTCCTGCGGATCGGAAAAATAAATTTGAGCCACTTGTTTTTCCTTCTTTTTCAGGGCATCCATATCCACTGGAGGGAATATGAGGTTAAACAAAGTAACAAAGAAAAGAACCAGTAGAACAAATATTCCGCCGAGGATAAGCGATAAATAAAGAATTCTCGTAGATTTCTTTGTTTTCTTTTCCTTGATATTTTCTGACCGGCGCTGTCTTTTGGTCGTCATAAAAACTGAACTCCTCTAAAAAAACTGCGCCAATCTAGGGTATTTTCCCTTAGCTGTCAAGAAGAACAAAGTAATGAGCCTTGATACTTTTTTGAATAAGGTATCAATCGTTATCCCTACGCGCTTCGCGTGAGGGATAGTTCCCAATAGCCAAAAGCTATTGGATAGTTCGACTTACTCTTCAAACTTCGTTACACTCGTTTTCAGAGAGTCTCACTACGACTAACCAATTTCAGTGCACCTATAGTGACCTTTAGGTTATTCGTCTTTGAAATTGGAGTCTCATTAATAATCGATAACTTCCTGTAAGATTGATTTTCTTATTTTTTCAATTCATTCAATATTTCAATGTGAAATAATAAAAAAATAGCTGAACTCTAATTTAACCCGTGTTACAATCCTTACCAAGGTCATTTGTTTGGAGGAATTATATATGAGTTCAGTTGGAGCTATAGTCAATAGTTGTGTATGAAGAATTTAGGCGGCGATCCGTTTTTCTTCCATACCGTTAACAAATTTCACTCCTTTAACAACATCAGCCAAGC
>Ga0224554_1001308_pt1 | contig 16304 bp, 16 predicted proteins | sample 714S22024metaG_FD_180666 | JGI IMG/M metagenome (GOLD analysis project Ga0224554, IMG submission 180666) | Peat soil microbial communities from Stordalen Mire, Sweden - 717 S2 20-24 | ecosystem: Environmental > Terrestrial > Soil > Wetlands > Peat | place: Sweden: Norrbotten County, Stordalen...
GTTGTTTTCTTACGTCCTGCTGGTTTGCTAATCTTGCTCATCGGCTGGTCTCCTTTTGCACCCTCGAGTGCGTTGCGGTCAGCTTAGCTGCTCCGCGAGACCAGCCGTCTCATCCCATCTAAAGCCCACGCTCATTTTGCGGCACTTGCGGCACAACTAAAGTCGTGCCCTTTCAAAACATCGACTTAATCAGAGATTCCTTCACTATGGGAATCCGTCCCATGAACTTTGTCGCTGAAGTCGGCAGCGGGCATGCTTTCAAACTTCTGCAGGTCGTTCTCCATCCCTATCTGCATGATTCAGTTACTCCTGACCCATCCCCTTCGATCCCACGTGCCGGCCTTTCAGCTTGGACTTTTGCAGCTGGTCAGCCGCGCCCTCAGTTGACTCAAACCACTTCCTTGCCTGACCATCGTTGTTTGGCAGTGAGACAGGCAATCCAGGGCCTAAAAAGATCGTCGGATCGGAGAACCTTGAGGTATGACTATCGGGGACACAAATCGCAGGCATTTTTTGAAGGCTGGCAGCGCCACCTTCGCTGCTGCCGCCGTCTCCTGGAAGGCCCGCAGCTATGCGGCCATTCTGGGCGCCAATGATCGCGTCCGAGTAGGCGTCGTCGGCTGCGGCGACCGCATGAAGGGCGCATTGATTCCAGCATTTCAGGGGTACGCCAAAGAGCTGAACTTTGAGATGGTGGCCGTCTCCGACCTCTGGAACCGCCGGCGCGAAGAAGGCGCCGCCTTTATCCAAAGCCTCACTGGGAATCCCGTCACTCCGGTCCGCAACAATGACGAACTATACGCCCGCAACGACGTCGATGCCGTTCTCATCGCCACTGCCGATTTCCAACATGCCCAGCACGGCGCTGAAGCCGTGAATGCTGGCCGCGACGCTTATGTCGAGAAGCCCACCGCGCACACCATGGCCGACGCGCGCCTCTTCCGCTCCGCTGTCAAAAATGCCGGCAAGATCGTCCAGGTGGGAACCCAACGCCGCTCCACGCCCAGCTACCAAAAGGCCGCCGAATATATCAAGTCCGGCGCTTTCGGCGACATTGTCATGGTCGAAATGACCTGGAACGTAAATCAGCCCGGCCGCTGGCGCCGTCCCGACGTCGTTCCCTTCCTCAAAGAGCAGGATACCGACTGGAAGCGCTATCTCCTCAACTGCCCATACGAGCCCTTTGACGCCCGCAAATACCTTGAGTTCCGCCTCTTCTGGCCGTATTCCTCCGGCATTCCCGACCAGTGGCTCGTCCACCAGATCGACACCGTCCACTGGTTCACCGGATTGCCCCATCCCCGCAGTGTCGTTGCCAACGGCGGCATCTATCTCTGGAAGGACGGCCGCCAGAACTGGGATACCCTGACCGCTGTCTTCGATTACGGCCCCCTCGACGCCCCGTCCAAAGGCTTCCAGGTCCAATACTCCTCCCGCTTCACCAACTCCGCCGGAGGCGTGAAGGAGCTCTATTACTCCAACGCCGGCATGATCGACATGGACAAGCAGCGCGTTACACCTGAAGGCGGACTGCAGGCCCGCGAAGCCGCGGCTATGGGCCTCAAGCCCAACCTTCTGCCCAGCTTTTCGCTGGCTGAAAACGTCGATGCCGTGTCTACCGCGGCCAACACCGGAGGCGACCCACAGACCTCGGCCAACATGCGCAACTGGATGGAATGCGTCCGCTCCCGCAAAACACCGAATGCCTCCATCGAAGCCGGTTACAGCCACTCCATCGCGCTCTGCATGACCGTCGCCGCCATCCACACCGGCCAGAAGGTCACTTTCGACGACAAGACCCAGCAAGTCATCGCGGGAGGCGGAGTCTTCGCGTGATGAATGGTTGCTCTTGCTCTGAAAGGTCGCGACTGGCAGGTAAGGGCTTGAGCCCTGACAAAATGGCCGCTTCGCCCAGTTTTGAAGGGGCAAGGCTTTAACCGCGGAGCAGGATCGGCCGAAAAACCGGGACTTTAGCCCCTGAGGGAATGCATCATGGGACACATATCTTCTGGGTTGCAACTGCATCGGAGACTAACTGGGCTGGCCGCGCTGGTCCTTCTCACCGCATGCACAGCCTCCCTGGCCGCCACCCCTGCCAAGGGCGTTCAGGTCATTGCCGATGAAGCCAATCGCCGCGTCGACATCACCATCGACGGCAAGGCATTCACCTCCTACATCTGGCCCATCTCGCTCAAAAAGCCTGTCCTCTATCCGCTCATCACCAACGAAGGTGTTACAGTGACGCGCGGCTATCCTCTCAAACCCCGGCCCAACGAGCGCGTCGACCATCCCCACCAGGCCGGCCTGTGGTTCAACTATGGCAACGTTAACGGCTTCGATTTCTGGAATAACTCCGACGCCATCAAACCCGAAGCCCGTTCAAAGATGGGCACAATCCTCCACACCCGCATCGTCTCCACGAAGAACGGCCTCCATAGCGGCGAGTTAGTCGTCGAGTCGGTCTGGATGACCGGTGAAAACAACCCCATCCTCAACCAGACCACACACTATGTTTTCGCCCGCCGTAATCATGCAAGAGTAATCGACCAGGCGATAACTCTCACCGCACTCGATCATGCCGTCTTCAGTGACGACAAGGAAGGCCTGCTCGGTCTGCGCGTGGCTCGATGGCTCGAATCGCCCGAAGAAAAGGGTGGAGTATTTACCGACGCCAACGGAAACGCAACCGTGGTTGCTGCCGCACCCGCGGATCCTTCCGCCCCAAACCCCGCCAGCGGCCAATACCGCACCAGCGAAGACGTTCTTGGCGCCGCAGCCTGGGGAACCCGGGGCCGGTGGTGCGCCCTCACCGGCCACGACTGCGACAATCTGGTCAACATCGCCATCATCGACCACCCCGCCAACCCCGGCTATCCAACCTACTGGCACGCCCGCGGCTATGGTCTATTTGCCGCCAACCCACTCGGCCGCAGTATCTTCGATCCCAAGCAACCTGCTTTCAACTTTACCCTGGAGAAAGGTCAGTCAGCAACCTTCCGCTACCGTGTAATCCTCTCGCCCTACGCCGCCTATCCGGAAGAGCTCAACCGCGAAGCCGACTCATTCGCCGCCACATCCTGGTAACTCCTACAAGCTTTATGCGGTGCTTTGTCTGCTTCAAAGCAAGAGTTCGTAGGGCAGGTACACAGGCTCCTGTCCGACTGCACTTTGAGTGCAGCGCAACAGCCGGTTTGCCAGGCGCTGGGAGAAGAGGTTGGCGCGGCTGGGGAATTGGAGTGATGGAGGATCTCAATGAGACAACCTGTCTCCCATTCGAAGATGTCTTCCCTCCCCGGCCAGAGCCGAGAGATAGAGGGCCTCGGTGGGCGACTCTGCCGGCAGGGATTCCAGGCCGTGCGAGGCTCGCCACGCGGCGAAGTCCGCTAGTTGGAGTTGTAAGCCCGGCGGGTTGCCTGCGTCCGGGCGGCCTTGGCGAAGTCCTGGGCGGCGCGGGCGGTCGCATAAAACGGGGTGCGATTAAACTAACGATACGAGAGTCCCATGGGAACATTCGGAAAGCCCCGTCACGGTGGCTGAATTTCGTTTCAAGCATGAGAAAAATCTGACTACGGGGTCACCGAAAAGCGGCCAATGAGAATAACATGGAGCATTGGCTCCGGCGGGGGAAATCAGCCTCTTCCGGCGCTCTAACCTTGTGCCGGGCCGGAAATAAGAAAGTCTTCCCAACTGACACTCAGGACGACGTGCCGCCGGGCAATCTCTTCCTCTCCGGGCGCGCAGATCACCAGTGGCGTGAACGCCGGATTGCGGCGGCAAAACTCAAGCAGGCCCCGAAGCGCCTGGGCATCGAATCCTCCTGTCTTGACTTCCACTGCCCATTTACCCAGTTCAACCCAAGAACACCTCACATCTGTAGAGCATACGGTTCGGGAGTCCGGATAGTTGTCAGCGACAGAAATTCTTTCAAATCGTAAGCGGGCCGCGATTTCTACCATCTTCTTGGGAATGAAGAGTTTGGGTGGCTGCAAGTGCTTGCAACTGGTCGCAAAAATTATCAGTCTTGACAACATTAGGCTTCGCGCTAGAGCGTCACAGGTACGCAAAGGGCTGTCTCACAATATCGCTATCGAGGAGGAAACAAATGACTAAGTACTGGCACTTATCGGCAGGAAAGATGAAAGTGTTTAGCTTGGGTTTGTTGATTCTTTCGGTGTTGGCAGTCAATGCCCATGCCCAAGGCATTCTGGGAACTGCGGGCAGCTTCGCCGTACTGGGCGCTTCGACGGTGACCAATGTCCCTACAAGCACCATTAGCGGAAATGTGGGTGTCTGGTCATCCGGAGGTGCCAATGCGATTACTGGCTTTAGCTCCTCACCAGGCGTTGGGGTGTCGGACCCGCAGGTGACGAATGGGTCAGTATACGCAGGCGGGCCGATCGCGATGGCGGCTCAGGCCGCTGCGAGCTCAGCCTACACTACCCTGATGGGCTTGAGCTCCTCCGCTACCAGTCTGACTGGTCAAAATCTGGGTGGGTTGAATCTCGGTGCGGGCGTCTATAATTTTACTTCGTCGGCTCAGTTGACGGGAGCCCTCACCCTCAACTTCACCGGCAGCGATCAGACCATCGTCATCGATATAGCGAGCACGCTCACGACCGCAAGCGGCTCTAGTGTTAAGATTGTCGGTGGCAATTCAACTGACAGCGTGTATTGGGTGGTTGGCAGCTCCGCGACCCTCGGAAGCAGCACGTCATTCGAGGGAAATATTATTGCGTACGGAAGCGACAGCCTGGTTACCGGTGCAACAGATGGGTGCGGTAGCATCATCGCGCTGACTGGCGCAGTGACGCTGGAGCAGAACACCATCTCCACAGGTTGCAGCGCCTACAACAACACACCTGGCTCACCCACGCCCACGCCAGGGCCTGGGACGTATACGGTTCCGGAAGGTGGCAGCCCCTTGCTGTATTTGTGCTTCTCCCTCCTGCCAATCGGAGCGATGTGGGCTTTTCGTTTTCGGAGAAGAAGTATTTGAGATCGTCAAAGAAGACGACGCCGTGTGAAGTGCAGGCCGATGCCACATGCGAGGATGGATGCGCGGCGAGAGGCACGCTGCCTGTGACATCAAAGAGATGGCTCTTTTGCGCCTTGGCGCTGGCGGTGATGTTCTCTGCCTGTACCTCTGATCCGAACAAGAAGAAGCTGGGTTACCTGAGCAGCGGCGAGAAGTACTTCAAAGCGGGCAACTACCCTGCGGCGGAAATCGAATTCCGAAATGCTATCGCGCTCGACCCGAGGTTCGAGCAGGCGCACTATCAACTTGCCGAGACGTACCTGAAGCTGTCTGACCTTAATGGCGCTCTCCGCGAGCTGAAGACGACCGTCAGTCTGAACTCTAAGAACTCTGAGGCCGAGCTAGAGCTCGCCGACGTGCTCTTCGTCGGGCAACAGTACCAGCAGGCCCAACAGCTTGCAGAAAAACTCATTGCAGCAGATCAGAGAAATGTTCCGGCTCGCGAAATGTTGGGCGCGACGTATGCCGCGACACGCGACTTGCCGAAAGCCATTGGAGAATTTCAAAAAGCCATTGAGATCGACCCCCAACGTGTGGATAGCTATCTGAACCTGGCCGCAATCTATGTTTCCGCGCGCCAGCCCGCCGAGGCCGAGGACGTTTACAAGAAGGCAGCGGAGGCAAACCCGAAGTCTTCCCAGGCGCGCGTGGCACTAGGCCAGTTCTATTTCGCTGCGGGGAAAATGGCCGAAAGTGAAGCGGAGCTAAGGGCGGCGATCGAACTGGACCCGCACACGGCGCTCCCGCGGCTTGCTCTGGCGCAGGTATACATCGCGACCGGAAGAATGGCCGACACCGAGAAACTGTGCGCAGAGCTGAAAACGATTGCACCCGACAATCCGGAAGCATACCGAGCCCTGGGCCTCTTCTACATCTCCACGGGTCAAAAGGAAAAGGCGGCGGTCGAGTTTCGGGCGCTGTCGAAATCCAAACCGAACGACACTACTGTTAAGAAGCTCTTGATCGATACCCTGATTGAACTGGGGCAAATCAGGGAGGCCGAGGTTATCAACAAGGAACTATTGAAAGCCAACCCGGAAGATCCGCAGGGTTCGTTGTTCAATGGTCGAATCCTCATCGCGGAAGGCAAGTATGACCAAGCGCAGACCGAACTCGAGAAAGGCCTCAAGGGAGAGCCCAAATCCGCCGCGGGCCATTACTTCCTCGGTGTTGCCCAAAACGCGCTCGGTTTCCGCTCCCCAGCCAGGTCTTCTTGGGCGCATGCGCTAGAATTACAGCCCCAAATGAGTGACGCTCAATTAGCTTTGGCGGACCTTGACGCAAACAGCGGCAACTACGACGAAGCCCTGAAGTTGGCTGGGGACGCGCTAAGAGCGCACCCCGAGTTACCGTCGGCCCATCTGATTCGCGCGAAGGCGTTGCTGGCGAAAGGAGATAAGAAGGAGGGAGAGACGGAGCTTCAAGCCGCGTTAGACCGCGCCCCGGTCTCTCTACCGGGGCTGACAATGCTGGCGAATCTTCGCATAGCGGAGAAAAGATCCCCCGAAGTAGTATTGCGGATTTCGAAGTTGGTTGAGCAATACCCGCAGAATGCTGGTCTTCACTTCTTGCTGGCAGCAGTGTATTTCAGCCTACGCGATTTAGAGAAGGCAGAAGCGAGTGCGAAGCAAGCGATCAAACTGGATCCGCAAAGATCAGCTGAATATAGTTTGCTCGGCGACATTCACGCGGCTCAGGGCTCAGTGGGGAACGCTAAAGTTGACCTGCAAGCCGCGATTGACAGGAATCCTCGTGAGGTCGCGAATTACTTGGCTCTGGATACGCTGTACGAAAAAGAAGGTAACTGGGAGCAAGCCAAGAAGGTTTGTGAAAGGGCCCACGAGGTCGATCCTGATTCACCACTCGTGGCGAATAACCTAGCTTATCTTTACCTTGAGCACGGTGGCGACGTCAAGGTTGCGCTGTCGCTGGCGCAAATGGCCACGCAAAAAATGCCCAACTCTCCTAACACGGCCGGGACGCTCGGATGGGCCTATTACAAATTCGGAGCGCCCGAACCGGCTGTCGGGCTACTAGAGGAATGCGCTCAAAAAGATCCGAATAACCCCCTGTACCAGTATCACTTGGGTATGGCCCAGATGGCCGCTCGTCATTTCGACTTGGCCGAACGGGCTCTGCAGAAGGCGCTACGGGACGATCCAAATTTCCCGGATGCAGCGAGTGCCAGGGCGGCCTTGGCCAGAATCTCGAAAGGCCCAAAATCGTAATCACTCCGGGACCTACGGCATTACTTAGACCTGCGCATATGTGAGAGGGCGATTCAGTACTTCGAGCGAGCGGCCGCGATTTAGAGGCGATTTGGCACTTGGTGGACCATTGGCATGGGTACTTCGCGACCGAGATCGCTGCACGTGGCTTGGTGTGCCACCCAGCCGTCTATGGAAACCGGCGCCGGCGTCTATTAGCCCTCAGCCACCCACAACCCCATGATTCTCTGGACGGCGGCATCCCGCTCCGGAGAGTCCATTGGGTCCTTGTCCCGCTCCGCGAACAGCGCGGCCACCCTTTTGTTGTAGACTTCCCGTCTCTCCTCAGCTACCGTCTTCGACTGCTCCGGCGCGTAGATCGATTCGGTCATGGATACCCCCTACCGCTTATCTACCGAACTGGATGCAGTTTGGGGACAATAACCTTCAAGAAAGGCTCTCAACGAGGGGACTTCAGATAATCAGCAGTCGTCGTCCATGGGGTAACGACGGCGGGTGGGTGGGAACCTTGTTCCTGGAATTGAGAAGCTCTGTGACCGCAGTCACAGCAAGTCGGATTTGGAAAGTGGTGCGTTTAAGAGCGTGAGGAGTGAGGTACGGCTGAATCGGCCCATCCTCCTTTCCTCCGAATCGAGCGTCGGGCAGGAGGAGCCGCATGAACTATCCGGCTTGGGACGTCGCTTTTGGTGCCGGCCTGCTAATTGCATTGGTAGCCATTCTTCACGTGTTCGTTTCTCATTTCGCAGTGGGCGGCGGGCTCTTTCTGGTCCTGACAGAACAAAAAGCCCGGCGCAACAACGACTTGGCACTTCTCAACTGGTTGAAATCGCATACCAGGTTCTTTGTGCTGGTAACGGTCGTTTTCGGCGCCGTGAGCGGGGTCGGCATTTGGTTCACCATAGGGTTGATCGGCCCGGTAGCCACCAGCAACCTGATTCACGCTTACGTCTGGGGATGGGCGATCGAGTGGGTATTTTTCTTCATTGAGATCACGGCCGCGCTGCTCTACCTGTATGGCTGGGAGAAGCTGGATGCGCGACTTCACGAGTGGTACGGATGGATCTATTTCATCGCCGCATTCGCCAGCATGGTGGTCATTAATGGAATCATCACCTTCATGCTGACTCCCGGGAACTGGGTTAAGAACCACCAGTTCTGGACTGGCTTTTTCAATCCAACGTCTTTCCCTTCGCTTTTCCTGCGCTTCGACATTGCGCTGGCGCTGGCGGGAATCTACGCATTGATTACTGCGAGCGTGCAGAAGGACGCTGCTCTGAAGGCACGCATTGTGAGATGGAGTGCGCTGTGGATCGTACCGTCTCTGGCCGTTCTGCCAGCACTGGGGTGGTGGTACATCCGCAAGATTCCCGCCGAAGTCTGGGCGAGCGCTCGTGGCCCGATGCCCACCGGAACACATTACGCTGTGCTCGCCGCAGTTCTTTTGGCCGTGACGTTTGCGCTGGCCCTGCTCACGCTGGTCAGGCCCGGGCGTATACCCCTGGCATTCAGCTTACTGGTCGCGCTGGTCGCACTTGGTGCGATGGGTTCGTTCGAGTTCGTCCGCGAAGCCATTCGCAAGCCCTACGTCATCGGGAACTATCTGTACGCGAACTCGCTCTACGCCACTCAGATGCCGGGGGATGGTGGGTTTGGCGTCGATGAAGTCAACAATGCAGGCATTCTCCAAACTGGGAAATGGATAAACAACAGGGAACTGACGAAGGACAACCAAGTCACGGTGGGCCGCGACGTATTCCGTGTAGAGTGCCAGAGTTGCCACACGACGAACTCCTACCGGGGAGTCAAAAGTTACCTGAAATTGCGTCAATGGGATCAGAACAAGATTCAAGCGATGCTTGGCGGTCTTGAATTCATGCACAACGGCGTCATGCCGCCATTCGCCGGTACAGATTCCGAGCGCAATGCGCTTGCGGCTTTCCTGGGCACGATCCAGCCAAATCCCGCGGGTGCGGCTGCGGTCGCGGATGGCAAAACCGTTTTCGAACGCAACTGTGTCATGTGCCACCAGGTGAGCACCGCCGATCCTTTCTACACAAAACTACCCAAAGATCCAAATGCAGCAAGCGAAGCCCTGAAGGATTTGCCAAGCCTGTTTCCCCTCATGCCGGACCTGAAGCTCTCTGACCAGGAGCGCACCGCGCTGGTGCAGTGGATGAACACGCAGCGCAGCGCGAAAGGGCCTGGCACTGCCACGCAAGGAGGAAATTGAACATGATGCAGCCCGACCTGATTCCGGCATTAGACCCGAATCCGCTGCCTGCGCCCTATTGGGTCTTCAAATTGCTCTTGGTTGTGACCTTTTTCCTCCACATTGTTGCCATGAATTTCATGCTTGGCGGGGCAGTCCTGGCGCTGGTATCGAAGTGGCGTTCCGGAGATCGAGAGAATGGCAACCGCGTGTTCTTTGACGTAGCCAGGAAGTTGCCCTCACTTCTGCCGGCAACGATCACCTTGGGTATTGCTCCGCTGCTGTTCGTGCAGGTTCTGTACGGTCAATTCTTCTACACCTCGTCCATCATCATCGCCTGGCCCTGGTTTCTGGTCCTGGTGTTTCTTACTTTGGCCTACTACGGCTTCTATCTCGCTTCGTTTCAGAGTGGGCAGCATGCGGGGAAAGCTGGGGGAGTAATGCTGTCCAGCGTGATTCTTATCTTCCTCATTGGCTTCGTGTATAGCAACAATCTCACGCTGAGCCAGTCACCCTCTCGCTGGGGCGGGAAGTACTTTGCTGACCCTGCCGGATGGAATCTCAACCTTTCGGAGCCTACGTTGATCCCCCGCTTTCTGCACTTCATGGTTGCAGCCGTGGCAGTGGGTGGACTCTTTCTGATATTCGTGGCATTGGCCAATTGGAAGCGGGACCGCGAGTATGCCCGTCGAGTATTGCAGTTTGGCGGCAAAGCATTCATGTACGCCACCATTGCGCAGCTCGTCGTGGGCGTCGTGTTCCTGGTCAGCCTTCCACGAGACATGCGTATGCTATATATGGGTGATAACTCCCTGGCGACGATTCTTCTGCTGGTTGGTGTCGCTGGCGGGATCGGAGCTATCTTCCTTATGTCGGACGCCTTGCGGAAAGAGAATGTCCGTGTCGCCGCCTTCTACGTGCCGGGCATCATTGGCGTCGTGATCCTTAGCATGTCCGTAATGAGAGACATCCTGCGCGATGCTTATCTAAAGCCCTATTTTCATCCTGAGCAATTCGTCGTGAAAACACAGTGGTCTGTGTTTCCGTTGTTTCTGGTGCTCTTCCTTGCTGGGGTGATTCTCTGGCTCGTCATGCTGAAGCGATATGGACTGTTTAGCGGCACGAAGGCGGCAGATACGCTTCCATCCGCGGGCTCCCAAGCAGCGAAGCGATCATGAGATACCGTGTGTTTTGCTCTCTAAATGCATGGTGATCCCGCATCCCGGCCCGGCCAGGCACCCCTGCGGCGGCATCGCCCATCGTTGCGCTTGGGCAGTTTGGTAATGCCCTCTGAAAGAAAGTGAGAAACTGGAAGCATCATGAAACAACTGTCGAGAAGAGAGTTTTGTTCCATTACCGCGGCGCTGGGGGCAACCGCGCTCAGCGCACCGCATAGCCTGATGGCGCAGCCGGCCGCGCTTCAGGTTTCGTTGGCCATCGACCCTTCGACGAGCCTTGCCAACGTCCCCGTGGACTTCATGGGGCTAAGCTACGAGAGCGGGCAGCTTGCATACCCGGATTACTTTTCTTCTCAGAACACGGCCCTGATCGAGATCTTCAGAAGGCTGAGCCCAGCGGGAGTGCTGCGCCTCGGCGGCAACTTGAGCGAGTTCACCGTCTGGTCTGAGTCGGAACCGGCAACCCCACCGGAGGCGGGTGGATTGGTGGGACCCGATCCGGGCCATCGTGAGCCACGCACGTTCACCATCACACCGCTCTCCATCCGGAACCTGCAGGGCTTTCTAAATGCGACCGGCTGGCGCTGCATCTATGGCCTGAACCTTGGCGGAGGCACGCCGGAGCAGGCGCTTGCCGAGGGCAGCTTTGTGGCCAAGACGCTTGGGCCGCAACTGATGTGTGTGCAGTTCGGCAACGAGCCCGATCTTTTCAAGCATCGCGATCAGGGGAACAAGCCCTGGACCTACAACGAGTTCCTTGCCCGGTGGAAGATGTTTCGGGCTGCGTTTCATGAGAAGCTGCCTGAGGTTGCGGTGGCCGGACCGGACACGGCCTCCAACCAGAAGTGGGTGAAACAGTTTACTGAGGACGTTCCGAAAGAGATCGTGCTGGTAACGAGCCACTACTACCCCGAGGGTCCGCCTGCGGATCCTCGCATGAATATCGACCTGCTTCTGCATCCAGGCGAGCGGTTCGACTACTCCTGCCGCGAGGCGCTGGACTCGGCCAAGGCCGCCGGCTTGCCATTTCGCATGGCGGAAGGAAATTCCTGCTACAACGCAGGAAAGCCGGGGGTCAGCGATACGTTTGCATCCGCGCTGTGGGCGGGGGACTTCTGCCTGCAAATGGCGTCCATGGGCTGCGTGGGAGTCAACCTGCATGGGGGAGCAAACGGCTTCTATTCGCCAATCGTGGGCTCGATCGGAAGCGGATTTGAAGTGCGACCGGAGTTCTACGGACTGATGCTGGCGCAACAGTTTGCGGGGCGCACATTGCATCGGACGACGCTTGAGGCACAGGGCGCAAACCTTACGGCCTATGCGGCGGGCGGGGATGGCGCGCAGGGTCTGGTGGCCGTCTTCAACAAGGATGCACGCAACGTTGAGGTTACTCTTACCGAGGCTTCCGGTGGTTTCAAGTGGGCTACGGTCGAGCGCCTTGAGGCTCCGGCGATCGACAGCAAGCTCGGGGTCACGTTCGAGGGAGCGGCGGTAGGGAGCGATGGCCAGTTTCATGCTCGGGCCGGCGAGCGGCTAAGGTCTCATAGCGGCAAGCTGAGCGTGCGCGTTCCGGCTTACTCCGCGGCGCTGATCAGGCTGGGCTGAGGCACGTGCCGGACTGGGCGAGACACGGATGTTCTGGTGGAGTTCTGTTGCGGTCTGCACTGCGGTTTACGCAAGCGGAATCTTGATTTTGGTCACAACTCGAATCTTGTTGTTGAGGCTCCGGACGACGCCGGTGGAAATCTCCCCTTATGCCCGGAGCCAGTTCAGCAGCAGTTCTTCATGGGCACGTAAACACTGATCCGGTCGCCGTCTCGTACCGGATAGGAGAAGTCCACAGGCGTACCGTTGAGCAAGATGAGATCGACTTCCGTGTGTGGCACGCCCATGGATTCGATCATGTCCTTCACAGAGCCTGGCAATTCAAAACTGTGCTTGAAGGAGGCAAAGCGCCGAGAACGCGGCAGGAAATCGTTCAGTTCGGCGTAGTACCGAAAGACTGCGTGCCGTCTTGGAAATGCCGAAATTAGCGTCTGTACGTACCCATCAATTCCGTCTGGGACAACACGTGCCGCTTCATGGCGAGTTCCAGTTCGTTCCTGCTGGCGCCTGCCTTTACGTCGAGCCTGGCATCGAGAGCGTACAGTTTGAAAAAGTAGCGATGGCGCTTGCCCGGAGGCGGACACGGGCCACCATAACCAATGCGCTTGAAGTCGTTCCTGCCCTGACGTGCGCCATTGTCGAGTACTTCTACCTTTGGCACGCCCTCCGGCAAGACCGTAGCTTGGGCAGGGATGTTCCAGATGATCCAATGTGTCCACGTGCCCACGGGTGCATCAGGATCATCCGTTATGACTGCCAGCGAATGCGTCCCGGCTGGGGCGTCATCCCAGTTCAATGCGGGCGAGAGGTCAGCGCCATCGCACGTATACCTCTTGGAAATCTCGCCGCCGTTCGCAAATGCCGTTGATTTCAGTGCAAAGGACATCGCACGACCTCCTTGTAATTCGTAATGGCCAGATTTCACCGAGACCGGAGTGGTGATTTGGCCGGAGGAGCCCGACCGCGTACAGTTGAATGGAATCAGCAGCACTGCGCTTGTGAGAATCAACGTCATGCGTCGGTGCTTGCGCATTGTGCAACTCCAGCGCAGAGAATTCTAGCACCGCACCATCGTTTAGAGTGCTGAAATCGTCTGCCTTGACCATGGCTTCGCAACCGGAACAGGCGGCGAACGGCTGCCTGGTTCTGAACACGCCGGTTACGCTGGATGAAGTACAGCATGTCCCCGCGCTCTTTCCTGTGATCAAAGCCGCCATCGATCGGAAGCGGCAGTCCGGGCGGTTTTTGCTCACAGGATCGGCTAACATGATGCTCCTGCCGAAGTTGTCGGAGTTCCTGGCGGGACGCATGGAGGTGCTGACCCTTTGGCCGTTTTCTCAGGGCGAGATGCTCGTAGCACGAGAGAGTTTTGTGGACACCCTGTTTTCCCAGAAGCCCGTCGGATGGGCGGGAAAAGCTGCTAGAGTTCGGCGGGAAGAGTTGTTGGAGACCGTTCTCGCCGGTGGCTACCCTCTTGCGGTTGCCCGCCAGAGCGCCACGCGCCGCGATGACTGACCCATCATGATATGGGCCGGAAGCCGCGTGCTGGTTCCCGCTGCGAAGGGCCGGGCTGGTGGAAACAACTCTCATACTCGAACTCAGCATGGCGCACGGCTCGCGCGCTCTAAGAATTTGCTCCTGCTCACCTCGGTTCTGGCCGCTTACAATCTGTCTATGGCCGATATCCCGTGGACCATCCGAGGTCTCCGCAGTGCACTGGCGGCTGGCATCGAATCCCCTTCTGCTCTGGCAAACCGCGCTATTGCACTGTCCGGCCGGAACCCTGGCCGCAACACCTATCTGTGGCTGGACGCCGCATGGACCCTCTCTGACGCAGCCCGCGTGGAGGCCATGCCGCGCAGCACCGGCGGCGCCTTCGGGGATGGGCGGAGCCCGTTTTGGGGTCTGCCCGTCTCGGTGAAGGATTGCTTCGACCTGGCCGGTGCGCCCACCAGCTGCGGAGTGCATTTTTACCGCGAGTCGCACGGCACGGCTGCGCGGGACTCCTGGCTTGTGGAACGAATCCGAACAGCCGGGGCGGTTATCACGGGCAAGACCCACCTCCATCCGCTGGCCTACGGGATTACCGGCGAGAATCCCGATTTTGGCGACTGCCTGCAGCCCTTCGACCCCACCGCCCTCACCGGGGGATCTTCCTCGGGGGCGGCGGCCAGTGTTCAAGAGGGCTCCGCGGTTTTCGCTATTGGCACGGATACCGGCGGCTCCATCCGGGTGCCGGCCGCACTCTGCCGGTTGGCCGGCTATCGCGCTTCGCTGGGCCGCGGCGACTGGCGCGGCGGAGCGCATCTGGCCGAATCGTTCGATACCATGGGCTGCCTCTTTCGCGACCTCGAAGACGCGCCGCTGCTGGCCAGCCTCTTCGCGCCGGAAGAGGCGGCCCAAACCGGCGCTGGTTTCACCCGATTGGCCGTGGTGGACGACCCCTTTCTGCATGACTGCGAACCGGGAATTGTCGCCAGCCTGCACGATTGCATCCGAGAGTTCGAGGCCCTGGGCTTGCACTCGAGCCGGATTGATACTGGCTGGTGGGCAGACTCGATGGAGATATTCGCTCCCATCCAGGCATGGGAAGCCGCGCGCCTCCATGCGGGCCACTTCGACCGCTTCGAGCCGGCGATCCGCCAACGCCTGAAGTGGGGCGCGCGTATTGATGCCGCAGAGGCCGCTGAGCTGCGCCAGCGCCACCATTCTTTCCGCTCGCGCATGGATGAGCTTTTCGCCGAGCACGAATTGGTCCTGCTTCCAGCCGCGCCCGTCCAACGCCTCGATGCCGGCGCCGATCACAGCGGGACTCGCGCCCGCCTGCTGCGCTACACCACACCGTTCAGCCTGGCCGGCGTTCCCGCGGTCACCGTTCCCTGTGCCGCCGGCGCCATGCAACTGGCGGCCGCGCGCGGATTCGACGAGACTCTGCTCCAACTCGCCGCCCAACTGGGAACACGCATGAAACTGAACGCTCCCCCGACAGCCGCACGATAGTTTTCATTGCATGGATGGTTCGCTCCGCCAATAAGGTCGTCGTTGAGACTTAGCAAGCTCTTCTCCTTTGCCGCGTTCATCCTCATCACTACTGGCACGATTGTGGATGCAACGATCATCCAGGCAACCTCTTTGACCAAGAACCGTGCGGGTCAGCGCGACCCTTAGATGCATCAGACAAAGAAGGACAACCAATGGTACTTCGAGGCCAAGCACATATCGGCATGGACAGCAAGGAGACGGAGGTGCATTCGGTGGCGACCACAGCTGCCAGCGTGGCAGATGCGCATATGTTGCCGGAGTTACTGCACGGCGAGGAGAGGAAAGTATCGGGAGAAGCCGCGTATCCAGGGCAGACCGATGCGATCCACTAGGCCGCGCCCGAGGCGCAGGATATGACCAACCGCCGGACCAAGTTCGAGAACTATGTGGACGAAGAGGCCAACCGCAAGAACACGACTAAGGCCAGAGTCAGAGACAAGGTCGAGCATCCCTTCCGGATACTGAAGCGCATCTTCGGATTTGCAAAGGTGCGCTACCGGGGCTTGTGGAAGAACCACCAGTGGCTGTGCGCGGCATTCGCGCTGGTCAACCTATACGAGCACCGCAACCGGCTGGTCCCAAAGGGTGCGTTGTGTCTGGAGACCGGGAAACGGCACCTGCAGAGATCAAATAAACAAGCCAGGACATGCCCATTTCGAATGCATTTTGATCGAAAATGCAGGAAATCAACCACGACTGTTCCGTCGCAGAGAAATCAGGCACCTGCGCAGAATTTCCCTGATATGGAGTGACCCGTCAACCGTTGCAAATCTGTGGGGTCGTTTTTGTTGTTGTTTTTGCTTTTTTCGTCTTTCGAGGACAGGGCCAGCAGCAGTGGGGCAGGATTGAGCGACGATTGATCAGTCTGATATTCGCGGGGCGGAACCGCATAATCATGATCCGTCGGGAGCTGCCTCTGACTAAGGTCGCGAGTCCGGCTGAGCCTGTCGCATAGGGAAGACGAGGATTCTCCTTCGTGCTTGCTCCGCCTGCTGCTGGCTCTGTCC
>Ga0224554_1001309_pt1 | contig 16271 bp, 15 predicted proteins | sample 714S22024metaG_FD_180666 | JGI IMG/M metagenome (GOLD analysis project Ga0224554, IMG submission 180666) | Peat soil microbial communities from Stordalen Mire, Sweden - 717 S2 20-24 | ecosystem: Environmental > Terrestrial > Soil > Wetlands > Peat | place: Sweden: Norrbotten County, Stordalen...
ATTCTGCGCTCTGAAACGCAGCAGTTCAATATAGAGTTCGATCTCTTTGGGTCCTGACGTGAAGTAGCTGACTCGGTTTACTGACTCGTGGTAGTCAGGCCCACCGTCCCAGTTACCGAATCCCTCTCCATAGGTAATGCTTGTTTCGTCGTACTTGCGCTGCGCCTCAATCCCGGCAAGCAGCGCTTGAACACTGCGTTCCATCTTCAACCGATTATGGTCGGAGGCATTCCATTCGACATCGTTCTTCAGAATGCAGTGGTGTACGAAACACCCGCTGTAAGCTTCCGTGGGTATGATCGTCAGCGCCTTGCGGCCTGTGAAACGAATTCGTAGCCTGTACGCCGCCACACAGTGGCCCGCTTCATGATAGGCCACGGCGCGCTCGTCTGCTGTAGCTTGGTTGTCGTCTTTCAGATCAACACTACCGTTGATTATCACCTCTGCCCTCAATGGGTTATCTCCATTTCGTTGAATTCTTGGCTCGCCACTCGGCCTCTACAAGGAGGTCGCCTCTCAGTTTGAGTTTCCACGCTTTTGAATCGACTCTGGGCTACTCGCGTAGGCTATTTCTCTGGCTCTGATTACGACTCGTAGACAGCCATGCCGTCCACATACAGGTGGGCTGCTGCGGCTTTCCAACGACCAGACAGGCCTGGTATCGGCAGTGAGAATGGGCGCAGAAACTCGACTTTGGCGACATCCTTGGAGTTGTATTTCGCCGGGCTGGGGTTCTTCTCTAAGGAGCTTCCTTCCGGTTCGACATTCACCAAGTTGCGCTCGTAAACTTGAACGTCCTTGAAGTAGACGCGCACGACTCCGTCTTCATCCCGTTGAACCTTCTCGTAGCCGGTCGCCACTAGTGTCTTGGCCTTAGTACGGAACTGCAGCGCATTGGCAGTCTGAGGAATTGAGAGCCCTGTTATTGCTTCGCACTTTCTAGCATTCTTCACTTGAACGATCCTTCCTTCATTGTTTGGGCCGGTCCACATGGGTTGAGACGAGGCCGGTGCGATGGCCGGCTGCCATCGCGCGTCCTTTTCGGTTGGGTGTGAAAATGTCTGTCGGCAGTTCGCCGATAGGGTAATTCTGATGAGATTTCCCAGCCACGCGCGAGTATACCCTCTGCCGGCAGGCGTCCATGGTGACGCGCATTACCTTGAGTGGGAACCGGTTCCACACTCTGCTAGGCCTCCTAGCAGAAGATCGATTCGACCGGGCGGCGACGCGGCGCGCGGCTTAGAGAATTCGGGAGTCTGGAATGAGCTTGACTCCGCGAGAGGCCCAAAAGCCGATAACGTGACGGTTTTGCGTTGTCATGCATCCCGGCCGTTGTCATGCAAAAAGCGTCCCAGAGGCCAAATCCGACGGAATACGCGGACAAATCAGACGAAGCGGAAATCGTCCAAGCTGCTTATTTTCTATTATTTGCGAATGTAATGTGGGAGATACAGAAAGTTATGGCGGAGAGAGGGGGATTCGAACCCCCGATAGAGCTTTTAGGCCCTATAACGGTTTAGCAAACCGCCGCCTTCAGCCACTCGGCCATCTCTCCGGGTCTCACAGGGATTATATCCGAATTCGCGCTACGGGTGCGTTGCAATCCGGTCTGAGGCAATGATTCAGCGTTCTGATGGTCCGGTCCGGCTCAGCGACTAGCTGGCCGGCTTCTCGGCGGCGAGCCTCTTCTTGTTCTCTTCAAACTGCTTTGCGGAGTGCACCACCTGGTCGCGCGCAAAAGCCGCATCGTGCCACCCCTTGATCTCTACCCGCTTGCCTTCCAGATCCTTGTAGATGGAGAAGAAGTGGGTAATCTCCTTGAGCAGGTGCGGATAAATGTCGGTGTAGTTCCAGATGTTGGCGAAGCGGGGATTGTTTTTGCCCACCGCCAGCACCTTTTCGTCCAGAACGCCCTGGTCCATCATCTCCAGCAGGCCGATGGGGCGCACCTCCTGCACGCAACCGGGAAAGCTGGGTCCGGGCACCAGCACCAACACATCCAGCGGGTCGCCGTCGTCGCTCAGCGTGGAGGGAATAAAACCGTAGTCGCCCGGATAGTGAACCGGGGAGTGCAGGTTGCGGTCCAGCTTGAAAACGTGCAGTTGCTTGTCGTACTCGAACTTTTGGGTTCCGTCCTTGGGTATCTCGATGACCGTCCGAAAAATTTCGGGGGAACGGTCGCCAATCGGCAACTCCAGATAATTGACCATTTCTTTTGCTTCTCCTCGGGGAATTGGCCCCGAGCAGGGAAAACGGACCGGAAACCGCACGGTACCGTCATACACCGGAGCTACTATCATCGCGGATGATGTGGGTGCATGTCTATTCGCTCACGGACGCGCTCGGATGTCGCTTAGAATCATTGCATGTGCGGAATCGTCGGTTATGTCGGCAAAAAGAAAGTAGTTCCGGTCATCATAGAAGGGCTGCGGCGGCTGGAATACCGCGGCTACGACTCGGCGGGAATCGCCGTGGGCAGTCCCTCCCGCTCGACTCTTGAGGTGCGGCGCGCCCCGGGCAAGTTGGGCAACCTGGAGGAAGTGCTGCGCGAACATCCCCTTGATGGCAGCTACGGCATTGGCCATACCCGCTGGGCTACGCACGGACGGCCCACAGAAGAGAATGCTCATCCGCATCGGGATTGCACGGGCAGGATCGTCGTGGTCCACAACGGCATTGTGGAGAATTACCTCGACCTGAAACGCGAACTCACCGCTCAGGGCCATAAGTTTGTCACCGAGACGGACACGGAGATCATCGCCCACCTTATTGAACAGGTGCAGCAGGAGGCCGACGCAGCCGGCGAGCCTATTCCGCTGGAAGTGGCCGTTCGCCGAGCCGTCAAGCGGCTCACCGGAGCCTTTGCACTGGGCGTGCTGTCGGCCCTCGAGCCGGACAAGATTGTGGTGGCGCGCTTTGGTCCGCCGGTAATAATCGGGGTGGGCGAAGGCGAGTCGTTTGTCGCCTCCGACGTGCCCGGCATCCTGCATCACACCCGCAACATCTACTTTCTGGCCGACGGCGACATGGCTATTCTCACCCTGGCCGGCGTCAAGCTGACCGATTTTGACGGTAACCCAATCGAGCGCGCCCTCACGCGCATTCAATGGGATCCGATTCAAGCGGAAAAGGGCGGCTACAAGCATTTCATGCTCAAGGAGATTTGGGAGCAGCCGCGAGCCGTTACAGACACCACGCTGGGCCGGGTTTCGCTGGACTCAGGTAAGGTTTTTCTGGGCGAGATGGAGATTGCCGACGAGGAGCTTGCCCGCGCCGCCAGCATCAACATTGCCGCGTGCGGCACCAGTTGGCACGCCGCGCTGGCTGGAAAATACATGATCGAGCGACTGGCGAGGCTGCCAGTGGACGTGGATTACGCCAGCGAGTATCGCTATCGCAACCCGATTGCTGACGCCAATGCGCTCGGCCTGCTCATCACCCAATCCGGCGAAACCGCCGACACCCTGGCCGCGCAGCGCGAGATGAAGTCACTGGGATCGAAAACCGTGGCCATCTGCAACGTGGTGGACGCCATGGTGGCCCGCGAGGCTCACGGCTCCATTTATACGCACGCTGGCCCGGAGATTGGCGTCGCCTCGACCAAAGCCTTCACAGCGCAGCTTACCGCGTTGTTTTTGCTGGCGCTCAAGCTGGGCCAACTTCGCGGTCAGCTTGACCGTACCCAATCGGTCAGCCTCATCGAGGAGTTGAGCCGTATTCCGGGCAAAATCGACGAAGTGCTGCGCTCCTGCTCCGGACAGTGCGAGCTACTGGCGAAGGAATTCTCGACCGCCCGCGACTTTCTCTATCTCGGCCGCGGCATCCATTTCCCGATCGCCCTGGAAGGCGCGCTGAAGCTCAAGGAAATTTCTTACATCCACGCCGAAGGCTACCCGGCGGGCGAGATGAAGCACGGACCCAACGCTTTGATTGACGAAACTTTGCCGGTGGTAGTGCTGGTTACCCGCGACGAATCCGACCCCGCCTCAAAGCTGCGCTACGAAAAGACTCTCTCGAACATTCAGGAAGTTACCGCACGCTCTGGCCGCGTGATCGCAGTGGCCACGGAAGGCGACACAACCATCGGCAGCCTGGTGGAGCACGTGATACCCGTTCCGCCGGCGCCCGAGCTGCTTTCGCCACTCATCGAGATTGTGCCGTTGCAGTTGCTGGCATATTACATCGCCGTTCGCCGCGGTTGCGACGTAGACCAGCCCAGAAACCTGGCCAAGTCAGTCACCGTCGAGTGAGTTCTTACTCTTTGCAGAGTGAGTGGGGCGGAGAGAAATAGATTAAGTGAGAAATGAATTCCTGGTCCGGGGAGGAAGCCGAAAGTTGTCAGAGAATGCACAACAGGAGAGCGCTCTTCACTCGGATGGACCGGAGAAGGATTGCCCACCGGGGAAGCAATGGTCGCCGAAATGGTTTGCCGTTTACACCTCTCCGCGCCATGAGAAGCGCGTAGGTCAGTACCTGCTCCAGAAGGAAATTGAGCATTACGTCCCTCTTTACCAGGCGCGACGCAAATGGCGCGACGGCTCGAAGGTCACTGTAGATCTGCCACTGTTTCCCGGCTACGTCTTTGTCCGCATCGACCGGAGCGAGCGCGTGCGCGTGCTGCAGGTGCCGGGAGTTCTGAGCATTGTGGGCGGAACAGGGCGCCAACCGGCTTCGCTGCAGGACGCGGAGATTGACGCGTTGCGCGCCGGGCTTTCCCTTCGTAACGCCGAACCGCACCCTCTGCTGACCGTGGGGCAACGGGCCCGGATCCGCTCCGGCGCCCTTGCCGGAATGGTGGGCATTGTGGTGAGGCGGAAAAACAGCCTGCGCGTGGTGCTCACAATGGACCTCATCCGGCAAAGCGTAGCCGTGGAAGTGGATGGAGCGGAACTGGAGACCCTGGACTCCGATGACCCCGGTCCCCCCTGAAACAGTTCTACAGGTCCGGAAAGATAATCCCGCGGCCGGCGCGCTCCGGCACTATTCTGGCGTAATGCGGATGGTCTATATTGTCTACTGGCTGAATCGGGAACAGCCCGATTGAGCCTTGGACGTTCACCGGCACGTGGCTGCCAAGGGCCAGGAGGTTCTGATGAAGGTTTCCGACACAATAGGATTAGTGCTGAAGAGCAAGGACGAGAACAGAGTCCTGTCGATTGCGCCTGAGCAAACGGTTTATGAAGCGCTCGAAATGATGGCCGGGCACGGTATCGGCGCGTTGCTGGTGCTCTCCAACCATCGGCTGGCCGGCGTTCTGTCGGAGCGCGACTACGCGCGCAAAGGAATTCTGAAGGGCCACATCGCCCGAGAAACTCAGGTGCAGCAGATTATGACCAGCCCGGTTGTCTTTGTCAGCCCGCAACACACTGTGGATGAATGTCTGAACATGATGACCGAACACCATTTTCGCCATCTTCCGGTGTTGCAGGATGACACCGTGGTGGGCATGATCTCCATCGGCGACCTGGTGAAGTGGGTAATCTCCGATCAGGCGCATACCATCCAGGCGCTGGAGGGCTACATTACGGGAGCGTATCCGGGATAGGCGCCGCGGCCGGAACCCGGCTATAAGACAGAGGCAGAATTTCCATTCGTGAGCCGTGAAGCCGGTATTGCTTTCCCTAAGCAGTCAGGTTGTAAATCAAGCCGTACGGGTCCTTGATGTAGCATCTCGGAAAATCCGGTTCATCCTTGACGACTTCGCACCCATTTTTCACGAGCCGGAGCTTGGCGGCTTCGACGCTGTCCACGGTGACTTCCAGGACCGGCCCCAGCGCCGGGCCCCGCTCAATGAACAGGTTGATGTGCTTGCCATGAAGGCTGATCATCTGAGGCTCTTCGCCTGTGGTCTCGAAGCCGAGATGGTCGACGTAGAAAGCTGCCGCCTTCTTCGGGTCTGGCGCTTGAATGAGAATGTCGGTGCCAAAGGTGTTTGCCATGTGGGCTCCTTCGTCCGAAAGAGTATCACGGGCTACACGAAGCAGCCCCACTGTGGAGGGCAGTGGGGCCGTTTTTATCCGCGTTTCTTTCCGCCGGGTTTAACCCTGTGGCTGGGTTTGGCGGAGCTTCCAGGCTTGGGTTTGGAGCGCGAGCCGGAGGCGGGCTTGCCGGGGCCACCGAAGCTGGGCTTGGGCTTCCATCCGGGACCGGCTTTTCTCTCGGCGCGGGAAGCTGAGCTGGGATAGGGCTTTGCGCTGGTGGGGCGGTAGGTCGATGCGCCTTCGGTGCGCGGAGTGTAGGGCCGGGGGGAGCTGGAAGAACGGCCGGCGGCCTTTGCCGCATAGGGCCGCTTGGCGCCGTAGCTGGGGCGGGAGTCTGACCCGGCGCGCGGGCTTGACCCAGGCCTGAATGGCTTACTGCTTGTCCGCGCGCCGCCCGCGCGAGGCTTGCCGCTGCTGGTAGTAAATGGACGAGCCAGGCCGCCGTCGCCGCGGAAGGGTTTGGCTGCAGTGGGGCGGTCCGAAGATGTTGGACGCTCGAAACTGGAACGGCTGGGCCGAGGCCGGTCAGAGTATGGCCGGGTCGAGCTCGGGCGTGGCCGATCAGAGTATGGCCGGTTGGAAGCGGGCCGCTCTGCATAAGGCCGAGGCGCGCTGGGACGGCTGACTGTGGGCCGGCCGTAACTGGAGCGAGGCGCGCTGGGACGGGGCGTGCTCGAACGCTCTGGGCCGGTAATCTCTTCAATGTGAAGATTGGGCGGCCGCACCGGACCAAGGTCCTCGTCGAAAACCCGCGCTTCACGGGCAGGAGCTTCGCGGCGAGGCGCAGCGGGGCGCTTGAACGCTGGTCGGGCATCGCGTTCTGGCCGCTCCGGCTTCTTCCATGCGGGTTTGGCAGTGAAGGGGCGGTCCGCGGGCGGACGGCTCTCGCCGGTTGAGCCTGCGGCAAAGCGCGCTGGCGGACGGGTAGGACGATCGTCTTTCTTCCATGCCGGGCGAGCTGCGGGCCGTGCGGCGCCGAATTTAGCTGAACCTGCGCCGGTTGAGCGGCGGGGGCGTTCGTCGGTGCGAGCCGGGCCGCGGTCTGGAGTTCGACCGGCAGCGGGGCGGAATCCCTCTGCGCTGGGGCGCGCGGGACGGAAGAGTTTGTTGGCTTCGCCACTGGCGAAGGAGCTTGCTGGGCGGCTCGGGCGCGTGGGACGACTTGTCCGGTCTGCGCCAAACTTTTTGGGACGAAATTCGCCGACACGCTCTGCCGGAGGAGCAACCTCGTCCGAAGGCCTGGCCGCGCGCGGACGGCCGCTGGGCTTGGGAAGCACCGTCGGCAGCATGGCGGCATCCATGGCATTGCGGCGGCGGAGTTCCTTTGATTTTGGAGTGCGCAGCTTGCCTTCGGCGGCCCGGCGCAAGGCGTCTACCTCTGTTGGTTGCAGTTCGCGCAGGTTGCCCGGCTCCTGGTCGAGAACTAGCGGGCCATAACCGACGCGGCGAATTTTTTCTACAAAGTGGCCAACTTCCTCGAACATCTTGCGCAGTTCGCGGTTGCGGCCTTCAATGAGAACCACTTCGTACCAGGGATTGTCGCCCTGGCGAACCTGGCGGATACGGGCCGGCGAGGTGCGCACCTGACCCGACCCTGGCTTGCCACGCTCAATGGCTACGCCGCCGCGCAGAATGTTCAGCTCTGCCTCAGTGGGCTGGCCGGCGACTTTGACCAGGTAAGTTTTTTCCACGCCGGAGGAGGCTTTGGTGAGCCGGTTGGCCAGTTCGCCGTCGTTGGTGACCACCAGCAATCCTTCGCTCATGTAATCGAGCCGGCCAACAGGGTAGAGGCGCTCCTTCATCTTGTCGAAAAACTGCATTACCGTGGGCCGGCCCTCGGGGTCCTTGACCGTGGTGACGAAGCCCCTCGGTTTGTTGAGTACGAAGTAGCGGAGACGTTCGGCGCCCTGCAACAGCTTGCCGTCCACGCGGATGTGGTCGCGGCCCGCGTCGGCCTTGGTTCCCAGCACGGTGACCACTTTGCCGTTGATTTGCACGCGGCCCTGCTCGATCATCGCCTCGGCACTGCGACGGCTGGCCACGCCTGCTGCCGCGAGAATCTTCTGCAACCGCTCGAGCTTGGCCGGGGGACGCGGCTTGGGATTGAACTCAGGCTCGGACTCGTCTTCAGACTCAAGGCTGTCTTCAGGCTCAGGGCTGTCTTCAGTCTCGATTTCAGATTCGGTTCCGGCCTCGACCGCAGCTTTGGCCTCGCCGTCAGTGGTGTCTCCGATTGGGTCTTCAACTTCGACGGCTTCGACCTCCGCTTCGACCTCGGCTTCGGTTTCGGGTGCGGTTTCTAACTTGGGTTCGGCGGATTCGGGTTTGGCGGATTCGAGCTGAAGTTTGCTTTTCTTCTTCGTCATTGGGGAAGATTCTCGGTTTCTGCCTGCTCTGTGTAGGACGACGCAGCAGGAGCGGCCTCTGCGTGGGTAAGGGGTTCGTTGCTGACCGCCATCACGGCGGTACGGGTGGGTTCAGAGGGTTCTGTCTCCGGTTCAATGTCTTCAGCCGGCGAGTCTTCCAGCTCCTCGCTGGCGGCCTCGTCGAATTCGGGACCGAGAGCAGGGTTCGATCTCCGCTCGGACTCTTCTCCGGCTGTGGACTCAGGCTCGTCAAGTTCAGTGGCGGCCAACTTCTCGAATTCTTCCATCGAAGGCAGTTCGGCGACGTCTCTCAGGCCGAAGCGGAGCAGGAATTCGCGTGTAGTTTTGTAGAGGATAGGCCGGCCAATAACCTGCTTGCGTCCGGCAGTCGAAATCAGCTTTCGGGCCAACAGCGAACCGAAGACAGCGGATGTATCCACGCCGCGAATTTCGTTCACTTCGGGTGCGGTGACCGGCTGCTTGTAGGCGATGATGGCCAGTGTTTCCAGAGCCGGCAAGGAGAGCCTGAGCGCGGGTTTGAGGCTTTTGGCGAAGAGCCGCACTGTGTCGTGGCACTCGGGCTTGGTGGCCATGCGATAGCCGCCAGCAATCTCGCGAATTTCAATGCCACGGCTGTCGGAGGCGCAAGAGGCAATCAGCTCATCTATTAGCGGTCGCAGGATGGCGCGCACTTCGCGATCGCGCAGACGGGCCAAGCGGCGGGCTTCAAGATCGGCTGCGGCGTCTGAGTTGGGCGAGTCTTCCGTCGCAGTTAGGCCGGCAGTGTCACCGGCTGGATCGGCCTCAGGCGTAGTCTCGACTGCAACTTCCGTGTCCAGCTCAGGGCTGGTTTCCAGTTGAGCCTCAGCGGCTTGCTCGGCAATGGGAATGGTGGATGGCTCTGTCGAGGCGGAATCTGTGAAGTCCGGCTCTATCCCCAGGTAAGCGAACTGCTCGTCCATCTCAGGCTGGGCCTGTGCGGCTTCGGCGGCCTGCTCAGCAGACGCGGCTTCCTGCTGCGCCTTCCATTCAAAGGCGTCGTCGGCAAATAGGGCGGCGAGCTGGGCCAGTGTGACCGGCTCCTCCGCGGCGTAGATAACAGCTTCCAGCTTGGCTTTCAGACTCATTCTGCAATATGTACCTTTAGTTATGGTACCGGAAGACGCCAAGACTTGCGCGTCGATTGGGGTACTCTTGCCAGCGCAATCGCCGCAAAAAGGGCGTCCGGGGGTCCCGGACGCCTCTTTTGATCAGGCTCCAATCGCCTTCAGGAAGCCTTGGTACTGGTGGTGTGCATGATGGTGATCCTCGTCTTGCCGTTATCCTGGGACGAGTTGGTGGTAATTGTCACCACGACGGATTCTTGCTGGCCCTTGTTGATGCTGATCATCGCGCGGTCTGAGATCTCCATGACGGAAGCAGCGCTGCCCAACTTGCTCTTGTAGAAATCGATCACCTGCTGCTTCGAGTCAGATGTGAGAAACACGCCCGTCACCATTGAGCCTGTAGGCGACTGCATGCGCACGCCGCCGCGCGCGCTCTGCGCGCCGGGATAGAGATCCACGCCCAGATCGGATGCGGTGAAAGTCTCCGACGGATTGGCGGTGATTTTGCCTGCGGGCGTTTCCATCGTTACCTGGCCTCCGGGGCCGCTTACATGGATGGCCCGCGAGACGCGATATACCGCGTAACCAGCCACGCCCAGACCGAGGATACCCAGCCCCACGACGACAGCGACGATAATCAAGATGATTTTGACCGCGTTGCCACCGGATTTGGCAGGCGCTCCAATTGGTTGGGCGGCGAGTGGAGGGACGACCGCCACGGCCGCGGCGCCACAGGAAGAGCAGAATTGCTCGCCGGTAGATAATGCAGCTCCACATTTCGCGCAGAAGCTTGCCACGATGATCTCCTTGTGGGTGAGTTTTCGCCCGGAATCCCCTGCTTGCTTTCCCGGCGATGAGCCAATATACCTCACAAAGCTCACGTCTGGCCCAATCTTTGCATCCGTCTTCCTCAACAGTTGTCGATGAACGCATCCGCGCCGTTGAAGGCCAACTCAACTTTCGCTGGTTGTGCGGTTGAATTAGAGTGTGTCTATGAAAACGCGCAGGTTCCGTGTCGCTTCTGCCGCCTTGATGGCGTGCGGCGGCATTTCGCTTGTCCTTTGGGTGATCGCCGGGGTGTTGCCGGCCCAGCAGACAGCTCCCCGGAAAGCTGACTCAATTCTGATTCTGAAGAAGGATCATGTGATGGAGTTGCTCGCCGGAGGCAAAGTGATTCGCACCTACAAGGTGGCGCTTGGGCAAGGCGGCCTTGCGCCCAAGGAGCGCGAGGGCGATAGACGCACGCCGGAGGGCCACTACACAATCGATGCGAAGTACGCGGTCAGCCATTATCACAAGGCTCTGCACGTCTCCTATCCCAACGCCGAGGACCGCGCGCGGGCGGCAAAGCTGGGCGTCTCGCCGGGCGGGGCCATCATGATTCACGGACTGCCGAACGGCAAGGGCTGGGTGGGCGCGGCGCACCGGCTTTACGACTGGACGCTGGGCTGTATCGCCGTCAACGACGAAGAGATCGATGAGATCTGGAATCTCGTTCCCGTTGGCACGCCGGTCGAGATTCGGCCGTAGATGTGCGCATCTCTCAAGCCGAAGGCAATTGGCCCCACCGCAGGTGGCCGCAGGTGAAATGCGAAAATGGGAGTAGATGCTCTCCCTGCAAAATGCCGGCAAGCGGTTTGGACCGCGAATTCTGTTTCTGGAGGCCAATTGGCTAATCCGGGCGCGGGAGAAGACTGCGCTCGTTGGGGCCAATGGCACCGGCAAATCCACAATCATGAAGGTGTTGGCCGGCCTGGAGACGCTGGATTACGGCAGCCTTCAGCAGACGCGCGGCATGAGCATCGGCTACCTGCCGCAGGAGGGACTGACACTGGCCGGGCGCACCATTTTCGAGGAGTGCCTGACGGTCTTCGACGAGCTGCGCGAGATGGCCCGCGAGGTTGAGCGGCTGGGCGGGCAGTTGAGCGTGCTGGACCACGCCGGGCCGGAGTACGAGGCCGTGGCCGAGCGCTACTCGATGCTCCAGGAACGCTTTCATGCGCTGGATGGTTACGCGCTGGACGCGCAGGTGGGCGGCGTGCTGACCGGGCTTGGATTCAGTAAGGAAGATTGGTCGCGCCAGACCGATGAGTTCAGCGGCGGCTGGCAGATGCGCATCGCGCTGGCCAAGCTGCTGCTGGCCAAGCCCAACCTGCTACTGCTGGACGAGCCTACCAACCACCTGGACCTTGAAACGCGCAACTGGCTCGAAGACTATCTCAAGGGTTATCCCTTCGGTTACATACTTATCTCTCACGACCGGTACTTTCTGGATGTAACTATCGACCGCACCGTCGAGATTTGGAATAAGCGGCTCAATATCTATCAGGGTAACTATACAAAGTATCTCGGCCAGAAGGACGAACGGCGAACCCAGTTACAGTCCGCTTATCGCAATCAGCGATTGCAGATTGAGCATCTGGAAGCCTTCATCAACCGCTTCCGCGCGCAGGCCACCAAGGCCAAGCAGGTACAGAGCCGCATTAAAGAACTGGAAAAGATTGAACGCATCGAGATTCCCGAAGAGGAGTCCACGATTCATTTCAAGTTTCCTCAGCCCCCACCCTCGGGACGCATGGTTGTGGAGGCTGAAGAGTTATCGAAGAGTTATGGGAAAAAGTTAGTGCTCGACAAGGTGCGCTTTGGAATTGAGCGCGGTGACCGCGTGGCGCTGGTGGGCGTAAATGGCGCGGGCAAGTCCACGCTCATCAAACTTCTCACCGGGGCCGAAGCGCCCACCAGCGGTCGGGTCAAGCTGGGCCATAACGTGGTGAGTGAATACTTTGCGCAGGATCAGTACAAGGTGCTCGACGGCGAGACGCGCATGTTGGACGACATCAGCCGCGCCGCGCTCAAAGTGCCGGAGCAGGCGCTGCGAGCGCTGCTGGGCTGCTTTCTCTTCAGTGGCGACGATGTTTTCAAAACGCTGGGCGTGCTCTCGGGCGGCGAGCGCAATCGCTATGCGCTGGCACGGATTCTGGTTTCGCCCTCCAATTTTCTGCTGCTCGATGAGCCTACCAACCACCTCGACATGCGCGCCAAGGATGTGTTGCTCGATGCGCTGGCGGCCTTCAGCGGCACAGTGGTTTTTGTGTCGCATGACCGCTATTTCATCGACCGGCTGGCCACGCGCGTGCTCGAAGTGGAGGGCGGCAAGGTGACCAGCCACGAAGGCAATTACGAAGATTATCTTAGGTGGAAGGAAGCGCAAGGGATTGCATCCAGCGAACCTTCCCTTGAGAGCACAGCAAAGAACAAGCTTCAGGAGCAAGCCTCAAAGAACGGCAATAGAAACGCGGTCGAAGATGATTTAGCTGCCGAACCTGAAGCCAAAGACCGAACGCGCCGACTGAATCCCATCAAGCAGAGGCAGATGGAGGAGCGCTGCGCGTTTTTGGAAGATGAGACCCCGCGCATCGAATCTGCGATTGCCTACACCGAGGAGCAGTTGGGAGTTTATGTCTCGGCCGCCGAGACGCAGCGGCTGACCACGCTGGCCGAAGAGTTACGCACTCAGTTAGCCGACCTTACCGCCGAGTGGGAAGAGCTGATGATCCAACTGGACGGACAGTCCGCGGTCTCTTGATTTCGCATTTGCGAAAGTGTCGATTGCCACGAATCGCGTTGTGGCCCTATCCTCAAGATCGTGCGTGGCATTGCCGAAAAGGCAAAGTTATCCAAGACTCAGGAACTCGGCTACTAACAGGTTGGCAGTATTTGATTGGTAGCGCCCCTGGTTGGCAATTGCATACCGATGCTGATGATCAATACTGCAGAGGAGAAATCGTGAAGGCATTCACAAGAGGTTGGATCGTACTTATGCTGCTCGCGTTCACACTGCCCGGTATCTCCCCCGCAGAGGCAACGAATCTTGCCGGCAAGTGGAGAATTACGTGGCTGGCAAACGGTCAGCCGGTTAGTAAACCGAATACCATCAACCTGACTGAAAGCAATGGCACCGGCAAGATGACCAATTTCAGCGGAACCTTCATTTCAGACGACGGCGAAAAGTGCGCCGTCGCAGGGCACAAATCCAATGATACGGACAGGCAGCTCGATATGAAGGTCACCTGTGCTGCCTGGAGTATTTCCATTACTGGTACTGTTGCAGTGGATGGTCAGCAGATCAACGGAGGCTACACGGTCCATTACCCATCCGGACCCGGCCTCGGAGATTACGTGATGGATAAGATCGTTTGCATGCTGCCGGAAGGCTGCGACAATTAAACCAGATTGATTTCGAATGATGGGTGCGCGAGTGGGAAGAGCTGATGATGCAACTGGACGGGCAAGGCGCACTCTCCTGATCCTGCATTTCCCTGAACTTCCGCTTGCAACGAACCGCGCCTTGGTACTATGCTTAACTCATGCGTCGATGTCGCTAACACCGCCCTGGTGTCAACCGCGATGCAGACGCGCGCCCAGTTCGCGCACCGTCTTCCCCATCGAATAGCTCGACCATCACCCCACAAAACAGAACCGTCTGGGATCACATCCCGGAAAAGGAGATCATCATGGCGCACATAGCTGCGAATGTAACGGAACTCATTGGCCGAACCCCATTGGTCCGGCTGAATCGCGTGGCGGCCGGTCTGCCCGCAACCGTTGTGGCCAAACTGGAGAGCCAAAACCCGGTTTCTAGCGTAAAAGATCGCATTGGCCTGGCGATGATTGAGGCCGCGGAGAAGGCGGGCAAGATCAAGCCCGGCAAGACCGTGCTCATTGAAGCGACCAGCGGCAACACCGGCATCGCGCTGGCTTTTGTGGCCGCCGTGAAGGGTTACCGGCTGATCCTCACCATCCCGGAGACGATGAGCCTGGAGCGACGCGTGCTGCTGCTGGCCTTTGGCGCGGAGATCGTGCTCACCCCCGGGCCCAACGGCATGAAAGGCGCCATCGCCAAGGCCGAGGAGATTCTGGCCAAGACGCCGAACGGGCACATCGTGCAGCAGTTCGACAACCCCGCCAACCCGGCCATTCACTACGCCACCACCGGCCCCGAAATCTGGGCCGACACCGACGGCAAGGTGGACATCCTCATCTCTGGAGTTGGAACGGGCGGCACCATCACCGGCGTGTCCAAGTACATCAAAGAGCGCAAGCCGGGCTTCAAGGCCATCGCCGTGGAACCGGCGGACAGCGCGGTGCTCTCCGGCGGCAAACCCGGGCCGCATAAGATTCAGGGCCTTGGCGCGGGCTTTGTGCCCAGCGTGCTTGACACCGGATTAGTGGACGAAGTGATCCAGGTAACCAACGATGAGTCAATTGCGCTGGCTCGCCGCTTGCCTCTCGAAGAGGGGATTTTTGTGGGCATCAGCTCGGGAGCGGCGCTGGCCGCGGCGCTCAAGGTGGCCGCGCGGGCGGAGAATGCCGGAAAGCTGATTGTGGTTGTGCTGCCCGATTTCGGCGAGCGCTATTTGACCAGCATATTGTTCGACGCGCTGCGCCAGCAGGCTCTGGCTCTGCCGGTCGAAGCAGTTACTCTGTAAGCAGTTGTTGGCGGAAATGTTATGGCCCTGTTGGAACGCATCCGCGATGACATCAACTCCGTGCTGGAGCGCGATCCGGCCGCGCGCTCGCGGCTGGAGGTTCTGCTCTGCTATCCGGGACTGTGGGCGGTGTGGATTCATCGCATCTCCCACAAGCTCTGGCGAGCGAAGTGGCGGCTGGCTGCGCGGCTGCTCTCGCAGGTGGCGCGTTTTTTCACCGGCGTCGATATTCATCCCGGCGCTCTGCTGGGCAGGCGGCTCTTCATCGACCACGCAACCGGCGTGGTGATTGGCGAAACCGCCATCGTGGGCAGCGACGTGACTATGTACCAGGGCGTGACGCTGGGCGGTACCGGCAAGGGCCACGGCAAGCGCCATCCCACGGTCTGCGACGGCGTTTTCATCGGCAACAACGCCAACGTACTGGGCAATGTGACCATCGGCGAAAACTCGCGCGTGGGCGCGGGTTCCGTAGTTCTCTCTGACGTTCCGCCTAACTCGACTGTGGTCGGCGTTCCGGCGCACATCGTTTATCGCAACGGCGAGCGTGTGCTGATTACCGATCCGCATGACGTGAAGGACCCGCTCAGTGACGCGCTGATTGCGCTGTCGAGTCGCGTGGAAGAGCTGGAAAAGCAGTTGGGCGGAGTTACGTGGCCATTGGAACCCTTCACCGCCGAAGAAGCCGAGCGCGCCGCATACCACGAGGAACTGGAGCGGTTGCGGCAGTATGTCTCGATGGGCGAAGGAATTTGACGCAAATTTCGCATCATGCACGAGGCCTGTGAAGGACTGAGGCGAGTCAGCAAGTCAGCGAAAAGGCCTCAAAGCGACGCTTTGGGGCCTTTTATTTGGGCGAAAAACGAATTTTCCCGATGATTTTCAGGGGTCAATTCTCACGATGCGGGAGAATTCTTGCTTGGCGACTTTCTAGCGGTGTTGATTTAAAACGGGTTAAAAATAATCTGCAAGGTTTATAGGGAAATTTATACCCCCGGTGGGTATAGGGGGGTAGGGGGTGCCCGTCAGGGGTACCGACCGGACGCATCCCTGACAGATTGGACCGGGGGCAGTGGTCAGAAAAACCTCGCTCTGCCGATTGCTTCCATTGTGCGCCGAGCGAAGGAAAATTTCGGCAACGGTCTTCGACGGTTTGCGAAGACCCGCTGGATCGATTCATTTTGCGCTGTGGACTGTTGACGCTAGTGTAGTTCGCCACAAGTAGAGTCTTTTATAGGCCGGGCCTCATCTTATGATGAGGAGGGCTATATGCGAGTTGCAAAGCCAATAGTTTTACGAGAAGAGACTCGTCGCGATCTGGAGCGTAAT
>Ga0224554_1001312_pt1 | contig 16198 bp, 8 predicted proteins | sample 714S22024metaG_FD_180666 | JGI IMG/M metagenome (GOLD analysis project Ga0224554, IMG submission 180666) | Peat soil microbial communities from Stordalen Mire, Sweden - 717 S2 20-24 | ecosystem: Environmental > Terrestrial > Soil > Wetlands > Peat | place: Sweden: Norrbotten County, Stordalen...
AGGGGTTGTAATATCTGTAGCCATAGTAAAGCAACCCCGTCTCGTCATCCTGATATTTCGTCGAAAATCGGATCGGGTTGAGCTTGGCCATTGGCCCGGTAGCTCTAATGAGTTCGCCGAAGGGGCCTAAGTGGGTAGTCCGCGAGTTTCCCGGAAACACCCTGCTTTCAAGCACTTGCGCCTGTTTTGACGAACAGGGCGTTTTTCGGAAAGCACGGCGGGAATGGCGGCGGCGGGCTGTCTGGACACAAACGGGGGGTTCCAGCCGTCGTTCCTGGCGGCGGGCGGAACAGCTAAATGAGAAAGCTGGCACAGTCCCTTGCACGAGGGGGATTGTGCCCTTTTGCGCGACGGGGGGCAAGCCGTTTTTTACGATTTTTCGCGGGGATGGAACCGGGCGTGGGCTTCCTTCAAGTCGCCGATGGTCAGGCTCAAGTATCGCTCGGTCGTGGCAAGCGAGCCATGCCCCAAGAGGTCCTGCACATGGCGCAGATTGGCGTTGTTTTTGACGAGGTGGGTGGCGCAGGTGTGACGCCAGACATGGGGGGTGACGTGCTTCTTGACCCCGGCGAGCCGGGCATGATGTTTGACCAGGTCGCCGACGGAATGGCCGTCCAGGGGGTTGCCCCGGAAAGAGAGGAAAAGCCGGTCGGTGTGGCGCTGGCCAAGCAGTTGGGGCCGGATGCCCTTGAGATAGGTTTCCAGGAACCGGCTGGCCATCTGGCCCAGCGGCGTCACCCGGTCCTTGCCGCCCTTGCCGTGGTTGACGCGCAGCAAGCCTTCGTCCAGGTTGACATCGGCCACCGTGAGGTTGCGCAACTCCTCGTTGCGAAGGCCGGTGGCGTAAAGCACTTCCAAAATGGTCCGGTCGCGGTAGCCCAAAACGGTGGTGGTGTCCACGGTTTCAATGATGCGCTTGGCTTCCTGGGGCGTGAGGACGTTCCGGGGCAGGGTGTGCGGCTGGCGGGCATACTCGATGCCCTCGGCGGGATTCGTACTCAGATACCCTTCGACTTTCAAGAACCGGCAGAGGCTTTTGACGGCGGCCAATATGCCGTTTTGGTTGACGACGCCCCTGGGGGTTCCCTGCTTGGTGGGCTGGTAATAAATCCAGCGTTGGAAGTCGGCCAGCGTGGCCGGGGTCACGCTCTGAATGTCGGTGATCTGGCGCTGTTCCAGGAAGTGGAAGAACAGGCCAAGATTGTAGCCGTAGTCGCTGACGGTGCGGGCGCTGTAGTTGCGGATTTGCAGGTCGCTTTGGAAGCGGTGCAAAAGTTCGTCAAGTTTCATGGCTGGCCTTTCCGGTAAAGCAGCGGTTTTCCCTCCTTGCCGATGGCGGGCCTGTAAGCGTGGCCGCTCCGGCTCCGGGCCTGGGGATGGGCCTTGGCGTGGGTGGCTTTGATTTCGGCAATGGTGGTGCGGGTGTAAATCTGCGTGGTGCGCAAGGAGCGGTGGCCCAAGAGCCGTTGCACGTAAGCGATATTGGCTCCATCGGCCACCAGGTGGGTGGCGCAGGTGTGACGCCAGACATGGGGCGTCACTTTCTTGTCAAGGCCGGCGGCGCGGCCGTACCGGCTGACCATGACTTCGATCATTTGGGAATGGAGGGGCCGGTGCGGATGTTTGCTGGAAAGCCACAGGGCGCGTTCGTCCCGGTTGGCCTGGCTCCATGCGGCGCGAACTTTCTGCAAATACTCCCGCACGTAATCAGACGCCTTGCGGCCCAGCGGGACCATGCGGTCTTTGGCGAACTTGCCCTTGTTGACACGGAGAAAGCCGTTGCGGCAGTCCACGTCGTGGATGGTCAGCCGGGCCATTTCCTCCAGGCGGATGCCTGTCGAGTAGAACGTTTCGAGGATGGCCTTGTCGCGGATGCCCGGCCCGGTCTGCGTGTCCGGCGCGTCCAGCACGGCCCCGGCTTCCTTCTCCGTCAGCACGGTTTTGGGCAGGCGGTCCCCGATGCGGGGCAGCGGAATGCCGGGGCAGGGATTGACCAGGATAACGCCGGTCGCCTCCAGGTGCTCAAAGAACCGGCGCACGGCCTGCATGCGGCTGACGACGGTCATGGGCGCGTAGTCGCGGGCCAGCAACCAAAGCTGGTAATCCTTGACGGTCTGGCGGCTCACGTCGCGCGCGTCGGCCATGCCCTGGGCGGCCATGTAAGAAAAGAACACCTTCAACGAACCGTCCCGGCTTTCGATGGTGGCCGGGGAACAGTGGCGGATTTTCAGGGATTCCAGGAATGCGGCGCGGTGGTCTGCCAGCGCCTGGGGCGGGGTTTCGGTCGTCATAAACCGCCTCCCGGTGTTACGGGTACAAGCGCCCCATTTATGCGCGGTTTGCGCAAATCGTCTATATGTTCCCCCGCCAACTGCCTCGAAGTTGGGGGGCTGTCGTTCAAAACCCTTGATGGATCGGGCTTTGCAGCGGGTTCAACTTCGTGGAAAGCGTTCAACGAAGTGCCCTCGAAGTTCGTTTTTTCGCCTCGAAGTTGCATTTTCGCCCTCGAAGTTGGCTCGGACACCTCGAAGCCAACCTGGCGGGCTTCCCGGCGCAACTGCTCCACGGATTTGATGCCGGCAAGGAACCGTTGGCCGCTCTGCTCCTGGCCGTCATAAAGCAGGCGATAGCGGAATGGCTGGCCCTGCCGCCCCGACAAAGGCCAGACGTACTCCAGCCGGGCCAGTTCATCGAGGTAGGTTCGCAACTGGTACTCGCTCCATTTGAGGGATTCGCGGAGTTCGCGGCGGCTGAACGTGATTTTGTCGGCGGTGGTCTTTTGCTGCGCGGCCTGGCTCTGCACGTAATCCAGCGCCAGCGCGAGCAACTGCTGGCCGGGCCGGGATAGATCGTCCAGGGCCTGCCCAAAAAGCGCGGTGGCCAGTTCGTTGGCAATGGCGATGTCGTCCAGGGTGGTTTCGATGTAATCGCCGCACGCCTCGTCATGCTTGACCGGGCGTTGCATCTGGTGAAGAAAGGTGATGCCCAAAATGAGGTTCAGATACTTGGGATTGTCCCGGCGCACCGCCAGCCGGTCCTCGGTGTAGGTCAGGAGCGGCTCGAACGGATTGACCACGGTCAACGGTCGGAGCAAGCGTTGAAAGGCATGGTGGCGCTGGATGACGGCTTCGCGTTGTTTGCGGCGGCGCAGTCCCTCCAAGGTGTGGCTGTTGCGTTGCGCCTCCAAGATCGCCCGCGTTTGTTCCGGCGTTTCGTCAATGCTGGTGATGATGAACCGGCTCTTGGTCTCGGCGTCCAGGTTGGGCTGCGTCGTGGTCTGAAAGACGGCGGTGGGGCCGGTGACGGTGTTAAGCTGGGTGGTCAGTTGGCCGGTCAGCGGATTTTTCACGGTCGTTTCAATGACCAGCTTCTTGGCGCTGATGAGATTGCGGATGGCGTAATAGGCTCCCTCGGCCCCGGCCACTTCCTCCACGGCCAGCACCTTGTTTTTAAGGGAGTCTTCGCCCTTGTAAAACAGGGCGCGGTCGGAAAGCGAAGTCAGCTTGATCAAGTCCTCGTCGGGGCAGAGTTGCAAGAGGGTGTCCTGCACCAGCGACTTGCCCGCGCCGCTGCCGGACAGGATGAGCAAGGCCAGCGGGTCGGCCAGCTTGCGGGAAGTCATCACCAGATAGCCCACCAGCTTGTTGACTGTCTCGCCCACCAGCCCCAGCCGTTCCATGTCCCGGAGTATTTCGCCGGTGAGGTCCGGCTGTCGGCCCAGCTTCATCCCCTCGGCCTTGTCGGTGTCGGATACCAGCGTCACCGGGGAAGAGGTCTGGCGCTTCTGCACGTAGGCTTCCAACTGCTCAATCAGCCGGTTGGTGTCCGTCTCGATGGTGTCCACCGTCTCCCGGAACAGCCGGGCCGCTTCGCTCTGGAAGCTGCGGCGGGAGCGGGACAGGTAAAAGTCAACGGTGTCAATCACAAAACGGCCCTGGTCGCCGGTGGCGCGGATGGTGGCTTTCAACCGGGATGCGCCGGGTTTCTCAATGGCCCGGAGATCGTAACGGCGCGGGCCGTAGGCGGCGGTGAAGCCGTCCGGGGTCGCGGTGATTTGCTCCTGGCCCGCCCTGGCCGTGTGCTCGCTGACGGGTGGGGCCTGGGGCTTGAGGGCCTGCAACAAGGCTTCAAAGTCGGCGGGTGAACGGCTAAGGAAATAATCCGCGGCGTCCTTCACCCCTTCGGGCCATTGCACTACATGGACGGTTTTGACCAGCGCGGGCAGGACTTCATTCTTTAGCCGTTCGGTGGCCGTCCTGCCGGCGTCGTCATTGTCAAGGCAAAGGAAAACCTCGGTGACGCCGTTGTCCTGGAACAGCCGGGCATGGTCCTCCGTCCAGCCATTGACGCCGTAGAGCGCCACCACGTTTTTGAAACCGGCCTGCCAGAGCGCCATGCCGTCCAGGATGGCTTCGGCAAGGAACAGCGTTTGATGGGTCTTCGCCGCCGTGCCGTTCCACACTCCCCGGCGCGGGCCGGGCAGGTACAGATGGCGCGGCGAAGCCGCATTGAGTGCAGGCCCCGCCTGCCGGCCGTAAATGCCGGTGACGTTTCCGGCCGTGTCAAACAAGGGGATGGTGATGCAGCCCCGAAAGTGTTCCTGGCCCTTCTGGTTCAACACGCCCAAAGCCTTCAAGCCGTCGAGGATTTCCCCCGCCCTGGGCAGCACGCCGGGCAGCGTGCCGTTGCTGTAGCCAACCTGGAAAGATTCGAGCAGGGTCGGGTCGTCCAGCTTGCGGGCCTTCAAGTAGTCGAGGCCGGCCCGGTCCTTGTGCAACGTCTTCGCGTAAAAGCCGGCCACCCGTTGCAACAGCCTGGCCGTTTCCCCTGGTGACAGCGCGGGCGCGGCGGGCGGCGGGACGGTGAGCGGCTGCAAGGCGCTGGCCCTGGTGACGCCGGGGATGGCCTGGCACAGCTTCAAGGCCGCTTCCCGGTCGGTGATGCCTTCCTTGCGGGCCACAAACTGAATGGCGTTGCCGGTTGCGCCACAGGCCGGACAACGAAACAACCCCTTGCCGCCCGTCACCCGCAACGAGGGCTTGTGGTCGTCGTGGAAGGGACACAGGCCGACATGGTCTTTGCCCTCTCTTTTCAGCGCGATGCCGTAGGACTCAACCACGCGCACAAGGTCGGTCGTCCGCTTGATCTGGTCAAAGTCCAGTTTCATACAAAGGAGTTCCATTGCCCGGTTTTTGGGTCGTACTCCCCGCGCAAGCCGTCTGTCTCAAGCAGCCGGTTCCATCGCTGGCGGGCCTTCGCCGGGGAGCGCAACGCCAGACACAACATGCGCCCGCCGTCGTCCTGCCAGCCGCACAGGGATTTGAGGCGGTCGCTCCATTGGTGCTGATACGCCTCGCGGATGGTCAGCCGGGCCAGTCCCGCCAGATCGCGGTCCAGTCCCCGCGCCAGCGCCCAGCGTTCCCAATCATCCCACGGATAATGGAGATACTCGCAACCAATCACCCGGCTTTCATCCAGGCGCGGTTTGGCAACGGTGGGTTTGGAAAAGGTCGTCAAGTTCATTTGCATTGAACAGTTATGTTCAGTATTCTGAACACATGCAAGTATTTTTTTCGCGCGGGCTTTATGGTGAAGGCATGGTAGAAAAGTCCAGATTGCGCGAACTCCGCCAGACAGCGGGCTTGTCGTTGCGTGAACTTGCCCGGCAAATCGGGGAGCAGCCCTCCAACGTGAACTTTTGGGAGACGAGCGGGAACTTGCCACGTTCTGACGTGGTGGTGGCCATTGCGCAAGCTCTTGGAGTCAGCGCCGACGAAGTATTGGGCCAGCCAAAGCCGAAGCGGATTGTTGGGCCAGGCGGCAAAGCCCGTCGTGCATTTGAAGCTGTCTCGAAACTGCCACGGCGGGAGCAAGAGCAAATCGTCAAAGTTGTCGAAGCCCTGGTCGCACAGCATTCCAAAGCCGCCTGATTTTCCCTTTAGCCGCTCTGAATCCAGGGGCCGGGGGCGGGGCGGCGCGCCAGCGCCGCCCGCCCCGGCCCTTATTCATCAATATAAGTAACAATGGCATTGAGATTGCGCCTTTTCAGAGGGAAAACGGCCCGCAAAAGGCGAACGAAGTATTGACAATGGAGACGCTCCCGGCGGCAGGCCAATGGCCGGTTGTGACATTTCAAGCGGTTCCTGGGGATCGGGCGGGGCGGGCTTCAGCCCGCCCGCCCGACCCCAGGTTGCTTGAAGATGAACTCTGTACAGGAACGACCGCCCAAAGCGGCCCGCAAAACGGAAAGCCGCGGACAGCGGCTAAAGGGAAAAGAGGCGATGCCCCGCATCGCCTGCCGCCCCTCGCGGCGGCTGAGAGCGAGAAAAGGACAGTCCAATTTCCTCCCCCTCCGCGATAGCGGATAATCAAAGCTGACACCCTAAAAGCAGTCCCCTTTCCAAAACTCCCCTGGTGGTGATGGCGGCGGATTCCATGTTGCGAAGGGCAAACAGGGCGCAAGCTGGAAGCCGGCGACTTCACGACCAGGCTGATACCAGGGGCTTCGGCGAGTCTGGGCCGTTTGAGGCAGCCTGTCCACCGCAGGCCCGGCGAAGGTGAATAGCCCTTTCAAGGGGAATCAAACGTCAGTCTCGACGAACGGGGATGCGGTTGGGCCGCTCGAAACAGTGTCAATACTTAGGCTACCGGTATATTGTCAAGACTTATATTACAATACCATTAACTGACCCCCTTTCCTTTCAGAACATTCCTGAAGAGGCTATTTTTGTTGAACATAGGGCGTCAGGTGTACTGGATTCTTCCGCACCTGGCGACCCCATGTTATCTTTCCGACACAAGAAGATTTCTGTAGAGCAAAACCGCTCCTACTGATGTCGGCGAACCTGATTTGAGTTCAACACTCCAACCGACCCGCCTCGCAGTCCAACGACGACGTTAGCTGGATCTGTTGTATTGGTCTCGACAATCAAAAGGTCCGAGTTCGCTTCGCGACTAATAAGTAAGTAACAAGGCCGATTAAGCTGAACAGGAATGGGGTTATGCAGATGGATTCCCTTTCCATCGAGAGTCTCAAGCAGATTACTCATCGTTATTATATTGGAGCCGTTCTGATCCAGTTCGATATAGGCATTCCTCAAATTGGCTACGTCCTCTAGCCGTTGTTTCAATCTATACTCACGCATCCACTGAGGCACCAAGAGACCCAGGTAAACACCCAGCAGAATTCCGAGCATTAACAAAATCGACTTGGTTTTGTTCATGGGCATTTTGTTGTCACTGAAGCACTTTTAACAAACCATAGAGCAGGATACTTTCCTTTTTTATCGGGTGTTTTCTTATGTGAGCATACATATACCCATGTCAGAGTACAATTGTGTTTATAGCAACTGTATAAGCAATACGGAACGAACATCCTATTGCCGCACATATACGAGCGATGTTGCGTAACGGTTGCACCTTGGGTGGAGTCAGTACACTCTATTGAGTTGCCGGCATCGTCTCCTACACGATGCATAAACTCTGAGCCGGGCGGGAGGAGAGAAGCCTCCGCGTCACAATAGCAACGCCATCCGGCCCCAAGCATATCAATCTTGGATAATGGATCATTGCCAAGAAGTTCGTAAATATTAAAATCGGTATCCTCATCAAGGTCCACTCGGTTCAAAACGTGAAACGTAAGTTCTAACAACGGATCCCTATTGGGCCAGCGTCCGGTAGAGGGGTTGTAATATCTGTAGCCATAGTAAAGCAACCCCGTCTCGTCATCCTGATATTTCGTCGAAAATCGGATCGGGTTGAGCTTGGCCATTGGCCCGGTAGCTCTAATGAGTTCGCCGAAGGGGCCATATTCGTAGTTGGCCGTGACTGTCCCACTGCTGGCGCTCACCAGCGCCGCCACATTCCCGTTGGCATCATAGGCCGCGAACTGCACTCCGTTGCCAGCGAGATTTTCGGCCAGCAGTCCACCTACTCCCCCTGCTCCTTGCATGGAACCGCTCAAATCCGTCCCCCACATCATGGACGCGATAAGCGACCCGGCGGGATTGAGGATGGCGACGGGATTCCATCCGTCATACAGAAACCGGTCGGTGTATGAAGGCACCCACGAACCGTTGTTCGTTGAAACCAGTTTCTGGATGCGCCGACCCTGGTAATCGTAAGAAAACGCCATCGCAAATTCGCCGGACGCCGGAATGCTGGCGTTGTTGGTCATCGCCACCAGCCGGTTCTCCCCGTCCCAATAGTAGGACCAGCGCCCGTCGTTGGTCAGGTTCCCGTCGGCATCATACGCGAACACCTCCGGCGTTTTGGCGATGAACTCATGCCCGCTCACCGTCGTTTGTCCCGGCGCTGTCACGTTGATCCCCATCCACTGCGGAGCCGCGCTGTTGTTCGTCCCCAACTGCTCCCGGAAATACTCATACCGCTGGTAGGCGTTGGTCCCGTTCACGCTCACCGTGTTGGCCGCCAGCGTCAACCCCATCACGTCCGCATATCCCGGCACGTCCCGGCTGGTCAACTCATTGAGCGAGTTGTTCGCGTAACTCGCCGCGCGCAGGTTCGCGCCGTTGGCATCCCCGCCCGCTTTGGTTGAGGTTCGGTTCCCAATCGTGTCAAACGTGTAGTCAAATTGCTGCCCCGCCACCAGCGTCCCGTCGCTCCAGCGCTTGATCCCGCTGGTCACCTGCCCCAGGCTGTCATAAGCATAGACCCAGTAGCTCCCGTCCACATTGGTCATCCCGGTGCGCTGGTTGGCGCTGTTGTAGGCGTAGCCGCGCCGGTCCACCGGCGGAATCGTCCCGTTGCCGTTGACGATCCCGGTCAGCCGGTTCAAGTTGTCATAGGTCTTGCTCGCCGTCATTTGCGTCGCGCCGTTGTTGGCGAAGACAATCTGCCCCACCAGCGCCGAATTGGCAAGATAGGAATACGCGGCGGAATTGGTCCCGTCCGACACGGCCAGCAGCCGCGAGGCCGCGTCGAAGGACATGGAGTATTGGAGCAATGGAGTGCTGGAGTTAAGCGCGGTGAGGCTGACGCGCCGCAAGAGGGCGTCGTAACCATTGGTGATCGAAAGGCCGTTCAACGGCCCGCCCGAATTCGTCTCGCTCAAGAGTTCTCCGGCATCGTTCAAGGCCAACGAAGTTCCCGTTGGGCCGTTGGTCACAGCCACCAAGCGACCGCGCCGGTCGTAACCGTTTGCCACCGAGGCCGTCCCGTCGGAGTAGGCGGTGTTGGTCAGATTTCCGGACGGATCGTGCAAGTATGTTGTGGTCGTTCCCCGCGCCCATAACCGCGTCTTCAGCCGCCCCGCCGCCGTGTAAGTGTAGGATGGGCCGCTCCCATTCGTATAAACCTTGCTGCTCAGGAGGCCGCGATAGGCGTCGTAATTCCAGGCCGTGGTCGCGGCGCCGGCGCCCGCCGCGAAATTGGTCCAGGTCGTCATCGTGGTCATCCGCCCATGGGCGTCATAGGTGTAGGCCACCGGATAAGTGCGCGACCCGCAATTGGTCGCCGTCAGGCCCGTCGGATAATAGACGTTGGTCACGCTGGTTAAATCGGGCAGCGTCGTCCGGACCACCCGGCCCATGTTGTCAAAATAATTGGTCGTCACTTCCGGGCTTTGGCCCAGGGCTGGCGCTGGCGTCGCCGTCCCGCTCACCGCTCCCATGTTGTTGAACCAGGTCGTCGTCGTCCCCGTCCGCGCGTCCGTCGCCGTGTTCTGACGTCCGAACTGGTCGTAACCATAGGTCGTCTGGCCAATCTGATTATAGTTCGCGTCATACCGGGTGGTGGAGAGCAACTGGCCGTATTGATACGCGCTCACGCTGTAGGAACCGTCCGCCGCCATGTTCGTCACCGTCCGGTTGTTCCCGCTGGAATAGGCCGTCACCGTCTGGTTCGTCACCCCCTGCGCTCCGCCGTTGTTCCAAGTTATGTTCCAGGTTTTCAGGCCGTTGGCCGAGGTTTCCGCCGTCGAAACCAGAGTCGCTGCCGGGGATCCAATCGTTGACCAGACAAACACCTGGGTCCGGTTCACCGTGGTTCCATTGTCCGTCACCACGTCGTTCGTCATGAGGGTGATGTGGTTTGTCCCTGCAAAGTTGAGGTTTCCGACATGGTCGAAGTCCACGGCAGTGTAAACCTGCCTTCCCTGGTCATCGTAGCCATAGAGCGTGCCCACTCCGTCCGGGTCGGCCAGGTAGATCAACTGTCCCAGTCCATTGTAATACAAGGTCGAATAAGGATACGGCGCCGCGCTGGCCGCGTATATCGTTTCGAAGCTCCGCCCCGTCCCGTCCGTATAGGCCTTGGTCCATTCACTCCTCCCCCTACTGGCCGAAAGCTTGGTGGTCAGCGTGTATTCATGCAGGTTCCCGTCCACTTCAGTGCCCACGCCGTACTGATAGGTCACCGGCGGCACTGCCGTGCCCCCGACGCCTTGCGCCCGGCCATCACTGTAGTTCGTGGTTACGCTCGTCCCGCCATCGGGATTGACCGTGGTGGTAACGAGTTGCGAACCGGAATTTATCATTGCATACGAGCTGCTCGTCACCCCGCCCAGCGCGTTGGTCGCATAAATGGGCCGTCCCAGCACATCATAGGCGGTTCCCTGATTCGTGATCGTCCCGTAGTTGGTGCCCAGAATCTCCGACACCACAACCCGGCCCGCCGCGTCCAGGGTGTTTTCCGTGCTAATGCCGGCGGAACCGCGCAACACGATCGTCCCCGTCAATCGGCCGATGGGGTCATATTGATATTCCGTCAACACCCCGTCCGGATCAGTCGTCGTGTCCAGGCCGCAACAGGCGTAGGTCACCGTCGTCGTCCGGTTGGCCAGGTCCACCACCTGGTAATTCCTCTGCAACACGTCGGTGTAGGTGTAGGTCTGTTGCGACAGCACCGGTCCCACGCTGCTGTTGCTCACATTCATGGTGGTGCTCACCAGTATCCCGCCCAGGGAATTGAGCACGTTGCTGGTCAGCGTCCCGTCCACGATATAATTGGGGGCATTCGTGTTATCCGGCGCGCCCGTCTGGATGATCACATTGGTCAAAATCCCGCTGCTGCTTTCCAGGTAAGTGTAAATCGTGGCCGTTCCATTCGGATTCACCTGCCAGAGCGGCTTGCCCGCCAGGTTCAAGTCCGCCGTGTCGTTGCCCGTCGCTGTCACCGTCCGCAAGTTGCTCGGATAATCACAATCGACCCCCGGCAGCGGACACTGCCATACTTCCACTTCCGTCGGCACCGGCACCGAGCGGTATAGCCGGGAAACCTCCTGTTCCCACGACCCCGTGTTAGTGTTAATCTCCACAATCTCCAACCGGGCGACGGAAGGCTGGTAAGTCGAAACATCATCCCCCGCAAACGTGCTCTCGTAGGGGTACGTATAGTAAGTCACCTTGTAGGGCCCCGCCGGCGGGTTGCTGGGCGACACAGTGCCTGGCGACGGCGCCGGGCAGTTCCCGTAAGGCGCGTAAGCCTCCGCCATATTGTAATAAGAATCATAAGCATAGGCCATCCAGCTCCCGTCCGGATAAGTCACCTCCGCCAGCATCCCGGCTCCGTTGTTCCCGCTTCCAACGTAATAGTATGTCGTTAGGTTGGTGACCGCGCCGCTGCCGTCAATTTCCTGGAGCAGCACCGAGCCGGGACAGCCGGAAACCGCCCCGTAAAACTTTTGCGTTTCCTGCACCAGCGTCGAACCCGCCAGAACCGCCTGGACGAAATTCGTGGCGGAAATGCCCCCATAAACATTCGTCGCCTGGTTCCAGCTCAACACCGTGCGCAGGTTGTTCGCGTCCGCCATCTGCCAGCCATAGTTGGTGCCCATAAAAGCGCTCCAATTGGTATAGGTGTAGGTGAATTGATGGCCCGTCAGGCTCTCCGACACCCCCAGGATGTTCGCATTGCCCCCGCCGTTGGTGATGGTCCAGACATCATACGGCGAACCCAGACCGCTGTAAGACACGATGTTCGTGCCTGAGAAATTGGTATTGTAGCTGGTGAAAACCTGCAGCAAGTATCCATTGTTCGTGTCCACCACGTTGATCAGGCCCTGCGGCGAGGCCACCTGCGAGATCACCCCGCCATTGCTCACCACCATGACAGAAAGATTCCCCACGCCCAGCGGAAAGGGCACCGACAGCGCCGCCGGACTGGACAACCCCGGGCCGGGTGTCTGCACGTTTAATTCCAAAATGCCGGCGTTCTGCGCGCCGCAAAGCGAACCAGCGCTGATGTCCAAGCTCGGCCCCTGATTGTTCCTGGCGCTGCCAGAGCCAAGGGCGGCCGGATTCGGGCTGCCGGAGGAGTTTGCGGTGCAAGCGCCGTTGCACGGCGAACAATCAACGTGGGTCCTAATGGTCACATTGAACGTTACATTTTCCGAAAGGTTAGTCCATTGTCCCTGAGCATTATCGCCGCAACACGACAATTCCATTGGGATTTGAAGCGTCTCCGTGCTGTTCATGGCTATCCCAGACATTTGAATCGTAATCGCCATGCCGTCTGAACTTCCGTCTGAACTTATTTGGACAATGTTACAATCTGGATTGGAGCCGCCGTTATCCACCCAGCCGTTATCATTGTAGAAGTTCTGCGCGCCCATCTGCAACTGAAGGATTGTAACCCCTTGCCCGCAAGCGCGCTTTTCGCTCACGTTGACGGTCACAGAACCGGTGCATCCGCAGAGATCCGCAACCTGCGGCGTAACCCAGACAGCCGGATAGTATGGCTGCGCCTCCACCGGTCCGGCACCACACCGAAGCAAGACGGCCAGCAGCAGCAACGGGCGCCCCAATCCGAAGGCGCTCTTGATCCATCCAAGCAAGCCTGATACATTTTTTGTTTTCATAACAGTTTTCATCGCGCGGTTTTACTGGAGGACGGTGAAGACAATCAATCCATTGTTGGTGGTCACAATCGGGTAGTAAAAAATCAGCCAGTTGCAAAGGTCTCCCGCATCAAACACCCCGTCCCCATTGGAATCCGCCAAATAATCCGGTATCCCGTCCCCAACCGTGTCCAATGGATTGCCATTGCTGTCCGTCGCCACATAGTGGTAGCCGAGGTCCACCTTCGAGTTCCCTTCGATCACCTGGTTGGTCAGGATGGTGAAATGGTAAAGGCCAATCTGGTCCGCCGTCAGGTCGCCCTTGTCGAGGCAAAGGGTGTTGGTGGCCTGATAGAAACGTCCAAACCAACTGGTCTGCCAATTGAAGGGGCCGCCCAGGATGGTGTCATGCGTCCCGCCAATGGGGAACTTGTTCACCAAGTTGGTAAAGGCGTTGTAATCGTAGTTGGCGTAGGAGGCATTGGCCCCGTAGCCGGAAACGCTGTTCGTGTTCCCGTCAAACGCGCAGTCATGCACGACGATCGGTATGGCCGTGTTGTTGGGGGTCAAGGTCAAATACCCGTTGTACAAGGTGCAATTGGTCAGCAGGAAAAAGTTGCCCGGCCAGCCCTGCACCTGCGCCAGCAACACCCGGTCAATCAGGCAGTTGGTAAAGCAGCAACTGAGCACGTAACCCCCAAGACAGCCCCCGTGAAACTCCGAATGTGCCGCGTTCACCACAATGTACCCGTAATCATCCCGGAAATGGTTCAGGCCGCCCCCATCGCCAAATCCCAATATCGAGCATTTGGTGAAAAACAGGTTCGCGATGGGCGACAGCCAGTATTGCCCGCCATACTGATTATCCTCTCCCACCATCCCGCCCGTCGCGCCCGCTCCCGGCCAGACCGTTCCGCTGCCGGCCTCCTGCACCGTGTTGGCCCGCGCCCACCAGACCGGCGCCGTCACCGTCCCGGTGAAGTTGGCGATCATGCTGTTGGCCAGGTAAATCCCGTAGCCCTTGGACGCGGCATTGAACCAGCCCACCCCCGTCCCCGCCGTGACATTCAGGTTGGAATTGACCAACGTCCCCCCGAACACATAGTCCAAAGGATCGTAGTGATAACCCACCGTTGGCCCCGGCGTTTCCGAATCGCGCGTGGCTTGGTTGCCCAAGGTCAGCGCCGTCGAAACCGTCGTGTTGGAATAGACCACCGGCGGGAAGGTGGTCATTTGGGCCAAGGCCTTAGCCAGGGTGGAATTGATGGTGGTTGTGCCCGCATAGACATAGTTGGACGTCAGATAGTGGAACCCGTCTCCCACCCCTTGGAAGACCCCAGTGCGGCTGGAGGAGGTATATACTGAATTGCCCGCGTAGCTGCCCGTGTTCGCCACCGCCACCAGCAGGCAGTTGGTCAGATTCAGCGTCTGGCCGTTGTTGAGCCAATTGGCCGTGTCCGAGGTTAAATGCTCCACGTCCCCCGTGGCGTTGCTCCCGCTGAAATTGGTCATCACATTGTACATCAATGCGTTCCACAGGCTGTAGGAGACGTTGCTGGCCTGTATTCCCGTGCCGCAGTTGACCATTTGCACCGAGCTAAAGACGTTGTTGCTCTGGTTGGCGAGGGACAACGCGGTCTTGGCGTTTAACACGCGTAAATGATCAATCATTAGGTTGGTGTTGTTGGTGCTGCCGGTGTAGGAGAAGGCCGGATTGGCGTAGTACGCGCTGCCGGGGTTTCCACTCGAGCCGGAGATGGCATCCCCCATCGTATTGTCATCCTTGGACGTCATCACCACCGGACGATAGGCCGACCCCAGCCAGGTCACCGGCGAATTGACGGTCAGTGACGAGTTGGTGGCATATTTCAGAATGGTTCCCCCCTCAAAGACCGTATTGGTCCCTCCCATCGTGACGTTGCTCGACACGTAATAGGTCGTGTCACATTGGAACATGAAATTGTTCGCGCTGCTCACCATGATGTAGTCCAGTACGAGGCTTGGCCCGCTCGCATACGACCGGGCCACTTGCATGGGCTTGCCCGGCCCGGCCTTCGCCGACAGCGGGTCAGCCGAGGCAAAACTCTCATACAAACCGCGGCCTGGCAATTTGGCCGAGGCGTGAAGCGGCAGGGACTGCAAGACATTGGCTATTGCCGGATAACGAATCTCCTCAATGAGCCAGTCCCGCCCTTGAATCTGCCGCCAGTGCTTGTAGATGGTTCCGGAGTCCACCGGCGACGGATCCGCCTGCCCTTGCGTGAACAGCGCCGATCCAGGAATCATAATGAGGTTGCCCCAATCCAAATACGCCTGGTGTTCAATCCCATCCTCCGTCCGGGTGACCTGGCGCGGCTCCGGCACATTCAACCACTCGCTCCACACCTGCAAGCGCGTGGTCTGGGGATTCAAGTTGTAATTCGCCGGGGAGGGCGGGCTTTCATGGAGCACGATGTCCTGGTCTATCCGGGAGGGCGTGAACGTGTACCACAGGTCGGCGTTCAGCCCGGCAAAGGCATTGGCATAAAGAACGTGGTTGTCGCCCACTAATTGCCCTTGCGAGCTTTGTAGAGGGGCGATGAGGATGTTCGTCTCCGTCGTCGCATCGTAGTAGGTGATTCCGTACACCTTGCTGACAAATACTTTTCCATCCGGCGCGGTCAGATGAACAGTTCCGCCAGCCGCGTTGGCATCCCCGGCAAAATGCACTGCCAGCGGCGAATTGCCCGAAGCGGCCCCGTCCGCGACGATGCCCAGCGTGCCGCTCGAATCCGACCATTTGCCGGAAGCGTCCAGAACGCACAAGTTGGCGCCAACCTCGGTGTACGAAACATTCGTCCTGACCACCGTCTGTCCGGCGCTGTTGGTGCCGGTCTCGACCCGGCCCCATTGGCGCGCGTTGGCCGCCCGCCCGATTACGGTGTAAGCCACGCTGCTTACATTATTGGTGGCCGAGGCCGGGTCAACCGCCGGCGTCGCCGGTTGGGCTTGAACGAGGGGTTGAAGGGTGAGGGACAAAGCAAAACTCAATAGTTTTTTCATAAGAACTCCTGAATGTGAAGTGAATCCGCCAATAAACCGGCCCGGAAAAGGATATGGCGCTTGCGCCCGCGCTGAAGGAGACTCCCCGAGTGCGCCACCCACCGCCGCAATGTCACAAATAATCTCAGATTACCTTCCAGCGCGGACACGTTCAATGCTCCGTGCAATACAGAATGACTTGCTCTAATTAATTGACTCGTCTGTTATCACATAACAATACGTGATTGTCGAGAACTTTCTTTCAAAAATCATAAGTTTTTCAAAAATTCTATATACAGCTTGGCACGCAATAAGCTCTACTTCTTTCGAGTTGCTCTTCCGTTCGTCTCGTCTTGTGAGGAGGCACGCCTTATCACGGGC
>Ga0224554_1001313_pt1 | contig 16190 bp, 9 predicted proteins | sample 714S22024metaG_FD_180666 | JGI IMG/M metagenome (GOLD analysis project Ga0224554, IMG submission 180666) | Peat soil microbial communities from Stordalen Mire, Sweden - 717 S2 20-24 | ecosystem: Environmental > Terrestrial > Soil > Wetlands > Peat | place: Sweden: Norrbotten County, Stordalen...
TCCAGCGACGAGCAGCCGGAGGGGATTGTGCTGGCGTCGCTGGACGCGGCGATCAACTGGGTGCGGAAGAACTCGATATGGCCGATGACGTTTGGGCTGGCGTGCTGCGCCATCGAGATGATGTCGATGGGAGGCTCCCGGTACGACATTGCGCGCTTTGGGGCGGAGGTCTTCCGGCCGTCGCCGCGGCAGAGCGATCTGATGATCGTGGCCGGAAGAGTCTCGCAGAAGATGGCGCCGGTGGTGCGCCGGCTGTACGAGCAGATGCCGGAGCCGAAGTGGGTGATCTCGATGGGGGCGTGCGCCACCTCGGGCGGTGTTTTCAATAATTATGCGGTGGTGCAGGGAGTCAACCAAATTGTTCCAGTGGACATCTATGTACCAGGGTGCCCTCCGCGGCCCGAGCAACTGTTATATGCGATAACGCTGCTACAGGAGAAGATCCAGGCGGAGCGTGGATCGCTGCGCAAGGTGTTGAACCTGGCCTGAGGGATGCGGCGCCTGGAGGGCTTGCAGAGTGACCCCGGTTTGGGCCGGTTGATTTGCGGGAGGCTGATTTCGAGGTCTGAGAATGGCTGGTTGGCGGTAAATTATACTAATATATGAACCCGGGCGCATTTTGTACTGGACAGGACGGGCAACTGCGGTAAACTTTGGATGACCCCGTTACAAATAGTATTAAAACGGAGAAGCACAATTCGCTCTAGAACAAGAGATTTCAGTGGAGGAAGTCGAATGGTATATCACTCGTTTCGCAGTCTTGGCCGGTATGTGCTGGCTGCATGTGCAGTCGGCCTTGTTGCAGCAAGCCTGAGCGCGCAGACAACTGCCGCACCCGCTCCCGTATCGGGGACAAACCCGTCTCGCGTGGATATATTCACGGGCTATTCGTACTTTGCAACGCATGGCCGGCTTCAGCCCGGGGGGATCCAGTACTCCTCCATCAACCTGGGCGCGATCGGCAGCGGCGCATACTACTTCAACAAGTATTTTGGCGCCGAGGTCATCTATAGCAACCACATTCTCGGTGAAGGCAACCCGAACGACGACGTTCAGGGGGGTTCGCTAGGCCCGATCGTGCGCTTGCCCACGGAGAACTTCACGTTGTTTGCGCACGGGTTGGTTGGCGGCGCAAGACTGGGCGGCCCAAACAACCTGTATCCTCCCACCTTCTATATTGAGCCAAACACATGGGGAGTGGCACTGACGGCTGGTGGCGGCATGGACTACGACATTCCGTACCTCAACAACCGCTTCAGCCTGCGTCTCTTCCAGGTGGACTATCGCTACATTCACGCCGATTTTGGTCCTTATGTGGGAATCCCCGCGAATATGATACTTGGCGGGCGCGCGAATCTGAATGCGCTCGAACTGAGCAGCGGCATTGTGACGCACTTTGGCCACGTCATTCCGCCTCCTCCAGTGACTTACAGTTGCTCGGTGGCGCCGGCGAGCGTCTATCCGGGCGAGCCGATCACAGTGACGGGCGTGGCGTTGAACCTGAACCCGAAGAAGACGGCGACCTATACCTGGACGACGGATGGCGGGGCGATCTCGGGAACGTCGGCGACGGCGAACGTGGACACCAACGCTTCGGCGGCAGGGACCTACACGGTGAAGGGCCATGTGGCGGAGGGCGCCAAGCCCGGCCAGATGGCGGACTGCTCGGCGACGTTCACGGTGAAGGCATTCGATCCTCCGACGATCAGCTGCTCGGCGAACCCCTCGTCGGTGAACCCGGGCGACAGCTCGACGATTACGGCGAGCGCGGTGAGCCCGCAGAACCGCCCGCTGACATACAGCTACAACGCATCCGCCGGATCGATCAGCAGCGTCACCCCCACGGCGACGCTTTCGACAGCGGGCGCGGCCCCAGGGCCGATTACGGTGACCTGCGGCGTGGCCGACGACAAGGGACACAATGAGTCGGCGACGACCAGCGTCAACGTGATTGCTCCGCCGCCACCACCACCACCTGCGGCGCCGCTGGCCACCAGCCTCTGCCCGGTGAGCTTCGAGCGCGATGCGACGCGCCCGACGCGCGTGGACAACGAAGCCAAGGCCTGCCTGGACGATGTCGCCCTCAGCATGCAGCGCTCCACGGACGCCAAGCTGGCGCTGGTGGGCAACGAAGACGCCAAGGAACAGATGGCTGACGACAAGGAAGCAGCCAGGACAGCGAAGATGAAGCACCATGTCGCCAAGCCGAGCGACGCCGCGGCGCGCGCCGTCGACACCAAGGAATACCTGGTGACGGACAAGGGCATCGATGCGTCGCGCATCCTGGTGTACACCGGGACCGACGACGGCAAGACGGTGACAACGACGCTGATTCCGGCGGGCGCGGTCAACCCGGTGGCCAGCGACACGGCGGTGGACGAGAGCGCAGTGAAGGCTGTGCCCCGGACAGCGCCGGTCAAGCCGGTCAGAAAGGCAAAGGCGAAAGCTGCGGCCTCAACCAATTAGGTACTATTAACAGGAAGTTGTCGAAGCACAGGAGGCTGACTGGGTTGGTTCCCAGTCAGCCTTTGTGCTGGGATGGGGTGTGAAGTCCACTCACGGACTCTGTATTCTATAAAGAGCTTGTGAGGGGATGGGACATTAACGTTGAATTGTAGACTGCGCCGGATGGTCACATTTTGGATTGCACTGGTTCTGGGTCTTGTCTGCCCTCCGGTTCGCGCTGTCTCGTGGTTCCCGTTTGGGCCGGACGGCGGAAGCGCGCGCGCCTTCGCGGCGGACCCGGAGGACCATGCGCATCTTTATCTGGGAGCGGCCAACGGCTGGGTCTATGAGTCGCACGACGGCGGCAGGAGCTGGAAGCGGCTGGCCCGCATGGGCAACCGCGACGATCTGGTCATAAAAAAAATACTGGTGGACGCGGCGGACCCCAAACATCTGCTGACGGCAGCCTATGCGCTGGGCGACCATCCGGACGGCGGGCTGTTTATCAGCAGCGACGGCGGAGCGACGTGGGCCAGCCAGCCGGAGATGCGCGGACAGTCGATCCGCGCGCTGGCTGTGGCACCTTCGGACGCGAAGATTTTGGTGGCGGGAACGCTGGAGGGGGTCTTCCGTTCGATGGACAGCGGGGCGCACTGGCAGAGGATCAGCCCCGAGGACAGCAAGGAGATCCACGAGATTGAGTCGCTGGCGGTGGACCCGGCGGACCCCGATACCATCTACGCGGGCACATGGCACCTGGCCTGGAAGACCACGGACGGCGGAGCGAACTGGACGAGCATCAAGCAGGGAATCATCGAGGACTCGGACGTCTTCTCGATCCTGGTGGACCCGACGCAGCCGCTGGTGGTGTACCTGAGCGCGTGCTCCGGGATCTACAAGAGCGTGGACGGAGGAGCGAAGTTTACGGGCGGGGTTGGCGTCAATCGAGCGCAGGGCATTCCGACGACGGCGCGGCGGACCCGCGTGCTGATGCAGGACCCCAACCACCTGGACACCGTGTTTGCGGGAACGACGGAGGGGCTCTATCGCACGGACGATGCAGGAAAGTTCTGGGTGCAGACGACCAGCGCCGACGTGATTGTGAACGACGTGTACGTCGATCCGGCGGATCCGCGGCGAGTGCTGCTGGCGACCGACCGGCAGGGCGTGCTGGCCAGCGACGACGGGGGCAGTAGCTTTCTGCCGTCGAACAGCGGATTTTCGGCGCGGCAGGTGACGGCGTACGTCGCGGACGCGCAGCACGCGGCGACGCTGTATGTGGGCGTGGTGAACGATAAGGAGTCGGGCGGCGTCTTTGTGAGCCATACCGGCGGGCTGAGCTGGTCGCAGATGAGCGACGGGCTGGATGGACACGATGTATTCAGCCTGGGACAGGCCCCGGACGGGTCGATCCTGGCGGGCACGGAGCACGGGATCTACCGGCTGACTGACGCGGTGTGGCAGCGCGTGGGCGATGACACGAAGATTGCAGCGGCGGTCAAGACCGCGCCTGCGGTGGCCAAGACCGCGCCTGCGGTGGGAAAGACTGCGCCTGCGGCGAACAAGAGTGCGGCGGCGGGCAAGACCGCGCCGGCGGCGAAGCGGCAGGCGGCGAAGGAGCAGGCTCTGGCGCGGGCCGCGGTTGCGGCGACCGCGGGCAAGCGGTTCGACGCGAGCGTCTATGGCTTTGCAATATCGGGCGAGACGCTGTTTGCGGCGACCTCGCAGGGGCTGTTGCGCAGCGTAACCAGCGGAGTGAGCTGGGTGCAGGTGGCTTCGGTCCCGAACGACGAGTGGCGCTTTGTGGCGGCGGCGAAGGCGGTGGTGGCGGTGGCCAGTCTGAATGCGCTGGAGATGTCGGCGGATGGCGGCAAGACGTGGCACGCGGCGGCTGTGCCCAGCCGGGGGCGACAGCTTTCGGCGCTGGCGGTGGACGGCGAGGGGGAGCTATGGGTCGCGGACCGGGACGGCGTCTCCTATTCGGCGAACCGGGGCGCGAGCTGGCAGACGGTGAAGGGTATGTTCCTGCGCGACGGCAACAGCATCTTCTATGATGAGTCGGCCAACCGGATGCTAGTGACCTCCAACGGGCCGGCGACGGTGGCCTTCGCGGTGGCGATCCCGTCGATGCAGGTGAGCTGGTGGGACACGGGCTGGAACCTGCGATTTGTGCGCCCGGTGGGCGACTACCTGGTGGGTGCGACGCTGTTCGACGGCATCGTGGTTCAGCCTCGGATGGTGGATTCGGCGGAGCTTGCCAAGGAGACAGTACACTAGGACCGACAGCGAGATGGATGCGGGGGCGTGGCCGGGACTCAGGTCTCGGAGGCGAGCATTGGGGGCACTCGACGCTTGCGCGGGTGCTTTTTTTCAGTGGGGAATAGGGAGGTGAGTTTTTCGTAGAGGGTGAAGAGGAAGGCGACGCGCTCGGCTTCGGTCTTGAATGTGGTTTTGCCGTAGGCGGCATCGACGGCGCGATCAAGGGCGTGGTGCGCTTTGACCAGACCAGGCGGCATGGAGAGCGGGTCGTAGAGGTCGGCGAGAGTGGCGCCAGGATGACGGGCTCGCTCGTCAAGGACGGACTGGGCGGCGGTCTCGATGGCGGTGCGTTGCTTCGGGGTGGGTTCAGGCCAGGGGAAGTTGTTGTAGACGATTCCCGCGGAGTACTGGTAATCCGATTTCATGCGTCCGCAGACGGTTCGCATCCAACCACCGTGCATGACAGAGGACAGGACACCAAAGTGGTATAGTTTGGCATTTTTGACGACGAGCGCTGTGCCGCTGGCAATGATACTGGGCTTGCAAAATCCAATCGGAAGATATGCGCGTGTTTCAGATGAAACTTTGGGGATGAACAGATATGCCGACTCAGCCTGCCGATTCTCCCCGAAGAGGGCCGGTATTTTCGCTAAGTTGCGAGTGGTTTCTCGATTGCTTGTCAATCTGTACTTTCTGTTGCCCGATATGCGTTCAGCGACAGTTGGCATAGCGCGGAGTTTGACGGGGTCGATTCCTACCAGCCACAGGCAATATCGGGAAATATTGTTCAGAAACTCCTCGCCGCCCAGATAGCGACGTATGTACGGTCTACAAAGCGGTTCTTTGCGGATCAATTCGTTTCTCTCAGCTTCGCTCAAGATGAGCCAGCCATCGTCGATCGGCATACTGCCGTAGTTCATCTCTGGAGCGTCAGCACAGACAGGGTTTGTGCGGCGGCTTATGAAGGTATCCACAGCGTCTACCAAGTATGGATTGATATGTGAGGCAATGAGTGCATGTGGTTCCGCTTTGATCGTTGCATATTCAAAGATGATCTTTGTCGCGTTGCCTTGTAAGCCGAATCCAACGATGACGCAATGGACTGCTGCTTTGCCTTTGGCTTCATTGGTCCATTGGAAGGTGCGGTGCGCAAAGTTGATGGAGATCCCGCGCTGCAAGAGGCCAGACCAGAGGACGCCTACCTGTTCGCCTTGCGTGATGGAGTTGGTTGAGACGAAGGCAGCGAGGATGGATTTATTTGCGCTCATGTAGTTGGCGGCGACCCTGTACCAGCAGCAGACATAGTCTAGGATTCCCGCACTCTTGACATCGCTGAAGATGGATAGGACTTCTGCCTTCTGACGAGCACTCTGCTCTTTTTTGCCGACGAAGGGTGGGTTGCCGACGATGTAGCTGAGGTCCTTGGGGGCGACGATCTCTTTCCAATCGAGTTGGAGGGCATTGCCGTGGACAATGCTGGGTGCTTTCTTGAGCGGCAGGCGGGCGAAGTACTGGCCGAACTCGGCGGAGACGAGCTGGTTCATCTGGTGGTCGGTCATCCAGAGGGCGACCTGCGCGATCTGGGCGGGGAACTCTTCGATCTCGATGCCGTAAAACTGGTCTACATCGACGAAGACGATGGTGCTGACGGTGAGCTGGCCTTCCAGCGTGTGTTTGAAGATTTCGCGCAGGACATCGAGTTCGAGCAGGCGCAGCTCGCGGTAGGCGATGACGAGGAAGTTGCCGCAGCCGCAGGCGGGGTCGAGGACACGGATGGTGCGGAGCTTCGCGTGGAATTCACCGAGGCGTTTGGCGTCGCGGCGGACACGCTCGAACTCGGCGCGGAGCGAATCGAGGAAGAGAGGTTGCAGCGCCTTGAGAATGTTGGTCTCGCTGGTGTAGTGCGCGCCAAGGTTTCGACGGGCGTTCTTGTCCATGATCGATTGGAATAGAGCGCCGAAGATGGCGGGCGAGATGCGCGACCAATCGAGGCCACTGCATTCGAGGATTACCTCGCGCATGCGGCGGTCGAGCGAGGCGAGCGGGATGAACTCCTCGAAGAGTTTGCCATTGATGTAGCGGAAGGCGGCGAGGTGCTCGTCGAGGTTGTGTTGGCGGTGGTCTTCCGGGGTGTTGAGCACTTGGAAGAGTTGCGCGAGGAGCGGGCCGAGGTCGGAGCCGTCTTCCGCTGTGCGCTGCTCGATCCACTCGCGGAACTGCTGGCGATCGAAGATGGCATTGTCTTCGGCGAAGAGGCAGAAGAGGATGCGGACGAGGAAGAGTTCGAGGGGATGGCCTTCGTACCCGGCGTCCCTGAGGAGGTCGTGGAGCTTGCCGAGCTTTTCGGCGGCCTCGATGTTGGCCTGGTCTTGCGGTGGATAGGATTTGGTCTGGTAGCCAGCGATGAATCCGAAGAGCCGGATGTTCTTGTGAAGCTCTTTGAGCGGGAACTCGACGGGGTCTTCGTCGGAGTCCAGGTCGTAGAGGCGGATGCGGGCGAAGTCGGAGACGACGACGTAACGCGGGAGGTCGCGCTCCTTGAGGCCGTGGAAGTAGTCGGTGGCCTGATGGAAGGCTCGGTCGAGATCGCGTCCGCGCGATTTGTGCTCGACGAGGAGGACGCCCTTCCAGAGCAGGTCGATGAAGCCGCCCTTGCCGTCGGATTTGATAGCGGGTTTTTCAAAGGAGGCGACGCGCCGGCGGGTGATGCCGAAGACGTGGAAGAATTCGTCCCAGAAAGTTTTAGCTTCCGCGTCCTCGGAGGTTTCGTCCTTCCATTCGCGCGAAAAGGCTATGGCGCGGTCGCGGATCTCATTCCAAGACAATGGCATAAGTTTGTTTTAGTTGGTTGAGACGCAAATGTACAGGAATTGTCACTGTACTGATTCCTGAAACGCGGGGATTCTTCCCCTACCCCTTTGACTGCGCTCAGGGTCAGGGTCAGAATGACAAGCGTTGTTGGAATGGTGGTGTTGGGAAAATGGCGATTGTGGGGTGCGATTAGAATGGGGGCAGGATGAGTTCACTTTCTTCAGCGGCGCGGAGGCGGACGGCGGGCGCGGAGCAGAGGCCGCGACACGGCTTCGAGACCGGCGACCCGCGGCTGCGCGCGATTGCGGCCAGGGTGGAGGCGGGCGAGCGGCTCGGCTTCGACGACGGAGTGGCGCTCTATCGCAGCCCGGACATTCTGGCCGTGGGTTGGATGGCCAACGCCGTGCGCGAGCGGATGCACGGCGACATTGCCTACTTCAATGTGAACCGGCACATCAATCCGACGAATGTATGCGTGGCAAGCTGCCGGCTGTGCGCCTTCGGGCGCAAGAAGGGCGCGGCCGGCACCTACACCATGGCGCTGGAGGAGGCGTGGGCGACGGCGGGCTCGGGGTTGACCGAGGCGGTCACCGAGTTCCATATCGTCGGCGGGCTGCATCCCGATCTGCCGTTCGAGTACTTCGAGGAGCTGGTGCGCGGGCTGAAGGAGCGCTTCCCCAAGGTGCATGTGAAGGCCTTCACCATGGTGGAGGTGGCGTTCTTCGCGAAGTTGTACAAGATGACGATCGAGGAGACGCTGATGCGACTGAAGGTGGCGGGCGTGGACTCGCTGCCGGGGGGCGGCGCGGAGATCTTTGCCGACCGCGTGCGGCACATCATCTGCGACCACAAGATCGACGGCGGGGAGTGGCTGGAGACGGCGCGCGCGGCGCACCGAATCGGGCTGCGGTCGAATGCGACAATGCTCTACGGGCACATCGAGAACGACGAGGACCGCGTAGACCACATGCTCCGCCTGCGCGAGTTGCAGGACGAGACGGGCGGCTTCCAGACATTCATTCCGCTGGCGTTCCATCCTGACAACACGGCGCTGGCGCACATTGCCAAGACGACGGGGATGATGGACCTGAAACAGATTGCGGTGGGACGGCTGCTGCTGGACAACTTCGCGCACATCAAGAGCTACTGGCAGATGGTGTCGCCGCAGATGGCGCAGATCTCGCTGCGCTTCGGCGCGGACGACATCGACGGCACGGTGATCGAGGAGAAGATTTATCACGACGCGGGCGCGACCACTCCGCAGGGGATGCGGCGGGCGGATTTGGTGCGGCTGATTACCGAGGCCGGACGCATTCCCTTCGAACGCGACACGCTGTACCGCGCGGTGACCCGCAGCGAGGACACATTCACCGTGGCAGTATAGGCACGCAGCTCGGGCGAACTTGACTTAGTGGCGCTCGAGGGAGGCGGCGGCGAGGTGCATGGTGGTCTGCTTCTTGCAGCGGAGGGCGGCGTTCTTGGCGTCCTGCTCGGAGTCGAAGGAGCCGTGGTCCTGGCCGGCCCAGCGGAAGCGCCAACAGTCTCCGGAGGGGTAGATCTCGGGCTCTGCGGAGCGGGCGCGTGCCATCTGTTCCGGCGCTTCCAATAGTTCGTTCATCTTGTTCCTTTCAGTGAATGGTTTGTCTGCCCACTCCTGCCATGAGACCGCATGAATGGGGCACCCGGCTCTTCGAGATTCCCTCAGGGGCTAAAGCCTGATCGTAATAGCTATCTTACATACAGACTGAAGCTGATTCAGCGCAGGACTAGCTACAGCCGCTGGTGCTGCCGCAGCTCATGCAGCGGTAGCAGGAGCCGGAGCGGGTCATGATGGCCCCGCAGGTGGCGCAGGAGGGTGCGTCGCCCATGTCGTACATGCTCTTCATGGCGTCGGAGGGATGATAGAGGCCGCGGTCGGCGAGGACGTCGCTGGACTGCGGCGCGCTGTCCATGCGGGCGAAGGGTTCGGGGGCGATGCCGTGCTGCGGCGGGGTGCGGTCTTCAAACTGGCTGGCGGCGCCGTATTGGCTGGCGGCGCCGTTGTCGAAGATGTCCTGGTCGGAGAGGGCGCGTGGGGTTCGGGCCTCGCGCTCGAGGATGGTCTGGGGGCTGGCATCGGCGGCGGAGAGGTTGTCGAGCGCGCCGCCCGGGAGGACTGCGTCGGACGAAGCAGCTTCGCCGCCGGCGGGGTTCATGTTGACGAAGAGGTCGAGCTGGTGGCCGGAGAGGAAGCGCATCTGGATCCAGCGGAAGATGTAATCCATGATGGACTTGGCGAAGCCGATCTCGGGGTTGCCGGTCCATCCGGAGGGTTCGAAGCGGGTGTGGGCGAACTTCTCGCAGAGCACGCGCAGCGGCACGCCGTGCTGCAGCGAGAGGCTAATGGCGGTGGCGAAGCTGTCCATCAGGCCGGAGACGGTGGAGCCTTCCTTGGCCATGCGGATGAAGATCTCGCCGGGGTAGCCGTTGGGGTAGAGGCCGACGGTGATGTATCCCTCATGATTGGCGATGGCGAACTTGTGGGTGACAGAGGCGCGCTCGCCGGGCAGGCGATGGCGTACGGCGCGCGGCGGGGCCTGCGCGTCCAGCGCGTCGGCGTTCTGGGTGCTGGCGGCGAGGATCTGGTTGAGCTCGCGGGCCAGCGCTGCGTTGGCGGTCTCCAGCGCAGCGATGCGTTCCGCGGCGGTGGTGAGGTCCTGTTTTGCCTCGGCGAGATCGCTGGCGCTGGCGGCGACGGCGCGCGTGCCCTTCTTGTCGTCGGTCTGGGCAACAACGTTGAGCGGCTGCGTCCCCTTGGAGTTGTCGCGGTAGATGGCGACGGCCTTAATGCCCTGACGCCACGCCTCCATGTAGGCCTCGGCGATCTCTTCGACCGAGCAGTCCTGGGGCAGGTTGACGGTCTTGGAGATCGCCCCCGACAGGAAGGGCTGCGTCGCCGCCATCATCTTGATGTGGCCCATGTAGTGGATGGAGCGCGTGCCCTTGGCGGGCTTGAAGCTGCAATCGAAGACGGCGAGGTGCTCCGGCTTGATTCCGGGCGCGCCCTCGATGGTTCCGGTGGCGTCGATGTAGCTGACGATGGCGTTCACCTGCGCCTCGTTGTAGCCCAGCTTGATCAGCGCCGACGGCACGGTGGAGTTGACGATCTTGATCATTCCGCCGCCCACCAGCTTCTTGTACTTCACCAGGGCCAGCTCCGGCTCGACGCCCGTGGTGTCGCAATCCATCATGAAGCCGATGGTTCCGGTGGGCGCGAGCACGGTGACCTGGGAGTTGCGGTAGCCGTGTTTTTCTCCGTGGGCGAGGGCTCCGTCCCAGGCGTGGCGGCTGGCGGCGATCAGTTGCTCCAGTTGCGGAACGTGGAACGGCTCTTGCGTAGTGCGCGGGCTGGTGATCGTCGGCTTGCCGATGTTGTTGACTTCGGCGCGGTGCATGCGGATGACGTCCAGGAATGGCTCGCGGTTGACGTAGAAGCCGGGGCACGCGCCGCCGGTAATCTCGCTCTGCTGCGTGATGTGCGTGGCCGCGCCCAGCGGGGCGCAGGTCTCGGCGATGCGCGCCGACTGCCAGTACGCGTCGCCGCAGAGGATGGCGGTCAGCGTGGCGGCGAAGTCGCGCCCGGCGTCGGAGTCGTAGGGCAGGCCGAAGGCCATCAGAAGCGCGCCCAGGTTGGCGTAGCCCAGGCCCAGCGGCCGGTAGTCGTGCGAGTTGCGCGCGATCATCTCGGTGGGGTAGCCCGCCGCGTCCACGATGATCTCCATCGCGGTGGTGACGATGGCAATCGCATAGCGGTAGGCGGCGATGTCGAACTGCCCGCCGGGAGTGACGAACTTCAGCAGGTTGAAGCTGGCCAGGTTGCAGGCCGAATCGTCCAGGAACATGTACTCGCTGCACGGGTTCGAAGCGTTGATGCGGGCCGTGTTCTTGCTGGTGTGCCACTTGTTGATGGTGGTGTCGTACTGCATTCCGGGATCGCCGCACTTCCAGGTGGCCTCGGCGATCTTGTGCATCAGGTCGCGTGCGCGGTACTCGTGGACCGGCTCGCGGCCCTTGACGGTGCGGGTGGTGAAGGGGCCGTCGGACTCGACCGCATGCATGAACTCGTCGGTGACGCGGACGCTGTTGTTGGCGTTCTGGAAGAAGATGGAGCTGTAGGCCTCGGAGTCGGGGCCGGAGCCGTCGTAGCCGGCCTGGACGAGGTGCCAGGCCTTGGTCTCCTCTTTGACCTTGCACTCGATGAACTCCTCGATGTCTGGGTGGTCGATGTTGAGGATCACCATCTTGGCGGCGCGGCGGGTTTTGCCGCCGGATTTGATCACGCCGGCGAAGGCGTCGAATCCGCGCATGAACGAGAGCGGACCGGAGGCCGTGCCGCCGCCGGAAAGCGTCTCCATGCTGCCACGGATGTTGGAGAGGTTGGAGCCCGCGCCCGATCCCCACTTGAAGAGCATGCCCTCGGTCTTGGCCAGCGTCAGAATCGAGTCCAGCGAGTCGTTGACCGAGTTGATGAAGCACGCGCTGCACTGCGGCTTGCTGTAGCCGGTGACGGAGAACTCGACCCGGCCAGTGGCTGGGTTCCAGTGCCAGTTCTGCGCGTCGGATTTCGGCTCCAGACGGTCGCAGCCGACGTTGAACCACACCGGCGAGTTGAAGGCCACCTTCTGGTTGAGCAGCAGGTGGCAAAGCTCGGCGTGGAAGGTGGCGGCGTCGGCGGGAGTACTGAAGTAGCCGTCACGGATGCCCCAGTCGCGGATGGATTCGGCGACGCGCGTGATCAGCGCGCGCACGCCGCTCTCGCGCTCGGGCGTGCCCACCTGGCCGTGCAGGTACTTGGAGGCGACGATGTTGGTCGCGGTCATCGACCAGTCGGAGGGGACCTCGACGTTCTTCTGCTCGAAGATGGTGCGGCCCTTGTAGTCCTGGATGATGGCGTCGCGCAGCTCCCATGTGATCTCGTCGAAGGGAGAGATGCCGGGGCGCGTGAAGTGGCGCGAGAAGGCGAGGCCGGTGGCGTGGGCGGCGGGGCGCGCGGCGGTGGAGGGCGCAGCCTGGGTCGCGTTGAGGTTGATCGCGTCGGTATGGGTCTGGATCGGGTTCATCGGCGGTACATCTCCTTCTATTTCTAATGGGCGGTTCCGGCGGTGCCGAAACGAGTGCTGCAATGGGGCCTGGGTGCCTCTCGGAAGTGGTGCGGATGCGAGTGTTGCAATGGTGCCTGGTGTTTCCTCTGCCGTGGTGCTGATGCAAGTGTTGCCGTGGTGCCTTCTCTGCCGTGGTGCGGATGCAAGTGTTGCCGTGGTGCCTGGTGCCTTCTCTGCAATAGTGCTGAATCCGGGGACGGCGCGTGCTGGCCGGTGCTGCAAATGGTCCTTGGTTCCCGAACCAGGCGAAACAGGTCTGCCGGCCCCTCTGTCGTGGCGGGGAACCCTGCGGCCCAACCGCGGAGACGTTTAAGGGGATGGGGAGCAGGAGTTGTCTGGGCCCTATCGATTCGACGATTACTGAGCGGTTACTGTGGTGCAGTCGTGAAAGTACCGCCCCCAGTGGGGTGTGTCAAGTATAAAGCACAAGATATTGTGTTGCCTCTGCGAATACTCCCATTTTGGGGAATGTTGACGACAGGTTAACGGGAAAAACAAGGGAAATTGCTGTGGAATTCTCTGAAACTGCGCGTTGGCTGCGGGTTTGACGAAGCTGCCGCGACGGGGTGGGAAGGCCCGGCATCAACACTCCGGCGTCGGACGGGCGACGGGCCGATCCGGAGACGGGATGGGTGGCCGGAAGTTCTGCGGCGAAGGCATGGGTTGAGAATAGGACGCGACGGAAGCCGGGGCAAGGCGCAGAAGTGGTGCAGAAAGTGTGGACGCGGGGTGCAAATGTGGAAAAGCCTCTGGAAAGTGGAAAAGCCTCTTAAAAGTGGAAAAACCGCTGGAAAATAGGAAAAACGCCGCAATCCCCGGTAAAAAACGCGCACCCTGCCGGTCAGAGCAGCAACATGCAGTCGCCGTAGGAGTAGAAGCGGTATCTGTGGCGGATGGCGTGGTCGTAGGCCGCCAGGATGGTCCGCAGGCCGCGGTTGGGGGCGGTGTCTCTAGTCCGTTCCCCGTTGTCCACGCACTCCGCGAAGGCGGCGACCAGCATCAGGAGGGTGGATTCAGGGAGATGGAAGTTGGTGAGCAGGCCGCCGACGATGCGGAACCGGTGGCCGGGCGCGATGAAGATGGAGGTTGAGCCGGAGTGGGGTTCGAGGTGGAGTGGGCCGGATGAGGTCTGCTGTGCGACGTGGGCTTGTTGGGCAATATGTTCCAGGGTGCGGGTGGTAGTGGTTCCGGCGGCGACGATCCGACGGCCTTCGCGGAGCGCGCGGTTGAGCGCCTCGGCGGTGGCGGCGGGCAGGGTGTAGCGCTCGGCGTGCAGGCGAATCTCTTCCACACGCTCCGCCCGCACCGGCTGGAAGGTGCCGAGCCCGACGTGCAGGGTGAGGACCTGAATCTCCACGCCGCAGGCGCGCAGGGCGGCCAGGACTTCAGGCGTGAAGTGCAACCCGGCGGTGGGCGCGGCGGCGGAGCCCGGCAGGTGCGAGTAGACGGTCTGGTAGCGCTCGCGGTCCTCCGGCGAGTCGGGTGCGGAGGACTGATTGCGGTGGATGTACGGCGGCAGCGGCATGTGGCCGATGCAGGCCAGCGTGGCGTGGAAGTCGTCGACCGGGGCGAAGCGGAGGGTGCGCTCGCCGAAGGCTCCCATGGCGAGGACCTCGGCGCGGAGCAGGGGCACAGATTCGTTCTCTCTCGTCGTCGCCGCGGTTGTCTGAAAAAAACTCAGCGTCTCGCCGATCTGTACCTTGCGCGCAGGCCGGACCAGCGCTCGCCACAGATTCTTGCCGGGGGCTACAGGGTCGTCGATCTGCTCGGTGAGCAGGACTTCGATGAGGCCGGAGGGCTGGGGCGAGTTCTGCTGCGCGCGCGCGCCTGCGCGAGTGCCATAGAGGCGGGCGGGCAGCACGCGCGAGTCGTTCAGGACCAGCAGATCGCCGGGCCCGAGGAGCTGCGGGAGGTTGGCGAACAGGTCGTCGGCGAGTGCTCCGGTTGCGCGGTTGAGCACCAGCATCCGGCTCGATCCGCGCTGGGCGGGCGGGTGCTGCGCAATCAGTTCTTCCGGCAGATCGAAGTTGAAATCGGAGACGAGCACTGGTTTTAGTTTAGCTGTGGGAGAGGGAGTGGGATGCGGCAAAAGGCAAAAGCAGATTCCTCCGCTGCGCTGCGGAATGACAACAAATGCGCAGTGGAATGACAAACAAATTGGGTGCGGAATGACAAACAAATTGGCTGCGAAATACAAAAAAACTGGCTATTTAGCCATCTGCACGGCGCGGTCCAGCGCGGCCTGCACGCTGGCCGTCGTGACTTCGCCAGCGGGAATATGCTCTGGCCACGTGACCACCACGCGCGAGAACGGCTTGGGAATCATGAATCGGTCCCACGAGTGAAGCTGCCAGGCGCGTTCGGGCAGGACGTAGAAGCACCCCACCCAGGTCCCCGCGGGCTTGCCATCGGCGCCCGGCTCGCCGGCCGATTGCGCCAGCCGTGCCGTTCCTGGTTTGGCAATGTAGACCGGACCGCGCGGGCCGTCGGCGGTGATGGCGCAGCAGTGGCCCTCGGCGTAGGCCTGCTGCATGGCGCGCAGGCCGGCCGCTCCGCCGCGCGAGCTGGAGCCGCGAACCACATGGAAGCCGAGCAGCTCGGTGGTGCGGGTGATCAGTTCGCCGTCGAAGCTGGAGCTGACCAGGATGGTGATCCCCATATCGCGGAAGCGGTGCGCCGCGACCAGCAGGCTGCGATGCCAGAAGGCGAAGACGCGGGGGCCGGGGATCTGATAGCCCGGCGTCACGCCTGCCTCGGCGCGGTCTTCGTAGCGCAGGGTGAGGCCGAGCAGGCGAACCAGTCCCGCGGCCAGCGGCGGCACAACAGCGATGGCCAGTCGCTGCGCAAATCGCAGCTTCGGCTGGGCGGGGTTGGGCTTCTGCGGTTCGGGATCGGGCACAGAGTTAGTGTAGAGCGGGGCGACGCCTCCGTGCGCGCTGGCCAGTTGCAGGAACGTTCTTCAACCACCCCCGGATGTGCGACAATGTTAGGTGCAGTCCGGCGTCCTGCGTACGCCCAATCCTGCAAGGAGAGTTCCCATGGGCGACCTGTTTCAACCCTGGCACATCGTTATTATCGTCGGTCTCGCGATCCTGCTCTTCGGCGGCAAGAAGCTGCCGGAGCTGGGCAAAGGCCTGGGTGAAGGTCTGCGCGGCTTCAAAGAGGGCATGAAGGGCCTCGGCGACGACCTTGCCGGCGACGTGGATGACGAGAAGAAGAAGAGGGCCGAACTGGAGGCCAAGGCGTATCAGGAGGCCAAGATGGCCGCCGAGGCGAAGATCGCCGCCGAGGCCAGGCTTGCCGCCGAGCAGAAGGCCGAGCGCGAGGCCGTCAACAGGTAGGACGCGCCCATTCTTCAATCCGGACAGCAACGCACATCAAGCAGAACAGCAATCCATCCTTGGATGGCCGTGAACTCGACTGGCCCGTCCAGCTAGAGCATTTCCTGAATTGCTATAGACCGATTTTTTGTCATTCCGTACCCTGAGCGAAGTCGAAGGGGGAGGAATCTGCTTTTGCTTGTTGCGCGACGAT
>Ga0224554_1001314_pt1 | contig 16188 bp, 13 predicted proteins | sample 714S22024metaG_FD_180666 | JGI IMG/M metagenome (GOLD analysis project Ga0224554, IMG submission 180666) | Peat soil microbial communities from Stordalen Mire, Sweden - 717 S2 20-24 | ecosystem: Environmental > Terrestrial > Soil > Wetlands > Peat | place: Sweden: Norrbotten County, Stordalen...
CTCCCGGTACCGCCGCGGCAGGGCCAGCACCGCGCTCCGCACGCTCTGCTGCTGTTCCCGCTCCACCAGCGCCGTGTGCTGGCCGGCGGGCGCTCGTGGTTCCTCGATCTCCTCCAGCGGCAGGTTCACCGTTGGCACGCGCTTCAACTCGGTCCTATAGACGTTGGCTGCAACCGAAAAGAGCCAGGTGGAAAAACTCGCCTCGCGCCGCCATTGCGCCAACCCGCGCCAAGCGCGCACAAAAGCCTCCTGTGCCATCTCTTCTGCGCGCCCCCGGTCGCGGCAGTAGCGCCACGCCATGTTCACCAGCGGCCCCTGCCAGCGGCGAACGATGCCCTCAAACGCCTGCACGTCGCCCGCCAGCACCCGCAGAACGTCGGCAAGGTCGGCAGCCGACCGCTCTTCCATCGCATTTGAGGGTGTTGCTTGCAAGGCCGGCGCTCTCCGTCGGGTAAGACATGCGGGCCCGTTGCGCGGTTGCAAAATGTTGCCGCGTTGCGAGAGAAAGGTCTCTTTCGAAATCTTCCCTGAGAAAATGCAACCGGCATTTCAATCGCCCTGTCTCACCGTTTGCAAGGGAGAAAATCCCCCGCAACTCAATCAGGAGGATTGTATGGCAACTTTGGCATTTCATCTGTTCAACGCACCCGATATGAGCGGCTTCGGCCTGTGGATGTTCCTGTCCATCGGCGCCGTGGCCCTGTTCGTCGTCTTCATTCCGCTCACCTCATACATCGACAGCCAGCGCCGCGAGCGCGAAGCCTTCTACAAGGCTGAAACCCTGCGCCGCATCGCCGAGTCCACCACCGAAGGCGGCAAGGCTGCCGTGGAACTGCTGCGCCAGCAGGATCGGATCGCTCGCGGCAAGAGCCGCGAAGGCTTGAAGATCGGGGGCCTTATCAACATGGGCGTCGGCATCGGGCTCATGATCTTTCTCCGCGCCCTCGTTGGCCCCGCCATCTCCCTCTGCGGCCTCATTCCCGGCCTCATCGGCGTGGGCATGCTGGTCTACGTCTACGTTCTCGCCGCGCCCATCGAGTAGAGCCTTGCCGCTTCTGGAGGACTCGAACTCAAGAACACCGCTTTGAATCCTCTCCGCCTCTCGCGCCATCGAACAGATAGTTGTTATAACGACTATCTGTTCGCCCACCCCACCCTGGGCCACAGCGCACGATAGTCCAGGAAGGATAAACCCATGGCTATCAACATCAACCGCCAACCCACAATCTTCATCCCCCACGGCGGAGGACCCTGCTTCTTCATGGATTGGACCTGGGGCCCTGCCGACACCTGGCTCAAGACTCAGCGCTTTCTCGAGGGTCTGGCTGCCACTCTGCCGTCCGCCCCGAAAGCCATCCTCGTCATCAGCGGCCACTGGGAAGAGCCGGCCTTCACCGCCAGCACGGCGGCCCAGCCAAAACTCATCTTTGACTACTCGGGCTTTCCCGAAGACACCTACCGCCTCACCTGGCCCGCACCAGGCCAGCCCGAACTCGCGGCCCGCGTGGCCTCGCGGCTGGCCGATGCCGGCCTGCCTTCGGCTCTCAGCGAAAACCGCGGCTACGATCACGGCGTCTTTGTTCCGCTTAAGGTGGCCTTCCCGGCTGCAGAAATCCCAGTCGTCACGCTCTCGGTCGCAGCCAGCCTCGATCCCGCACTCCATCTCGCCGCCGGACGCGCCCTGGCCCCGTTGCGCGACGAGGGCATACTCATCGTCGCCAGCGGCATGAGCTTCCACAACCTCCGAGGTTACCTCCAGCCCACCACAACCGAGCGGGCCCGCGCCTTTGACGCATGGTTGACCGCTGCCGTCGAGTCCCCCGCACTCCAGCGCGACGCGCTGCTTACCGCCTGGCGTCAGGCTCCTTTTGCCGCCTACGCCCATCCCCGCGAAGAGCATCTCGTCCCGCTCTTCGTAGCCGCCGGAGCCGGAGGAGAGGCCCCCGGCCAGCGTATCTTCACCGACGAGCCCATGGGCGCAGCCATCAGCGCCTACAGCTTCGCGGGGTGACCCCGCGCACGGAATCAGCTCCCCGCGCGAACCCTGCCCGCGCCTGTGTATAGTGGGGGTGCGCGGGCGTCTTGTGCGCCCCGGTTCCGTGGAGTTCCCCATGCATCGGCGCGAAGTTCTCAAGCTCGCGGCTCTTGGCGCGGCAGCAGCAACCCTGGACAAAGGCCTCGCGGCGCTGCCCACGGCTGCCAGCGGCCCCATCCCCGTCATCGACGCCCATATTCATCTGTTTGACACCCTCCGACCCGGCGGCGTGCCCTGGCCTGAGAAGACAGATGCCGTCGTCTACAAGCCCGCTCTGCCCGCGCGCTATGTCACGCAAAGCGCGGCATTCGGCGTGGTCGGAGCCATCGCCATTGAGGCCAGCCCACTCGCCAGTGACAACCAATGGCTCCTGAATGTCGCCGCCAGCAATGCCATGATCGTTGGCATCATCGGCGATCTCGTTCCCAGCTCGCCCACCTTCATCGAGGCTTTGGAGCGCCTTCACGGAGACCAGCTTTTTCTTGGCATCCGCTACGGCAACCTGTGGAATCGCGACCTGGCCGCCGACCTCGAAAATCCCGGATTCATTGACGGCCTCAAGGCCCTCGCCCAGGCCGGGCTGGTGTTTGAAACCGCCAATCCTGATCCGCGCCTCATCGGCGCTGTGGTTGAAGTGGCAGAGCGCATTCCCTCGCTCCGCATCGTCATCGACCATCTGCCCCACGCGCCCCTGCCCACTGACAAAGACGCGCTCGACGATTACTGGGCCAATCTCCGCCTGCTCGCCGGATCCCCGCGCGTCTTCGTCAAGCTCTCTGAGATTCCCGTCCGCCAGAACAATCGCATCATCACCGACCCCCACTTTTATCAGGCAAGTCTTGACGCTCTCTGGGACAACTTTGGCGAAGACCACGTGCTGTTTGGCAGCGACTGGCCCAACAGCGACCACGTAGCTACCTACGCGCAGACCTTCTCCATCGTCCGCGAGTACATGGCGCGCAAGAGTTTTGCGGCGCGCGAAAAATACTTCTGGAAGAACTCCATCGCAGCCTACCGCTGGACCAGGCGAAACTCCAATCAGCCGTCGCTCTAACGAAGCTTTTTTACCCGAACTCTGCTCGTAATTTCCCCTAAGGTGCATCCATGTCGATTGAAACACCCGAGGATCTGGCTGGAATGGAACACGCAGGCCGCGTCACCCGTGCCGTCCTTGAAGCCATCAAAGCTGCGGTCCGCCCCGGTGTCAGCACGCAGGAGCTCGACCAGATTGGGGCCCGCGTCATGCAGGAAAACGGCGCCCGCTCCGCGCCCAAACTTGTCTACGGATTTCCTGGCCACAATTGCATCAGCGTCAATGACGAAATCGTCCACGGCGTTCCCGGTAGACGCAAGCTTAACGACGGAGACCTCGTCAAGGTCGACGTCACCGTTGAAACAGGCGGCTATATGGGGGACGCCTGCGAAACGGTTGCCGTCGGTTCCATCCGGCCGGAGAGCCGCCGCCTGATGGAGTGCGTCGTCGCAGCCTTTCGCGCCGGGCTTGCTGTTGTGCGTCCGGGCGTGCGCGCCTACGACATCGGCCGACAGATCCACAACACTGCGCGTGCGGCCGGTTTTCATGTGGTCAGCGGCCTGTGCGGACACGGCATCGGCCGTACCATCCATGAGCCGCCCACCATTCCCAATGAATTCGATCCTCGTTGCGCCGATGTGCTCCGCGAAGGGATGGTCTTCACCATCGAGCCAATGATCGCGGCGGGAACCTCGCAATCCACAACGCTCAGTGATGGCTGGACCATCCGCACCCGAGATCGCTCCCGCTCCGCGCACTACGAGCACACCTTACTCGTCACGCGTAGCGGGGCTCGCCTGCTTACCGCCTGAACCGTCGCTCCTTTCACTGCGCCAGGGGACCCGTACTTGTTCGAGCCCGCCTCAAAATCCGCAACCGCCGCCGGCGCAGAATCCCCCCTGCTCTCGTCCGCCATTACCCGTGCTGTCAGGCGTCTCGCGCCTTTCCTCATGGCCATGTATGTGGTCTCATTTCTCGACCGCTCCAACATCGGCTTCGCCAAGCAGGCACTCTCTGCATCCGTCGGCATCTCTGAGAGCACCTACGCCCTCGGCGCAGGCCTGTTCTTCATCACCTACTCGCTCTGCGGATTCCCCTCGAACCTCATCCTCCACAAAATCGGCGCAAAATTCTGGATCTCCTTCCTCATGGTGGGTTGGGGCCTCGCCTCCATGGCAACCATGTTTGTGCAGGGCGCCACCTCCTTTTACCTATTACGTCTTCTTCTCGGCGTGCTTGAGGCAGGCTTCTTTCCTGGCGCCATCCTTTACCTCACTTACTGGTTTCCCAACCGCGTGCGCGGACGCATCCTCGGTCTCTTCTACCTCGGCGTGCCACTGGCTCTCGTCGTCGGCGGACCGCTCTCCGGCCTGCTCCTCGAAATGCACCCCCTCGGCTCGCTCCAGAACTGGCAGTGGATGTTTCTCGTTGAAGGCTTCATGGCCGTCGCCCTCGGATTCGTCGCTTTCTGGTTCCTCGACAACAAGCCGGCCAACGCCAATTGGCTCCCGGCCGGAGAAAAGCAGGCTCTCGAAGACGAATTAGCCAGAGAAGAGCAGCAGCGCCGTGCCGCCGGGCCCGCGCTCCTTCTGCCCATGTTGCGCGATCTCCATGTCCTCGGCTTCGTCCTCATCTACGCGCTCATCCAGATGAGCACATATGGCGCCATCTTCTATCTGCCCGCCGAGGTCTCCGCGCTCCTGCACAAGCCCGCCGGCCTCCAGATCGGCCTGGTCACGGCAATTCCCTGGATCTGCGCCCTCGCCGCTGTCTATTGGCTGCCCGGGACCGCCGACCGCTTCCGCACGCACCGCCAGCTCGCCGCGCTCACCCTTCTGGTCGCCGGACTTGCCAGCTTCGTCTTCCCGACCGCCGGTCCGCTCCTCGGCCTGGCCATGTTGTCCGTTGCCGTCTCCGGCTTTATCGCCGTCCAGCCCCTTTTTTGGACCTTTCCCACCAGTTACATGGCCGATCGAGCCAAGGCCGGCGGGATTGCCCTCATCGGAACCGGCAATCTCGGGGGATTTATCGCCCCCAACCTCAAGGTTTGGGCCGACACCTGCTTTCATTCCCCGCGCGCAGGGCTTTATCTGCTGGCGGGCATTACGGTTGCCAACGCAGCCCTTATCTTTTTCACCATTGACCGCCGGCCTCGCGCCACGGCCGGCGCAAACAGCCCACAGGTATAATCAAATCCATGTCAGCAGGCGCCCAAACCGATCCTTCTGCAGCCCAGCCCGCGACCGAAATCGCGCCTGAAACTGCGGGAAAGCTGCAGGCACTTGAGGCGCGCCTGGCCTCGCTCGGCAAGCTCATGGTGGCTTACTCCGGCGGCGTCGATTCAGCCTTTCTGGCCGCTACTGCCCATCGCGTCCTCGGCAACCGCATGCTCGCAGTTCTTGCCGATTCAGCCAGCCTCGCCCGCCGCGACATGGAAGAGGCCTGCGCCTTCGCCCGGGAGCTGGGAATGCCCCTCCAGGTGGTCAACACCGGTGAGCTCGACAAGCCCGAGTACGCCCGCAACGACGCCAACCGATGCTTCCATTGCAAGGACGAGCTGTTCGCTGCCATGAAGACACTCGGCAACAAGCTCAGCTTCTCGTCCATCGCTTACGGCATGAACGCCGACGATACCCGCGACTATCGGCCCGGCCAGCGCGCCGCCAGTGAGCACCAGGTGCTCGCGCCCCTCGCGGAGGCCGGCCTTACCAAGCTTGAAGTCCGCACCCTCGCCAAGGCCGCCGGCTACACCCTCTGGGACCGCCCCGCCGCGCCCTGCCTCTCCTCCCGCGTCGAGTACGGCCGCGAAGTCACCCGCGAAGTGCTCGAACAGGTCGAAAAGGCCGAAGAAGGCATGCGCCAGTTGGGCTTTCGCGAGTTCCGCGTCCGCCATCACGGCGAACTGGCCCGCGTTGAAATCGCGCGCAATGAACTGCCCCGCGCCCTCACCATCGAAATGCTCGACACCATCACCGCCGCCCTGCGCAAGGTCGGCTACCAGTACGTCACGCTCGACACCACAGGCTTCCGCTCCGGCTCCCTCAACGCCATCCTCCCCGCTGACGTCCTCCTCCGCCGCGGCGCGTAAGTTCATCAGGACCTGCCCTTTCGCCGGGTGCCCCCGGTCCCTCGCATTTGGGGACCGGGGATATCCAGGTGCCCCATCCATCGCGCCTTTTGCGATGGGTGGGATAACAAGAAGTCCCCTCTGCGTAGTTCCCGGCAGGCTCAACCATTTAAAATCACAACGCGATGCGTATTGGTTACCTTGAGTGTTTTTCCGGCATTAGCGGCGACATGCTACTGGGCGCGCTGGTCGATGCGGGCGTCCCCTTTGATTCCCTGGCAAAGACCGCCGAGGCGCTCAACGTGGGAGCGCGCCTTGAGGTCCGCAAGGTGGTCCGCGGCGGTCTCACCGGCACAAAAGTCGATGTCATTACGCCTGACTCCCCCGAGTCCGCGCACGAACATGAACCCCACACCCACACGCATGCCGATGCCCACACGCACGAGCATGAGCCTCATTCTCACGAGCACACGCACGACGGCCACAGTCACACGCACGCCCATTCGCATGAAGCGCATGCGCATACCCACGGCAGAGGCGAGCCCCACACCCATGCGCCCCATCGCCACCTTTCCACCATTCTCAAGATCATTGCGGCAGCGCCTTTATCCGATGCCGTAAAAGCCCGCTCGTCGCGCGCGTTTCAACTCCTCGGCGAGGCGGAAGCCGCCATCCACTCCATCCCCGTTGAGAACGTCCACTTCCACGAGGTAGGCGCGGTCGACACCATCATCGACATCGTCTGCGCCGCCGCCGGAGCTGAGATTCTCGGCATCGATCGCTGGCTCGCCTCGCCCCTCAACGTTGGCAGCGGCACCGTCAAATGCCAGCACGGAACCCTTCCCGTTCCCGCGCCTGCCACCCTTGCCCTACTCGGCGATGCGCCCATCTACTCCGCCGGCTCTCCCATGGAGCGCGTCACTCCCACCGGCGCAGCCGTGCTCCGCATGTTGAATGTCAAGTACCAGTCCCTGCCCGCCATGCGCGTCAAAGCCACCGGCTATGGCGCGGGCGGCCGCGAAACTCCCGGCGAGCCCAACCTGCTCCGTCTGCTCGTGGGAGAAGTCAAAGACCTCGCCGCTCCCGCCTCCACTGAAGAGCCACTCGCCGTCATCGAGTGCGTCATCGACGACTCCAATCCCCAGGTCCTCGCCTACGTCAGCGAACTGCTCCTCGAAGCGGGCGCATGGGACGTCTATCGCATCGCCGTGCAGATGAAGAAAGGCCGCACCGGCGTGCAGATCACCGTGCTCTGCCGCCCTGACCTGGTGCCCGCGCTTGAAGAAATCATGTTCCGCGAAACCACTACCATCGGCCTTCACTGGCGCCTTGAAAACAAGCTCTCGCTGGTGCGCGACTTTGTCGCCGTCTCCACTCCCTGGGGCAAGGTCAACATCAAGGTGGCGCGCTGGCCCAACGGAAAAATCGCCAACGCATCGCCCGAGTACGAAGATTGCCGCCAGCTCTCCACCGCCAACGCGGTGCCGCTGAAGCAGGTGATGCAGGAGGCCATGCAGGCCTTTGCCGCCACACATCCCGCGGCGCCAACACCGGAGGCACACTGATGGATCCCGCTGCGATTGAGTCGCTCCTCAACGATGTTCGCGAGGGCAAGACTCCTGTCACCGACGCCCTCGAACGCCTGCGCCAACTGCCTTTTGAAGATATGGGCTTCGCCAAGCTCGATCATCACCGCGCCCTGCGCACCGGCATGCCCGAGGTGATTTTCTCCCAGGGCAAAACCTCCGCGCAGGTGGCCGCCATCTTCGCGCGCATGGCCCAGGCCGGCGGCAACGTCCTCGCAACCCGCGCCAACGCTGAAGCATTTCAGGCCGTCCACGCTGTCGAGCCCCGCGCTGAATATCACGAGACCGCCCGCGCCATCACCCTCCACCAGACAGCGCCCGTCCCCGGCAAAGGAACCATCAGCGTGGTCTGCGCCGGAACCAGCGACCTCCCCGTCGCGGAAGAGGCCGCCGTCACTGCGCGCCTCATGGGCAACACAACTGAACTCATCGCCGACGTAGGCGTAGCCGGCATCCATCGCCTGTTGGCACAGAGGACCTCGCTGCAATCCGCACGCGTGCTGATTGTGTGTGCCGGGATGGAGGGCGCTCTTCCGACCGTTGTCGCCGGAATGGTGAACGCGCCGGTGCTTGCGGTCCCGACGAGCGTCGGCTATGGTGCGTCGTTCGGCGGCGTTGCGGCTCTGCTCGGCATGCTCAACACCTGCTCGCCCAACGTCTCCGTCGTCAATATTGACAACGGCTTCGGCGCCGCCTGCATCGCTTCGCTCATCAATCACCTCGCTTGACGAACCAGGTTTAGACCAATCAACAAGGTCACGAACGCCCAGAAAACCAATTCAATGATCGATCGAAGGAAATTTCTCAAACAATCAGCCGGCGCAGCAATGATTCTCGGCGCAGAGAGCAGGTTCGGCGCGGCCGCCTTAATGGCCCAGGGCCCCGCCCCCGCCAAAGCAAAAGTCTTCGTAGCCCGCGATGCGAATCTTCACGCCGAAAACACAAGCCCAACTGAATCGCAAGTCCTCGCCCTGCTTGACAAGGCCATCCTCACCGCCACCGGCCGTCGCAATCTCGTCGAAGCATGGCGGTTCATTGGCTACCCGCACATCTACAAGAACCGCGTCATCGGCCTCAAAGTCGACGGCTCCTCAGGCCGCGGCTGCGCTACTCACGCCGCGCTTGTCAGGTCCATCTGCGAACGCTTGCAACAAGCCGGCGTCAGCCCCGGCAACATCGTCATCTGGGATTCGAACGCGCGCAACCTTGAAGCATGCGGCCTCAGAATCAATACTGACCACAAAAGCATCCGCTGCTTCGGCAGTGATGTCGCCGGTTACGAAGATCACGACGACACCTGGGGCTCCGTGCGCGTCCGCCTATCCAGGATTCTTACCCGCGAGTGCGCTCTCGTCATCAACGTGCCCATCCTCAAAGATCACAACAAGGCCGGCGTCGCCTTCTCCATGATGAATCTCTTCAGCGCAGCCGAACATCCAGTGCCGCTCAGCAACAACGGTGATCCCGCCGTCGCGGACTTCAGTTGCATCCCCGCTTTGCGCGACAAAACCAGTATCACCATCGGTGACGCCCTCTCCTCCATCTACGATGGCGGACCCGACGTTCATCCCAACCGCCTCTGGTATCCCAACGCCCTCATCATCGGCGACGATCGCGTGGCCGTCGATCACACCGCCTGGCAAATGCTCAACCGCAAGCGCATCTCCGCGGGTCTTCCCACGCTCGAGGCAGCGGGCCGCGCTCCGCGCTACATACACACGGCCGCCGACACCGTTCATAATCTCGGCACAGACGATCCAAAGCGCATCAACGTGGTGGAAGTGTAGAATCGTCGATTTCGATAACTAAACGCATAGGCCGGGTTTTGAAAACGCTTCGTGAACTAACCGCACAGTTCGGGTTTTGAAAGGGCGCGGCTTTAGCTGTGCCACTATGCAAACCATAAAGACGGATTTGGGCTTTAGCTCCCGAGGGAATCGTCGCTATAGTTTCACGTCGCTGAGATTTTGAAAGGATCCACTCAAACGTACCCGCACAGAAACAGCAAACACTCGCGGCAATATAAAAAATCGCGTCCGTAATTGTTGAATTGAATCACTTAAATATAAAGGCCGCTCAGCCCACCATCTTCAATCGTTCCCCTTCCCCCAACGAGCAATCATTCACTCGTTGGGGACCTCTTCATCCGTGGGGAACCCTGTTCCCGCATCCGCGTTATGCCTGCGGCTGGCGGTGTTGGTGGTTGTGCCGCTCGGCAAGCATCTGCTCAAACTGCTGCTTCTGCGTGTCCGTCATCAGGGCTTCGATCTTGCTGTTCGAGTCCTGCATGATGGCCTTTGCCTTGGCGTGGCGGTCCTGTTCGGCAAGCGATGCATCGGCCCGCAGAGTCTGCATCTGCTGCCGGCGCGCGCTCAGGATAGGCGTTATCTGCGCCACCTGGTCGCTCGAGAGCCCAAGCCGCTGGCCTAAATGGGAGGCCTGCTTGTTGGGATCGAAATCGCGGTGCGGTCGGCCGGGCTGCGCTTGCGTTTGATTCACAGCCGGAGCCTGGTTGGCGTCGGGCGCCTGGGCGAGCAACATGCCCGCTGAAAGCAGTACGCCCAAAAGAATGGTTCCCTTCGATGTCATGTTCATTTGTCCTGTTCTCCCTTCGGCCATCTCGCCTGACTGGCCAGTGGTTGTGTAGACACAGGCACTCGGAGGGAGTTGCGTAAAGAATTGTAACGAGACCTGCCCCGCGGGTTCGCACAAGGGCGCGAAGCGCGTCTGCCGCACCGCAGGTGCCGCACACCGCGCAGGTGAGGTGCCTATGGCCGATCGTAGAACCGGAAGAACAGCGACGGCTTCGCCACCGGCTCGGCGCGCGCCACCAGCTCCGCGGCCTGCTTGTCGTTCAGCGGCGTAAACTCACGCGCCAGGCCCACATTCTCCTCGAGCTGCGCGATCGAATCGCAACCAACAATGATCGTGCTCACCGGCCGCGACAGCGTGTAGTACATGGCCTCGCGCATGGTTAGCGTGCCGGGCGTCGGAGCCGGAACCATCCCTTCCCACATGTGCGCCTGCACGTCGAGCGGCTGCGGCGTCCAATTCGAAAGCAGCCGTCCGCGCCCCGGGATCTTCATCCCGATAATGCCCATCTGCCGCTCCACCGCAAGCGGCAGCAGCGCCTCGTTAAAGCTGAAGTGGTGCGGATCCGCTGCGCTCATCGCCAGCAGTACCGTGTCAAAGGGATAGCGGCGAATGCCCTCCATCAGCGCATCCGGCCGGTAGTGGCCGGTCAGCCCAAGGTGCCGCACCACCTTCTGCTCTTTCATCTCGAGCAGCGCTTCCATCGCGCCACCTTTTGCGAAAATCTCGTTCACGTCAAACAGCGTGCCCACGTCGTGCAACTGCCAAAGGTCCACGTGATCGGTCTTCAGCAGCTCAAGCGACTTCTCAATCATCTTGAGCGACTCGTCCCGTGTGCGCTCTTTGGTCTTGGTCGCCAGAAAGACCTGGTTGCGCCGGTGCGCCATCACCTTGCCCACGTACTGCTCGCTCCAGCGTTCAGGTCCGCCGTAAATCGACGACGTATCCACATAATTCACTCCCAGGTCGAGAGCGCGCTCGATAATCGGCACGGCCACCGCTTCGTTATTCGCCTTTTCGAGCGCTGCCTGCCCGCCCAGCGAGAAGATGCCCACCTTGTAGCCGGTCTTACCCAGGTTGCGCGTTGGCATGGCGCCCGTGGTCACGGGATTCAGAGGAAGGCCGGGAAGAGTGTGCGGCACCTCGGCGGACAGCGCTGCGGGCGCCAGGAATGCGGCAGTCACGGCTCCCCCCGCTTTCAAAAACTCACGACGGTCTTGGTGGTCGGCGAACGGGTGTTTGCTCATGGATTTCTCCTCGCGTGCCTTGGGACTCTGCAGATCATGATAGTCCTGAGCCACGGGAGGTGACGAAGATATGCGAGAAAGACAGCCGTTCTACAGATGGCCGCACAGATCTGGCTTTGAAAGGGCGCGGCTTTAGCTGCGCCACAAGGCAAACGACAAAAAGGACCTGGCCTTTAGCCCCTGAGGGATGTTCTTCACTTGTTCCGTCGCATTTACGCAACCATCCCTAGTTGCCGGAGTGGTTTGCGTCAGGCCATGTGGGGCTCACGAGTTCCATTGTGAGGACTGGGCCGTCTGGATAGAGCGGGCCTTGCTCTTTCAGGAACGAAGGCGCAGTGCCGCCGATGATCCATACCTGAATATTCGGCGGCTGCTTGCCGATCATGGGCGCCACAATGCCTGCGACTCCACCAATCTCAATCTTGATCTCGTAATGCATCCCCTTTCGAGAGGAACCCGCCAACGAGTAGGGATCTTCGGCACGGGGAGCAATCACGAGCGTCACGATCCGCGGATCGGGTGTGGCTGCCAGCACGGGAATTCTCGTTTCCGCGGCGCCCGGCCGAATGTTCTCGATGATGTCCGAGACCAGCCCGTCCGCCAGGTCCGGCGGCAGATGCATGTGGCGGGTCTTCACTTCGTCCTTGCCATCCTTGCTCTGCGAGTGCACAGTGACCTGCTGGGTGCGGGTGTCGATCATCAGGTCGATTGGGTGAGGGAAGGTTGGACCTTTTTGAATGTGGTGGTAAGTGATGAGCTGGAAGGTGTGGCGCTGCGAAAAGACGGTTGTTTCATCGTCGATGGATCCATCGGTAAAATGGAAGGTCAACTGCGCCGAAATGTTGCCCCCGCTTGGCACCTGAACCAGGTCTCCTGAGGCGACGACCTTGCCATCCTCCGAGCGCAGATCCAGAAAGCCGTGCATGGTTCCCACGACATGGCGGACCAGAACGGGAGCCGCCTGTGCTGCGGCTTGTTTTGGTGCTTGTCCTGCGTCTTGTTTTGCTGCTTGGCCTGCGCCCTGGCCTGAGACCTTACCCGCGCCCTGGCCCGTGACTTGACCGGCGCAGCAGAGGACGGGGATGAGGGACAAGCATCGGAGGCTCTGCAATAGTAAATTTTTCATTCTAACTTCTATGATTGCTGAAAGCGGCCAAGGGTTGCTGAGCCAAATTGAACGTCGCGTGTTTTTTGGAGGCGGAGCCACCCACGGGTCGGGGTCAGTGGACTCCCACCCGCAGAGGGGAAACCCATCCTTGTTTTTGCTGCTAAACGCTGAGAATGTAAAAGGCCGCTCCGGAACGGAACGGCCTTTTGTACTGCGAGAGAACCAGAGTTGAAGCAATCAGTCGCCAGCGACAGGCTCCGTCTCCGTGTGCCTGTTGATCGGCGAAGCAGCGTTGTTTGAAGCGGGCCGAATTGCGTCCAGCCTTACCAGCCCTTCGACCGGCTTCTCGCCGAGCACATGCTCGCGATAAAGCTTGGCCATCTGCGCGTTCTCTGCTTCCTGCTTCAGCTTGTCTTCGCGTGCGCGCATCTTTTCTTCGCGGGCGTTCTTAGCAATGCCCAGGTTATCGAGCGTGTGGTTGGCTTCAGAGTTCACATGCTCCATGTTCAGGGCCAGGTCGTGACCCACGTGGCTCATGCCCACCTTTTTGCCGCCGGCAAAAATCTCGTGCCGGCCGTGCTCTTCGTACCACTTGGTCAGCGTGGCCGTCATGTGCATCTTCTCGATAATGTTCCGCCAGCCCACACCCGTGTTGTACGCGCAGAAGCTGATCTCGCCTTCCTGCGTGGCATACGGAATAATGCATTGCTCGGTCCGCCGGAAGTCGTAGTTGAACAGATCCTGGAACCACATGCCTGCGATGAACAGGAAGTTCCAGCGATCCTGACGGCGGATCTTGATGTCCTCGATGGTGCGGTCGCCCTTCACGCTGCCATAGTTCTTGCCAGTCGCGTTAAAGGTCTTGTCCATCTTCTTCATCATGTCTGTGATCTTGAAGTGCGTGGGCGACATGAACGGATCGTAGTTCCGCATCAGCGACAGGCCCAGACCGATCACCGAGAGCCACTTGCCGCGTGCCGCATCATTCACCTTCGCCAGATCCTTGGCCACCTGCCCCATGTCGAGGAAGGCGGTTACAGGAGCGGCTTCTTTCGTTTCCTTGTCGATCATCAGCGCCATGCCGATGCCGCAATTCGGGTGGCAGCCGCAGCTAAGCTGGCCCCACTCCGCCGTCGGCCCGTGAATCAGATCGGCCCAGTCAGAGAAGGTGCTCATAAAGCTGATCGGGAACCAGTCGCGTGCCGGCTCGCCGATGCCGCACTGCGTCTTCACGTCGTGCGCCATGTGCGAGAGCGTGTACCGCTGCGCGATACGGCGCTCGTCGGTAATGGCTTCGTCGCGGCCCGTAAAGCTCACCGGCTGGAAGCTCAGGAAGCTGATCTTCTTGGGGTTCGCCAAGGCAAACTGGATGATGTGGCCCACCTGCTCGTTATTGATGCCATTGATGATCGTCGTTACCGGAACAATTTCAACGCCGGCTTCGTGCAGGTTGTTGATCGCCTGCAGCTTTACGTCAAACAGGTTGCCCACCTTGCGGTGTGAGTTGGCTGCGTTGCCAATGCCATCGAACTGAAGGTACACATACCGGAGGCCCGCTTCGGCAGCCGCGCGGCAAAGCTCCTTGCTCTTCGCGAACTCAATGCCGTTCGATGCCGCCTGCACGCTGTTGTAGCCAACCTTGCGCGAGTAGGCAACCGCATCAAGGAAGTACGGAGACAGTGTCGGCTCGCCGCCTGAGAACTGTACGCTCATCTGCCGCTTCGGCTTGATGGTGATGGCGTTGTCCAGCATGGTCTTGATCTCGTCCCACGTCAGCTCGTGAACAAAACCCACCTGGTTGGCATCCATGAAGCACGGATCGCACATCATGTTGCAGCGGTTGGTCAGATCGATCGTCAGCACCGAGCCGCGTCCGTGCGTCACCGTCGACGTGCCGTGATTGTGCAGATTCTTGTCGCCTTCGCCATGCGCGCGCATATCGCGTCCCGGGAAGCTCTCTTCCAGGTGCTTGAAGAACGCCGTGTCGATCGACATCACGTCTTCAAAGTGGCCGTGCTTCGGGCAATCCTTCACCATCAGGATCTGGCCGTCGCGCTCGATAATCTGCGCCTTGATCTCGCCCACCTTTTCGTTCAGCAGAACTTCGTGCGGCAGCTTGCCGTCAAGAATCTGCTGGCGAATCTCAGGTACGCACTTGGGGCAAAGCGAATCGGTCGTGCGCGGCCAGCCCAGAGGAGGCTTTTCCTTCTGCCAGCTCTTCTGCAGAGGCTTGTCGCTCCACTTCGGCGTGAATGCGTCATTGGGGCTGATCCGGTTCAGCTTCTCAAAAACAACCCACGCTCCCTTGGCTGCGTATACGGCGGCTTTCTCTACATATTTAACGGCTTTTGGCATGTGGTGCGTTCTCCTCAGATTTTCAGATTTCTCTTGATGAGTGATTGGCCGGCGGATCTTGCCCGCGCCCTGTCTCGAATTCACGAGCGGAAATCAGGTGCTGAAATTGCATTCCTAGGGTAACTGCGCTTGCCGGTCAACCCAATCCCCATGCAGCGAACGGCAGATTCCCCGCCTGAACGGGGATTCCAAGCCAGCGAACGGAATGTCTGGTAACTCGCTGAAAACCGTAGGCTTGCTCCAAATAAGGGCGCTTTTTCCGCAGCCCAAGGGTCTCCACCATTTCAGAATCTGCTGTAGCCGTTGTTTTTTAGGAGGTTTCGCAGCGATTGCGCAGTAATTATCGGAGGGCTTTTTCTCGAACGAAGCAAAAATCCAGAATTCGTTTAGAGCTGAGCGTTCAAAACTGAGAACTGACAACGGGCAACTGAAGATTACTTCCCCAGATAATCCCTATATTGCTGTTCCAGAACGCCTGCCGCCCGCGCCAGGGCCAGCTTTGACACGTTGTACTGGTACAGGCTCTCCACCAGATTGTTCTCGGCAGAGGCCAGGGTTCCCTGTGCGGTCACCAGCGGAAGGTTGTCGTCAACCCCCGCATTCACGCGGTCTGTTTCATCGCTCAAGGCCCGCGTAGCCAGGTCAACATTCGATCGCGCCACGTCAACCAACTGCTTTGAAGCGTTCACGTCAAGCAACGCGGACCGCACCTGCTCGTCGATGTGGTTGTGCAGATCAGCCAGTTGCGCATTGATGGCATTCAACTGCGCCGCCGACGCATCTGCGTCACCCCGCAAGCCGGCTTCGCGGAACAGCGGAACGGTCAACGTGCCCATCGCAATAAAGTTCCCGTGCGTCCCCGCCCCGTTCACCGTGCTGGTTCCGTAATAGCTCGTGAACATCAAGCTCGGCAGTCGTTCCGACTTCGAGATCTGGTGCAGCGCCTTGTAGACCACGATCTGGTTCTGCAGGTTCTGGTAGTCCTGCCGGTTCTTGTAAGCCACCGCGCGCACCTCTTCCGGCGTCTGCTCGGCGAGATCGCTGAACGGTGCTGCATCGGTCAGTGAAATGTTCTGGCCGGGATCGATCCCGGTCTCGCGCTTCAGCAGGATCAAGTCTTTCGTCAGCGCATTCTGTGCGTAAATCAGCGCCTGCTGCTGCGCCT
>Ga0224554_1001316_pt1 | contig 16179 bp, 12 predicted proteins | sample 714S22024metaG_FD_180666 | JGI IMG/M metagenome (GOLD analysis project Ga0224554, IMG submission 180666) | Peat soil microbial communities from Stordalen Mire, Sweden - 717 S2 20-24 | ecosystem: Environmental > Terrestrial > Soil > Wetlands > Peat | place: Sweden: Norrbotten County, Stordalen...
CAAAGTGATGGCGGATGTGAGCCACAATTTGCGGCTCGGTCATTTTGTCGGTCGTTTCCATCGTGACGATGTGAGCGCCGGTTTTCTCCATTTCGAATCGTTTTTTCAGTTCGCCCTTGGCCTCGCCGGGACCAAAGATCAGGACCGCTCCAGCATCACGAAGATAGGCAACGATCTCGTCGTAGTAGCGCACCAAATACCCGGAGTAAGCTCTCTGGCGCGAATCATCGGCAGGAACTTCCTGGTATTCAAATCGGCCAGTGGAAGGCTCTCCGGTGCGCCGAAGCTGCTTTTGCACATTGGATTGGATGCGTTTTGTTTCTTCCCCAGTTTCTGACAGGACGACGATCAAAGCCTCTCGACGGTCAATCCAAAGACCCGCTTCGGCTTTCAAACTTCCGCCATTATTTTTCCCGTTTGTGCTTGTCATTAATAGGAGCTTTCATGGGCAGCCATCTCATCGACCCAGTATCCTTGGCGATTGTAATGTTGATGCAGTCCGATCTCGTAATCTCGAGTCAACAGAGACTCCTCCGTGTATTCCGGGGACTGTTTGACGGCTTCGCGGGAAAGATTGACAAAGACCTTCCTCTCGCCCCAACTAACGCTCTCGATCCATTGCGGTGAAACCAGGACTTTTTTTCCGGGCCACCAGTTATGTGTATCAATGATGAGATAACGAATCGCCCAAGTCTCGTCATCGAGGACGAAATCCTGCACATGGCCGATTTCGCCGTCCAAGGCCTGGATGTGATGGCCACTCACGCCGTAGGTGCTTCGCAAATGGCGATCGCACGCTTTCTCACTTTGGGCGAATTCCCTCCATTTTTCACGGTCACGCACAATGTATGGATAAGGTCCCCACCGGTAGGGGCCGTCCCAATACATCGGCCATCCATAATGCCCGTAGTAGGCCTGTTCGAATTGGTGGGAGACGGGCTTGTCGCTGTTCAAGGATGGGCTGTCCTCGATCTGCCGCTTGGTTAAATCGATGGTGATCTGTTGCTCTTCCGCAATCACGGCCACCAGAGCATAGGGGGAAATCAGCACCTGCCTGCCTGTGAGCCAGTTTCCCGTGTCTGCAACCAGATAGCGAATGGTCCAGTACCGGTCGTCGAAGTAGAATTCTTTGACCTCCCCTATTTCTCCATCAAGACTGTCCAATTTGTAACCCGTTAGCGTTCCGGCTTTGCTCAGCATAATAATTCTTTCGTTCGTTGCAGTTCGTTTTTGTTCGCTGTTGGCGTCCGGCTGACAGCGTTTTTGAGAAATCAATTTCACCGCGGTCTTCACGGGTGCCAACATTCAAAATATGCGCCACCGGGGGCGGCTTTGCTATGGGGTATAACCCTGCCTTGTCGATGCGACCGGCAATGGCCATGGCGAGCCGGTTGTTCAACTCCTCTGGAACCTTGCTCAGGATAGCGACCTCCCAACGGCTGATGAATATCGAGGCCACGGAGCCGACCTGGGAATTGAGCCCGGGGGCGATGGTGCTGGCCGTGTCGTGTGCCAACAGCGGCGACCCCTCCAGCGACACCCATCCGTCCATAATGAACGGCTCATTTGATTCAATATTTGGAACTAACGTGGCGCCCGAAGGTGGTATTCCAGCGACTTCAGGTTGCGGCCCTTTTGAAGCGCCTTCGGGTCCAACCATGGCGGTCGCAAAATTTAGCCGCCGTGAGATGGCCTGGGCCGGAGCGCGGCAGGAGATTGCCTCGCGTTGCCACAAGAGATTTACCTCGCGACTGTGCCGGGCGGCCTGGTTGCAAAGGGCGTTGTTCAAACCGCCCGCGCTCGGGCCTGATGTTCCTGACCGCGCTTCCAATTGGTTTTGGCGCGGGATTTTCGAGCGGACGCGGTGACGGTGACATGGGCGTTCGACAGGATAAACCATTACTAACCAAGCGTTTGAACTGCCCACTCGTAGATGGGGGTAACACCCCATAGCCTCTTGCCAGGCACAAGCGCACCTTTATAGGGGGACAATGTCGTCAACGCGGCATCGTCTTTTCGGAAGGCTTAACTAAGCGCCTGGCGCCGGAATTGGGCTTTAGATGGGCTATCCCAGGGCCGACGGGCCAGACTGCAATGGCCATACAGGATGAATTCCTGCGGTGAGGTTGGTTGCAAGAATCGCTTTCAATAGTCAGAAGAACATGCAGACTTTGCCATTGCGCTTTCAAGGCCGGAAGGCCGGATATGAGCGTTCGCGCCCAAGCGCGAGCGAGCTGCCGTTGCGGGCCGAGTTGTTCAGTGTCGAACAATTGGCGTGCCATGCCAAAGCGGTCGCGGCCCATCACCAAATCGTCACCTGGCACGGTTCCAACCGTCTGCTGGCTCGGTTGGACCAAAACGAGGACATCCTTAGGGCTTTCAATCGCGCGAGCCTGGCCGTTAATCCAAGCCGGCGCATCACTCCCGCCGCCGAATGGTTTCTCGACAACTTCTACCTGATCGAGGAGCAGATTCAAATGGCCCGGCGGCACCTGCCCCGGGGCTACAGCCGGGAGTTGCCACGCCTCTCAAACGGCCCTTCGTCCGGACTTCCACGCGTTTACGACATCGTGCTGGAATTGATCTCGCACGTGGATGCTCAAATTGATGCCGAACCTCTGAGTGCCTTCGTCGCCGCCTACCAAACGGAAAGTTCCTTGAAACTGGGCGAGTTGTGGGCCATTCCCATCATGCTGCGCCTGGGGTTGATTGAAAATCTCCAGCGCATCACTGCACGGTTGACCGTCGGACGGGCAGATCGCGATCTGGCGGACCTATGGGTGGATCGATTGCAAGACATGGCGGAGAAGGCCCCGTCCCAACTCGTGGTGGTGGTGGCAGACATGGCGAAATCCGATCTTCCTCTCTCCAGTTCGTTTGTGGCGGAATTCTGCCAGCGTTTGTCGCTCCGCAATCCGGTGTTGCATCTGGCGCGCAGTTGGCTTGAACAACGGCTGGTTGAACAAGGGTTGTCCATCGAACAACTCGTCCAACAGGAGAGCCAAAATCAGGCCGCCGACCAGGTTTCCGTAAGCCACAGCATTGGCAGTCTTCGTTTCTTGAGCGCCATGGACTGGAAGGGGTTTGTGGAGACCCTGAGTCTGGTCGAGGAGACTTTGCGCTCCGACCCGGCTGGTGTTTACAGCAAGATGGATTTTTCAACCCGTGATCGTTATCGCCATTCGGTCGAGCTCATGGCTCGGCACAGCCAACTCCCGGAAGCGGACGTCGCGCAACGCGCCATCCAACTGGCCACTGACAGCGCCCGGCAGAAAGGGCGCGATGACCGAACCGCCCACGTGGGTTTCTATCTGATCGATAAAGGCCGGTGCGTGCTCGGGCGCATGGCCCACGTGCGGTGGCCCTGGCGAACCATCATCGAGCGAAGCATCCACCGTTTTCCGCTGACGTTTTACGCGGGCGGTATTGGAACGCTAACATTGCTCGCCACGATTGGGCTGATGCAGCAGGCCCGGCTGATCGAGGCGCCAAGTTGGAAACTCGTTTTCTTCATCCCCGTATTCCTGCTTTGTGCCAGCCAATTGGCTGTGGCGTTGATGAATTGGCTGTCCACGCTGCTGGTCAAACCCCGCCTGCTCCCGCGCCTGGATTATTCCTCCGGCATCGCCGCGGATTGCAGCACGATGGTGGTGGTTCCAACGATGCTCACGAGCCTGGCAGGCGTTGATCGCCTCATAGAGACGTTGGAGATTCATCATCTGGCGAATCGAGATGAACGCCTTTACTTCGCTCTGCTGACGGATTTCCGCGACGCACCGGAGGAGATTCTGCCAGGAGATCAAGCGCTGCTCCAGCGGGCGCGGGCCGGAGTCGAAATGCTGAACCAGAAATATCCTTCCGAGAATAAGACCCTTTTTTTCTTGTTTCATCGACCGCGCCAATGGAATGCCGGAGAAGGCTTGTGGATGGGTTACGAACGCAAGCGCGGAAAGCTCACGGAGTTCAACGCCCTCCTCCGCGGCGGTTCGCGCAAATGTTTTTCCGAAATCGTGGGGGAGACGGCCATCTTGCCGTCCATCAAGTATGTCATCACGCTCGACACTGACACCCAATTGCCACGGGAAGCCGCCCGACAACTCGTCGGGACGATGGCCCATCCGTTGAACCATCCGGTGTTCGACACCGCCCGCGGGATAGTCGCCGAAGGTTACAGCATACTGCAACCGCGCGTAGGCGTAAGTCTGCCCAGCGCCCGGAGATCGTGGTTCGTGCGACTCTTTGCCGGCGACGCGGGCATTGATCCATACACGCGGGAAGTGTCTGACGTCTATCAGGATCTCTTCCAGGAAGGCTCGTTTATCGGAAAGGGTATTTACGATGTGGATGCATTTCAGCGAGCCCTGGCCGGGCGCTTCCCGGAAAATACCATTCTGAGCCACGACCTGCTGGAAGCGTGCCACGCCCGCTCCGCCCTGGTGAGCGATGTGGAACTTTATGAAGATTATCCTTCTCGCTACAATGTGGACATTGACCGGCGTCACCGTTGGATTCGCGGCGACTGGCAAATCACGCATTGGCTCCTGCCGCGAGTACCCGGTTCCGACGCCCGTCGCATTGCCAATCCGCTTTCCGCTCTGTCCCAGTGGAAGATTCTCGACAACCTGAGGCGCAGCCTCGTCCCCGCTGCCCTGGTGTTTCTCTTGCTGGGCGCTTGGCTGCTCCTTCCCGACCTTGAGGGCATGGGATCGCTGTTGGTTCTTGGGATTATCACCCTTCCAGGATCGTTGTCGGCGTTGGTCGATGTGTTTCGCAAGCCGGCTGATTTGCCGTGGGGGATGCATCTGCGGGCCGTGGGCGGGTCTTATGGCCGGCAACTCGGCCAGATCTTCCTTACGCTGGCTTTTCTCCCCTACGACGCCTTCATCAGCTTGGATGCCATCGGAAGGACGCTGCTGCGCTTGCTCTTGACGCACAAACGACTCCTTGAATGGCAAACATCGAGCGATTCCGAACGGACAATTCGCGCCGATCTCTTCGGCTTTTATGCCACAATGTGGATCGCGCCGGTGGCCGCGCTGGCGGTCGGACTTTTCCTGGTCGCCGTTCAGCCGGCTCAACTGTTTTTGGCCCTGCCGATCCTTGCTCTCTGGCTTGCGGCTCCATGGATTGCCTGGTGGATCAGTCAGCCCATTGAATCCACGGCACCGACTCTGACCACAGAGCAATTTGCCTTTCTGAGGCTGACCGCGCGCAAAACGTGGCACTTTTTCGAAACCTTTGTCACCGAAGGGGAAAACTGGCTGGCGCCGGACAATTTTCAGGAAGCGCCCGTCCCGGCGATCGCCTCGCGGACATCGCCGACGAATATGGGCTTGGCTCTGCTCGCCAATCTGGCCGCGTGGGATTTGGGGCATCTTTCGCTGGGCGGTTTGATGCGACGCACGCAAGACACCCTTGCCACGATGCAACGGCTCGAGCGGTACCGCGGGCACTTCTACAACTGGTACGAAACCCGCACGCTCCAACCACTTCGCCCGCTCTATGTTTCCAGTGTGGACAGCGGCAATCTGGCGGGACATTTACTGACCCTCGGCTCCGGACTCAGGGAACAGGCCGAAGAAAAGATTTTCAGGCCCGAGATTTTTGCAGGTCTGCGCGACACGGTGGGGATTCTCCGGGATTTGGCCCGAGAAAACGCCTCGCTCACCAAGCTCGACGAAGACTTGAAACAACCGCCTTCCGATCTGCGCGCGGTGAATGTATTTTTGCACAAGGCGACGGGCCAGGCGACTGAGATCGCTGATTCGTTGGCGAACGAAAATGAAGAACTCAAAGGGTGGTCCCTCGCTCTGAAGCGGGATTGCGAGGCGCATTTGGCAGACATTCTTTTCCTGGCGCCGTGGCTGGCTTTGCCAACCCTGAGTCTTGGCAGCCGGCGTGGGGAGCGCCCGGCTCAGGTTTCCATGGTTGCAAATGAAGAAAAGATCCTCCTCACGCCAGCCGCTGCAGAACTGGAGGAGAAGATCGCCCAACTAGACCAAGCGCCCACCTTGCGAGAAGTTTCAATGTTTGAGTCATCGCTCTGTCCGTTGATCGAAGCGGCCTTGCAAGACCTTCCCCTCCAACAGACCCAACCCCGGGAGGAAAAACAACGGCATCATCTTGCTGAACTCTTGCGCTGCCTGCGGGAAGCCAGCGACCATGCCCGCCAGCGGCTTCTGGCGTTGGAATCTTTGGCCAAAACATGCGGCGAACTGGCCGCGATGGACTTTAGTTTTTTGTTCGACCCGGGGAGGGATTTATTCTCCATCGGCTTCAACGTCACGGAACGCCGGTGTGACGCCAGCTTTTATGATCTGCTGGCCTCGGAGGCGCGCTTATGCAGTTACGTCGCCATAGCTTTAGGGCAGGTGCCGCAGGACCACTGGTTCTCCATGGGCCGTCTGCTGGTCGCTTCGCGGGGCGGGCCGATCCTGGTGTCGTGGAGCGGCTCGATGTTCGAATATCTGATGCCGCTTCTGGTCATGCCCAACTATGAGAACACTTTGCTCGATCACACCTGCAAAGCGGCGGTGCAAAAACAAATCGAGTACGGACATTTGCGCGGCACGCCGTGGGGCATTTCCGAATCGGGTTACAATCGGACTGATGTTCATTTGAACTACCAATATCGCGCCTTTGGCGTGCCGGGTCTGGGTTTGAAACGAGGCTTGGCCGAGGACTTGGTCATCGCTCCTTACGCCACGGCGCTGGCCCTGATGATCGCGCCGCAGCCAGCTTGTGAGAACCTGCAACGCATGGCGGTCGAAGGCCGCGAAGGCGCCTACGGTTTCTACGAAGCGGTTGATTACACGCCGACGCGTTTGCCGCCGGACGAAAAGAGCGCGACCATCCGCTCCTTCATGGCGCACCACCAAGGGATGAGCTTGCTGGCTTTGGTAAATCTGTTGCTGGACTACCCCATGCAACGCCGCTTCATGGCTTGTCCGTTGCTCAAGGCGGCAGATTTGCTCTTGCAGGAGCGCGTGCCCAAGACCTCCGCGAGTGTGCGCACCGAAGATTTAACATTGGCGGAATCGCGGATGCAGGCCGGAAGCGGCGAAGCCGTCATGCGTGTTTTCACCAATCCTACCTCACCGGCGCCGGAGGTTCACCTTTTGTCCAACGGCCGCTATCATGTGGTCATCAGCAGCGCCGGTGGCGGCTACAGTCGATGGCGCGACCTGGCGGTCACCCGCTGGCGGGAGGACGCCACGCGCGACTGCTGGGGCACGTTTGTTTATCTGCGCGATCTGGCGACGGGAGAATTTTGGTCTGCCACCCATCAACCCGCCTTGCGCGCGGCCAAGGGCTATGAAGCCATCTTCACTCAGTCACGCGCGGAGTTTCGGCAACATCAGGCCGACTTCGAAATCCACACCGAGATCAGCGTCTCGCCGGAAGACGACGTGGAGTTGCGCCGCATCACGATCACCAATCGTTCCTCCGTGGCGCGCGTCCTGGAAGTGACCAGTTACGCGGAAGTGGTGCTCGCCACTCCGGACGCGGACGCGGCGCATCCCGCTTTCAGCAATCTCTTCGTGCAAACCGAATTCGCGCAGAAATCCTCCGCCATTCTCTGCACCCGCCGCGCCCGTTCCCAGGAAGAAAAGCCGCCGTGGCTGCTGCATCTCATGGTGGGTCAAGGGGGAGAACAGGGAGAAATCTCCTGCGAAACCGATCGTTTCAGATTTGTTGGGCGTGGCGGAACCTTGGCCAATCCGGCCGCGATGCAGAGGCTATCGCCTCTGTCCAACACCGTCGGTTCCGTGCTTGATCCCATCGTTTCACTCAGGCGGACGGTCACTTTGCCGCCCCATGAATCCGCCATCATCGACTTGGTTCTTGGCGTGACAGAAAGCCGGGAAGCCGCGCTGGCGCACGTGGAAAAATATCAAAGCTCCCGCATGGCCGACCGCGCCTTCGATCTGGCCTGGACCCACAGCCAAGTGACGTTGCGCCAACTCAACGCCACAGAGGCGGAAGCTCAACTCTATGGCCGTTTGGCCGGCGCGTTGATTTATGCCGACCCCGCCCGCCGGGCCAACCCCGGCGTGTTGCTCAACAACCGGCGCGGTCAAAGCGGTCTTTGGAGCTACGGCATTTCCGGCGACGCGCCGATCATCCTGCTTCGCATTAGTGACGCGGAGAAGATCGAACTCGTTCGGCAGTTGATCCAGGCGCACTCCTATTGGCGTATGAAGGGTCTGACCGTGGATCTCGTCATCTTGAACGAGGACGTTTCGGTTTACCGCCAGTCTTTGCAAGACCAGATTACCAGTCTGATTTCCTCCGGCATTGAAGCGCAAATGCTGGACAAACCGGGCGGCATCTTCGTCAGACGCCTCGAACAAATTCCCAACGATGACCGCGTGCTGCTGCAAGCCGCGGCACGAATTGTTCTGGACGATGAAAAGGGAACTTTGAAGGAGCAACTGGCTCATCGAAGTGTTTTGGAGCCTTCGGTTCCGGCCTTGACGCCCACCCGTTTTAGGTCCGAGGATCGGCCCACGCCGCTCCCGCCACATGAGTTGATCTTTCCAAACGGATTGGGCGGTTTCACACGCGACGGCCACGAATATGTCATCACCCTTCAGCCCGGCCAGATGACGCCGGCGCCTTGGGTCAATGTGCTGGCCAATCCCAGTTTCGGGACCGTGGTTTCCGAGAGCGGGGCGGCTTACACCTGGGTCGAGAACTCCCACGAATTTCGACTGACGCCCTGGAGCGATGATCCCGTCCAAGACACCACCGGGGAGGCTTTCTATATTCGCGATGAGCAGACCGGACAGTTTTGGTCGCCCACGCCGTTGCCCGCGCGCGGCGCAACGCCCTACGTCATCCGGCATGGCTTTGGCTACACCGTGTTCGAGCACACCGAAAACGGCATTGCTTCGGAGTTGTGGGTCTATGTGGCGATGGATGCCCCGGTAAAATTCACGGTCTTGAAAATACGCAACGTCTCGGGGCGTCCACGCCGTTTGTCGGTCACCGGTTACTGGGAATGGGTGCTGGGCGACTTGAGACAGAAAAGTCTGTTGCATGTGCAAACCGAAGTGGACCTCAAGACGGGCGCATTGCTGGCGCGCAATTATTACAACACCGAATTCCCCGATCGCCTCGTATTCCTTGACGTGAATGATACCACGCGCACTCTCACCGGGGATCGCAAGGAGTTTATTGGCCGAAACGGAGGTTTGTCGCAGCCGGCGGCGCTGGCACGCGCCCGCCTTTCCGGCAAAGTCGGCGCGGGGCTTGATCCGTGCGGCGCGGTGCAAGTCGCTTTCAATTTGGCGGACGGCCAGGAGCGGGAAACGAGTTTTCGTTTCGGCGTAGGCCGCAATGCGGCCGATGTGCAGAATCTGATCCGGCGCTTTCGCAGGGCAGACGCCAGCCGCGTGGCGTTTGACGGTGTTTGCGAATTTTGGAATCGAACCCTCGGCACGGTCAATGTGGATACACCCGATCCCGCCGTGAATGTGATGGCGAACGGCTGGCTTTTGTACCAGACATTGAGTTGCCGTCTCTGGGGGCGGACGGGGTTTTATCAATCCGGCGGTGCCTACGGATTCCGTGACCAGTTGCAGGACGTCATGGCGCTGGTGCATGCCGAACCGGCGCTGACCCGCGAGCATCTGCTCCGCGCAGCAGCGCGCCAATTCCGCGAAGGCGACGTCCAGCATTGGTGGCATCCCCCATCCGGGCGCGGTGTTCGGACGCATATTTCAGATGATTACCTCTGGCTGCCTTACGCCACCTGCCGTTACGTTTCTTGTGTCGCCGACACAGGGGTGCTCGACGAGAAGATTCCCTTCCTTGAAGCCCGGCCGGTCAAGCCGGAGGAGGAATCTTACTATGATCTGCCGAATCGCTCCGAAGAGACGGCCACCCTTTACCAACATTGCGTGCGCGCCATCGAGCGCGGACTCAAATTCGGCGCACACGGTTTGCCTTTGATGGGGTGTGGTGACTGGAATGATGGCATGAACCGGGTGGGAAACCAGGGACGCGGTGAAAGCGTGTGGCTGGCCTTCTTTCTTTACGACGTGCTTACCCAATTTGTTCCGCTGGCCCGCGCGCACCGTGATCCCGCCTTTTCCGAACGCTGTCTTGCCGAGGCGCGGCAATTGCAGCAAAACATCGAGCAACACGCCTGGGACGGCCAGTGGTACCGACGCGCTTACTTCGACAACGGCGAACCGCTCGGCTCCCAAGCCAATCCAGAATGTCAGATTGATTCCTTGCCACAGAGCTGGGCGGTGATCAGCGGTGCCGGCGATCCTGATCGTTCCAGTCAGTCCATGGAATCCATCGATCAGCGTCTGGTCCGCCGCAACGACGGACTGATTCAATTATTTGATCCGCCTTTCGACAAATCAGCTCTCAATCCCGGATACATCAAAGGCTATATTCCTGGCGTCCGCGAGAACGGCGGCCAATACACCCATGGCGCAATTTGGACCGCCATGGCCTTCGCTCTCATGGGTGATAGTGAACGCGCTTGGGAACTTTTCGCGCTGCTCAATCCCATCCATCACGGAAGCACGCCCCAACAAATCGCCACCTACAAAGTGGAACCTTATGTTATCGCCGCGGATATCTATGCGGTGGCGCCGCACATAGGCCGGGGCGGCTGGACTTGGTACACTGGATCTGCCGGCTGGATGTACCGCCTGCTCGTTGAGACGTTGCTCGGCGTGAACCTGGAAGGCGATAAACTGAGCCTGACACCCCGGCTTCCGAAAAGCTGGCCCTCCTGCAAAATTCACTACCGCTACCGGCAAACCGTATATCACGTCACCATCACCCGCCTCGTTGCTGATACGGCCGACGCGGACCAACTCTTTCTCGACGGAAAAGAAATTGCCGGGCAAAAGGTCTCCTTGGTGGACGACCGCCGTGAGCACTCCGTCGAATTTAAGGTCTGGAATCCGGTGGGCACGCCTGAAAATCGGAGCGTCTTGGCCCTTGCGTAGGGTCGTCACCCGACATGCTGCGGGACCTTGTGCAGGCTGACGGTGTCGCCGTCCTCCCTTTTCAATTCGCGGAACACAATCGCGGAAAGCACAGTTAATCCACCCAGGACGAGGAACGCGCGGTGGATGCCGTGAACCATTTCCGGCGCATTGGTGTGAAAGCGGTCAGGAATGAAGAACGCCGTGGCCAGCGAGGCCGTCGCAACCCCAAAACTGATTGACATCTGCTGCATCGTGCTCGCGATTGTGCTGGCGCTGCTGGCCTGCTCCTCGCTGACATCCGCAAACACAAGGGTATTCATGCTCGTATATTGCAGCGAGGTAAAGAATCCAAAGGCAAAAGCCTGCGCGACGACGAGCCACACTGGCGTGCCCACGCCGATGGTCGCAAACAGGACAATGAGCAGTCCGAGGATCATGGTGTTGGAAATCAAAACCCAACGGTAGCCAAAGCGCCTCAAAATGCCAGGCATCGTCATCTTGAGGCTCATGGGGGCCACCGCCTGCGGCATCATTAGGGGGCCAGACTGAATTGGCGTAAACCCCAGACCCACCTGGTAGAGGAGAGGAAAGAGGAAAGGGATTCCGCCGATACCCAAGCGGGTGAAATAGCCGCCGCTGACGGATGCGCGAAAAGTTCGAATGCGAAACAAGGTTAGCCGAAGCAAAGGAAACTCCGTGCGTGTCGCAATCCATAAGCTGTGAGAGAAATGGCCGGAACCCCCAACAACCCCAATATGGCGCGTCCGCTCAACGTGTGTTCTCCAAACACTTCCAGCACATACGAGAGCAACGCGATCCCAAAGCCAAACAAAATGAGCCCAATGACATCAAGTCGGCGTGAGTGTTCTTCCCGATGGTCCGGGAGATGCCGATAGACCATATACAAGCCAAGCAGACCAATCGGCAGGTTGATAAAAAAAGATCACTCGCCAATGAAAGTACCCAACGATTAGACCGCCGGCGATAGGGCCGAGCATGGGCCTGTCAGACCGGGGATGGCCACGAAGCTCATGGCGCGGATAAGTTCCGATTTGGCGAATGTTTGAACCATGGTGAGCCGGCCCACGGGCACCATCATGGCTCCGCCGCACCCTTGCAGAATGCGGCAGGCGACCAGAAGGTGAATGTTGCTCGAAACGCCGCAGAGAAACGACCCCAAGGTGAAGAGGCCAATGGCGGACGAGAAGACCCGACGAGTTCCGAATCGATCGGCCATCCAGCCGCTGATCGGAATAAACACGGCCACGCTCAAGGTGTAGCTCGACAGCACAGCCTTCATGCTGAGCGGGGCGACGTCGAGCGCCTTGGCGATAGTAGGAACGGCCGTGTTCAGAATCGTCGTATCAAGCGATTCCATGAAAAAGGCCACGGCAACAAGCCAGGGTAACAATTGCTTCACGGACGCGCCTGGCGCCACGGAAGGATCGACCACGCTGGAATTGGCTGAAACCATGTCTATTCCAGCTCGTCGCACCTCATTTTGCCTTCGAGAGCAACATGGCGAACACTTCGTGGTAGAGGTTCTCCATATCCTTACCCACACCCGCCAACGCAAGGGCGCGATCGGGTTGAGGCTCGTTTTCGCCGGCGACGATGGCCAGGTGCCAGGCATAACTCAGCGCCTCGGCCTGGGTTAACAGCAAGGTCATTTCAAATTCATCACCGCTTTGACCCAATAATTCCTTTTTCTTGGTGGAAGCAATCGCTGCGCGTGTAGCGGTCTCCCCGGGTGGGAGCCGGATGTCGTCCAGATGGATCGAAGGATCATGTTTGGCAAAATCCTCCAACAGATCTGAGCCCGCCCCGGAAGCGGCGGCAATTCTCTTGACCAGGTTCTTCACATCAGTGTGTTCCCGTTTGATGAATCGCAACATGCTGACGTCCTTTTGTTCGTCCAGGAGTTGATGGAGCAAACTATAGCAGTTGTTTCGCGTCGACAGCGCAGCCACGCTCCCAGGCGGAAGCGGAGCCTTTGGCGACTGGCAGCCGGACAGAACACAAGCGGCCAAAAACGTCGCCGCCAGCAGAAAAGCAGATGCTGTCCGGAGATCCTTTGACATCGTTCGCAAGCTGCGCCCCATTCTGGCCCCGAACCGCCACGTTTTGAGGTTGGGCATTAAGGCTCTTGCCTCAACAGGGACCCGCAAGACGATCATGCAGCAGTTTCGAGAATGCCTGGTCGAACTCAACCATGGAGATCCTGTTTTCTTTCCGGACGATGTTAATGAACAAGAGTTTTCGTAAGGCATAGGGTGCCGGTTCAAAGAAAACCGTCGTGCTAAGATGTCCATCAATCGGCTCAAGACAGTGGGGATTCGAAGCGGTCAAACCATAGCTTTGTCCCTTTGTCTTCATTTAATGGATCTCCTCCAGGAAGTTTGGACCTTTTGCGGTTTCACTGCTTCGGGACGTGATCAATCGCAGATGGATACTTTCCCGGTAATTGGTCGACTTCCTGTGGCTTTGCCAGGGAACACGGAAGGGATGCATGGGCGACTCTATCTGCCGGAGAGGTCAGGGCTGGCCATCGCTTGGAATTGCCATTGACGGATGCGGGCAGTGATCATTTTGCCGGTGGGGCGTGCGATGATGGTGGTGCGGTCCTTGATTTGGGCTTGGAGTTTGTGCAGCAGAGCGTCGGCGTCGGTCGATCTGACTTCAGCCTCACGGGCGTCGTTTTGCGCATTGTTAGCCTCGGCATGTTGCCCCCCGTAATAGGGGCCATAGACCGACGTATTCTCAGCGATGTCATTGGCGTGCCTCGCATTGGAACGGATTCGCTCCGCACGTTGTTTGAGGTTGGTGGCGTCGGCCTGGGCATGGCCAAGCTTCTGTATAAAAATGAGGATTTCAGGCGGAAGGCTGGGAATATAGCCTTCGGAGAGAACACCTTCGGCTTCAATTTGGAGGCTGTCAGGGAAAGAGAGGGTTTTGACGATGCGGATATTTTGGGCCGGGCCGAGGGTGTTTTGGGCTGCGGCCAAAGCGGTGGTTGCCTGATTGTCGCGTTCCTGGTGCGCGGCCTTTTCAGCGGCTTGCTGATCAAGATATTTTTGGGCTTTCTGCTGATCGTAGTGGTAGCGGGTTTGGAGTGTTTCGGGAAGGTTAGTGATGGCAACTCTTACCCCGCTGCCACCCCAAGAAACGTTGACGGTGGCAGGTGTTATCGTATCTATCGTGGCGTTGGTGTAGGTGCGGTCTTTGCAACGCAAAATGGGAAAAAAGTCAGTTTGGGCGGCCGCCAATTGGCAACCCAGAAGAACAAAAATAACAGTCAGTTTCATATTATTAGGTCAATCATAGGTCAATGGCGTATTATTTCCCGCCGTGCTCATCGCCGCCGGCGTCTTTTTGATCGGAGCGGACTCTCCTGTCGATTTTCGGAAACCTCTTAGTCATGGCAGCGTGGTGATTGGCCGGGGAGTCGTGGAAATTCATCTTCACGGAAGGCGAAGCCAGCAGCACGTCGGCGGAGACGCCCAGAGGCGCAGGCCGTGAAACCCACGCACCGCCATCCAGGTAGGCCCATTGACGCCGGGTGGTGTTATAATAAACTCCATAGTTGGGGTAATAAACATAATTGTCTTGGGCCACGACAACGGGCGAAGCGACCACAACCACAGGCGGTGAAACGACAACAACAGGCAACGGAACACTGACTCGAATGCTCTGCGCATCCGCGAAACTCAGGCATCCGGTCAGCGCTATCAGGATCCCGGTGTTTAAGGCAAACCCGGCTTTGCCGCTTTTAAAGAGATGCTTTTTATTATTCATGGCTTGAGAATAGGCCTCAAACAATCTGGGCGCTATAGGGTCTTACCCTACCGGCTGATTCTCCAAGTTAAGTCCCGCCCGACCATCGGAAGTCGGCCTGATGGCAGGCGGCGAAGGCCTGATCCAGATGTCCCCGACCTGAGACTGCCCCATCAGGGTATTTGCGACACCTGCGTTGTCCGGAAAGCCAACCTCACAGCGTAGGGTTACACCCCATAGCCAATAATCGGCACATCGCTTAAATTGACAAAGCGACCGAAGTGATCAGCACGATGACGCTCAAGGTCGCGGCAGCAACCCAGAACCGGAACTGCCAGATTGCTGTTGGCTGGCACGAAAGCGTGCCGGCTGGCAGAGAACAAAATAAAGTCAAAGGAAAATTATATGTTATACACAATCGCGGTAGTATTGATCGCTCTATGGTTGCTCGGGCTGTTGAGCGGTTATGCGATGGGCGGATTTATTCACATCCTCCTGGTGCTTGCCATCCTCCTGGTGCTCTTCAACCTCTTCAGCGGGCGCAAACCCGTGGCGTGATGGATTGACTGACGAAATGCTCAAATTGAAGCACATTTGTCTGACCATACTCCAACGGGCCAAGTAGGCTTGGTTGATGCCTCAAAGTGTCACGCATGCCCGGGAGCACAGGCGACGGTGGCGGGTCGTGCGGAAAGAATATGAATCCGACCGGCTCGACCGGCTGCGCAACCCGTCAAAGTATCTGGGCATATGACATGAAAAGATTAATATTACTATTGGCACTTGGCGTGGCCGGCGCCGTGATTGCGCAAACCACTATAATCACCACCGCCAACACCCCACGGACGTTTTTCGAGATCTTCAAGGCCACGCCGGACGCGCTGCTGATCAGGGGGATGACAACCATTGGCACTCTGAGCAGCGAGAATGGCGCGGAGCACAACGGGATCGACTATCCGGTGGAAATCAGGGTGGAGCGATTGAGTAATCCGCTAACTTCCAACAGCGTCTATGCCGTCTCGTTGCGCACCGGCGTTGCCCCGCAAATGCAGATCGATTACGTCGATTACGATGAATTGAACGCGGTTATCCGGAGTGTGCAATTCATTTCGCAGTCCAGCAGCGCGGTCACGCCCCTGGACAATTACGAAACGATCTTTCGCACCCGAGGCGGCCTGGCCATTGCCAAAATTGGCAAATCCGACAAAACGACCATTGTCATGACATCGGGAGATGTGAATGGGGTGCGAAATCAAATGGCCCCGTTTAATTTGGACAAATTGGGAGCCCTCATGGTGGCGGCAAAAGCGAAAATCGACGCTGTAAACGGCGGTTGAAAAGTGCGGCGGGGTGGCGCTCGAAAAGTGCTGCACCTTCCGGGCAAAGGGAACCGGATTTTGGGGTCTCCGTCAAGCAGTTGAGCATTGCAGCGAGCTAAAAGTAGCGG
>Ga0224554_1001317_pt1 | contig 16155 bp, 14 predicted proteins | sample 714S22024metaG_FD_180666 | JGI IMG/M metagenome (GOLD analysis project Ga0224554, IMG submission 180666) | Peat soil microbial communities from Stordalen Mire, Sweden - 717 S2 20-24 | ecosystem: Environmental > Terrestrial > Soil > Wetlands > Peat | place: Sweden: Norrbotten County, Stordalen...
GCTTCGCCAGTATGTGGACTGCGTTTGGGCCTATGCGATAAGAGATGTTGCCGCCGTTGCCGTCCACATACTGGCGAAGCCAGAGCTTGCGGCCTGCTGCGCAGATTTCGTTCTTGATTTCTCGGGCTTCGGGTGTAGAAAAGAGAACGTTCCGCCTGTCGCGCCTGCTCGTCGGCTTTCGGTCCGGCACCGCCGGCTTGCGGTCAGCTTTGGCCTGGCTTGCGTGGCTAATCTTGCTCGTCGGGCTTGCGTGGCCCGTTCGGCCTGCTCGGCCGGCCCGGCCGCTTCGCGCGTTTTGCGCGCTTGTGCCGTCGCTTTTCTTTTTTCGGTTCTTCACAGCTGCACCCTTCACCTGCGCTCCCTTCGCTTCCTCACTTCGATCCCACTCCATAGTTTAGGGTGCGAGGCAGAAAGTGTCGAAGAACGGGCCTCTGACGGGCGTTGAAGGGCGCGTGGGACGTGTAAGACGCGCTGCAAGACGCTGTAAGACGGGAAAAGCAGGGGTTAGAGTGCATGCCAATAGAAAGCTTCGTGGGGTCGGATCGTAGCCCGAAGCCGGTGGCTGGCGGGGTGTTTTACTTTCTGGATATACCCCTGCCCAGCCCCCCCCACCCCTTTTGGGGGTTAAGGGATTTGTTTTCAGTCACTTGTACCTGCGATCATTTCCCCTAGGTCTTTGATTTCAAAAGACTTAATACGTAAAGTCTCTGGAATCAGTGGTTACGGCTCGTCTTTTTCTGGTTTTGCAGTGTTCTTGGTGCGTCTTACAGAGAAAAGCTTCTTCAGAAAAAAGGATGGGCGGCCCGAGCGATGCCGGAATCCCCGCCAGCACCCCTCGAAACCGCCCAGCCCTCTTAGAAGGAGAACACTATCCAACTAGAACCAAGTCTAGCGAAACGGCAGAAATAACCGGCAAACTTGGGAAAAAATATAATCGGTTTGGAATGAGGGAGTTGGCGAGGGGCGGGGCAGGCGAGGGGATTGACGAAGAAGGGACCAAGGGACCGAAAGCCGAGGGGAGCGGAGTTGTCGCGCCCTTCACGGCTAGTCAAGAGGCAAGCGATCCGCTAAGCCTCTTCGAGCACCGACAAGATATTCCCCGCTGGATCCTTGAACCACGCGATCGTCGGCCCGTTCCCGCGAGAAATCCCGCGCGAGTCCGTTTTCAGGTTGGGCTCGTTATAGACTTCAAATCGCACGCCGCGTTGGCTGAGTTCACCCACAGCTTCTTCTACGCTGTCTACGGGAAAATTTAGGACTGTGAAAGTGGCAGGCTGGTGATTAGGTTTCGGGTACATCAGAGCTTTGGCGCCGCCAGAAAGGGACACGACCAGGGTGCCCTCCGGGCCACTGGCAAGCTTGAGCTCCAGCGTTGTGCCATAGAATTCCCTGGCTTTCTGAATATCATTCACCGAAAAACTGCTGAACGCCTTGTTTAAGTTGAGCATGGATACCCTCCGGAAGTTTTGGCGCTCGAAACTTTCGACGCAAGAAAACTATCTCAACACCTTCGCATTTTTCTTCGAATGAAAGACTTTCACGATGAGCCCGGTCAGTTCACCCGTCCATAACAAGGTACCGACCATCAACGCCGCGCTCCCCATACAAAACGGACACATAGGCTTCTCCCGCTCTGCTAAGGTTCACTGCGAACGTCGGTGCTCAGCCCATGCGCGTGGATACGACAGTAAAGAACATTTCAGGTGATGCCTGTTCAGATTTGCTCATTTTGGCCGTGGTCGGGGCACAAGAAACCCTGATACGACCGTTAGACAGGAACTAGAGAATTAGTCGCCGTGTTGCTGAGCCGCTTTGCCCTGTGAAAGCGACACGCGGGGTGACGACGGCCTACTTGGCCTGGCTGGCTGCAGCGGCGAAGACGTCCTTGGCGCTGGTTGTCCCTTCGATTCGTTCTGTGCCCTCGACACCGAGCCCGATCCAACCGGAGTTCACGCCGTCGACCATCTCTTCAAAAGCCCACGTGCTCCCCGCGGGCATTCCCATTTGCTCGAGCGCGCCGGCCCAGGCCTGGCGCGGGATGGCCTGCGCCTTGACGTCGCGGCCCAGCGCCTGGCCCAGCCCGGCCGCAAGATCATCGGCGCTTACCATGGAACCGAGCTCGATGATGCGCTTTCCGGCCCACTCGGTCGTGAGCAGGCTCGCAATCTCGGCGCCGATGTCCTCGGTTGCAATCATCGGCAGCTTGCGATCGGTTGGCGCGTAAAAGATGGGCAGAGTGCCGCCTTGCGCCGCCTGAAGGCCGAACAGGTAGTTTTCAAAGAAAGACCCGGCCCGCACGAGTGCCACGGGGAACGGCTCTTTGCCAAGAGCTTGTTCAAGCAAATGTGTTGCAGTAATTAGCCCAAGGCCGGAGGATTTCTCCGATCCCATGGACGATAGCGCCACGAGTTTAGGCGGCGCAGATGTGGCCAGAGCTTGCGTGTAGCTGGCAATGATGGCCTTGGCCTCACGGAAGTCGCGCGAAGGCGTCTGGATGGGCGGCATCATCAAGTACGCGCCCACAACTCCATTGAGAGCCTGTGCCATCGCCACTGGATCCGCCCAGTCGCCCTCGACCAGTTCGACGCCTTTCGCGGCCCATGCGGCAGCCTTTGCCGGGTCACGCACGAGCGCCCGCACCTGCTTGCCTTTATTGAGAAGGTGCCGTGCCGCTGCTCCGCCTACCTTGCCGGTAATGCCTGTGATCAGAAACATTCTCGCTGCCCTCCAAACGTGAGATGCAGATTCTGTCGATGGGTCGCACGATTGTGCGCTGAGGGGGCGGAGTGGTCCGGCGCGCGACCGCAAGGGGAGCGCGCCGGAGCGAGCGGCGGGATTCGGCGCGCGACCGCAAAGAGAGCGCGCCGCGTCGCGCAGGCTTAGTTTGGTTGGAAGAGCTTGGTCAACCGATCCGGCGGAACGGGCTGGCTGAAAAAGTTTCCCTGGGCTTCGTCACAATCGTGTTCCCACAGAAACTCCAGATCTTCAGCCGTTTCAACTCCCTGAGCAATGACGCGGAGGTCAAGGCTGCGGCCCATGTCGATGAGTGCTCCGACGGTGGCCGTTCCACCGGGAACGGTGGTGATCTGGCGGACAATCGACCGGTCGATTTTGAGGGCTTTGAGGGGTAATTTCCGCATGCTGCTCAGGCTGGAGTCGCCGGTGCCGAAATTATCAGCGGACACCTGCACTCCCCGATCCTTGAGGGTCTTGAGGAGCAGCACGGTCCGCTCGGGATCGCTCATCAAAACCCGTTCGTTTACGTCAAGCTCCAGAAACTCCGGATCCAGGCCAGTCTTGCTGAGGGTCTCGAAGAGCCCATCCAGAAAATCCCGGCTCTGAAACTGTGCTCCTGAAACGTTAACGGCCATCGTCTTTGCGTGCCGGCCCGCATCCGCCCAGGCGCGGGCCTGGGTGCATGCTTCACTAAAGACCCATGCACCGAAGGGCATGATCAGGCCGGATTGCTCGGCGATGGGGATGAACTGCCCCGGAGGGACGGTTCCGCGCGTGGGATGTATCCAGCGGGACAGAGCTTCAGCCCCGGTGATTGTCCCTGTCTTCAGATCGACTTTGGGCTGGTAGTGCAGCGTCAATTCGTTCTGTTCCAGGGCGCGCCGCAGATCCTCCATGGTGAACTGGCGCTCATTTGTGCAGACTTTCAACTCGTTGCTGTAGAATTCACAGCCCTGGCGCCCGTTCTTTTTGGCCTGATACATTGCGGTGTCTGCATTCTTGATGAGCGTCTCTGCATCCAGGCCGTCGTCGGGGTAGACACTTACGCCGACGCTTGCAGTGACACGTAGCTCAGGGTGGTCTGCGAGATGGACCTCCGACACCGCCTGTAACACTCTTCTCGCCGTTGCGGCGGCATCTTCCGGTTCACGCAGGTCCTGCAGCAGCAAGACGAACTCATCGCCGCCCTGCCTGCTCACCGTGTCTGGAGTGCGCACACAATTCAGCAAGCGCCTTGACATAGCCTTTAGAAACTCGTCGCCGGCCGCATGTCCCAGAGAGTCGTTGATGCGTTTGAAGCCATCCAAGTCCAGGAAAAGCACGGCGGCCCGTCCCCCGTGCCGGCGTGCAAGAGAGATCGCCTGGCCAACCCGGTCGCAAAAGAGCAATCGATTGGGCAATCCGGTGAGGGAGTCATGTTCGGCCAAATGAATCATCTGCTCCGACTGAGCCCGCGCCACGCTTACGTCGCGAAACACGATCACAGCTCCAGTGACCCTTCCTTCACCGTCGTGGATGGGGGCAACTGAGTCTTCGATGAACGCTTCACGACCGTCACGGTGGATGAGCACACAATTCAACGGCAGCTTCCCCGTCAGGTTTTCCGATGCTGCCTTCGCCATCGGATCCAGGATTGCCTTGCGAGTGGTGGCGTCCACGATCCGAAAGGCCTCGCTCAGGTGCCGGCCGACCGCATCCTTCAGCTGCCAGCCCATCATGTCGCCCGCGATGGGATTGAAGAAGGTGATGTTTCCTGACATGTCGGTGCAGATCACGGCATCAGCAATGCAATTGAGCGTGGCCTGGGCGCGTTCCTTTTCATTGAAAAGGATCTCTTCGTTCATCTTGCGCTCAACGGCATTGCCCAGGGCTCGCATGAGCTTGTGCGGCTCGATCTGGCCCTTAATAAGATAGTCTTGCGCGCCCTCATGAATGGCTTGAATTGCCTTCGGCTCGTCGTCCAGATTGGACAACAGCACAATGGAGGAGCGGGGCGCGGCTGCGCGCGCGCGTCTTACTGCTCCCAGCTCTTTTGGATCGAACAGTCCCAGGTCCAGCAGGACGATATCGACCGAATGCCCTGCGAGATACGTCTCGGCGTCCGCCAAACATACCACGTGGGTCAATGCGAAAGAGTGTGAGCCCTGATCGTCGAACATTGCGAGGATTGCGCGAGTTTGTTCGCGGTCATTCTCGATCAGAAGAACTGTCTTGTCCGGGATTATTCCCATACGATGCACCTCTGCACGGGGACCCTTTCATCACTTGTCTAAGATTCATGAGTGCGCAGAACCTTCCCAGACGAGACTGATGGAAGAGTCTCAAAACCCATGCAGCAGAACTGTTCTCTTTTGCACACTCCGGAGGGCCACGCTGGTTCTTTCGATCCAGCGTAAAACGCTGTGAATTTCATCTTCTTGATTCGACAGCAGATGGCCAGACCCGCGACCCACTGGTTCAGTCCTCCGTGCGCGACCGGCATATTGGCGAATCTGGTTCCAGTTGCCCGCGATCATGGCTCGGCGGAGCGCCTGGACTCTTCACCATTTGGCGATGTGACAAATCTCCGGTGGGCGACAATTGCACCAGGAACCCATACACCAGCAGGAACCCAGAGGAACTTTCTGCCTCCGGGCACATAAATCGCGGATCAATGTGGCCCCGCTCGATCAAGTGCCGTGCTCAACGCGCAAAATCCCCGCGATGTTCGCTGTCCCGTGAGCTACTTCAACCCTATGGTTTGCGAGTTCACCGCGGATTGTGGGAGCGAAGACGGGGCTGGCGTGCCAGTTGTGTCGGGAGCCTGGCGTGCAGCCTGCGCCGACGCCCAATTTGAATCGAGAACGTTGACCAGCGACCAGGGACTGCCGGCCAGATCATAGTGAAACGCTCCCTGCTCATCGACCACGAGCCGGCTTGCCAGGTACAGGAACCCTGTGCTCTTGGTATTGTCGGTGTCATTGATTTCGAATTGACCAACCATCAGGTCGAAAGACTGGGAGTCCGGATCCGAACTAACTTCATCGGATTGAAGCGGGCGGTTGGCGATAAATGTGATCTCCCGCCCGGTTGGCGTAACGACCATCTGGATGAAGGCGACGTCAAAGTTGGGATCTCCGGCAATTGAGCAATGACCGACGGCTTTGGTTTTGGAGAGCGCGGCTGCCAATTGCCGATCCTGGCCCTGCTGGAATGCGAGCGAAAGGACCTCGAGATCGGCAGAAGTGGTGTAGTTGTAAACGATGAGCGTTACGCCGATGATGTTGCCGGCTTGAGCGTAGGTTGCCCGAATTTTCTCGAAGCCCGGGCTGGCGGCGAATACCGGAGTTGCCGCCAGAGTGAAGGCGCCCAGCAGGATCAGGATGGGGAGCAGCACCGACTTGCGAAGCCATCGATTTGTGCTTGTGAGTAGTCCCATTTTGCGATCCTTTCAGGGGGATCTGGGCGAGAGCCTGTTCGCATGGCTCAGGCCCTGATCAGGTCCCTACGCGCCGGTCACTTGAAGAGCTATGCGGCGGTTCTGGTTTCGATCGGCCTTTGTGCCTGGATGAGCTCGTCGAAGATGGCGCGGGATTGGATCATTGCGCTACGGAGCTCTTCAGTGCTGGCTTCAGACCCGGGGGGACGCGCCGCGATGGCATGCGCCGCGCGGTAGCCTTCCATCATGCGTGGGTGGGTGACGGAGAGATCCGCGGCGCTTTGTTCGAAGGTGTCCCTGGGATAACCGCGGGCTACGAGGAGCGCAGCGATCAGGTTGTCGGCTTCAGTGACCGCGGCCTTAGGGTAATCAACGAAGCGGGATTGCACGGTTTGCCACGCGGCGAGGAATCGCTCCCGCTCACTGGCGCCGAGTTCGTGGATTTTGAACGCGTTGACACGGGTCTCGCGGCCGGCAAGTTTGGCCTCGGCCTTCCGCGAGGAACCGTGGCTGAGAACAGCGCGGTCGTACTCCGATCCGAAGCGATTGCGAAGGGCTTTGGTTTTGCGTTTTTCAAGATAGGTGGCGACGGCGATGGCAACAACGAACAGGATGACAACCGCAACAACGATGAGCTGGGCGGGCGTGAAGTGACTGAACATTGTGTTCTCCTATGCGGGATTTCCGCGACGACAGAGGGTGAATGGGGAGGCTTCCCATGCGGGAAGGAACCTACACACAATTGATCATGGGCGGCCAGGCGCTTGAATGCTGGGCAGAATTGCACACTGCGGGAATGAATGGGCCGTAGAGAGAGCGCGGGTGGAATGTCCTCTATCGTTGCGGGGTGGATGACTCCTGAATCAATCCCGGTCGCGATTCCGCCGGATTGTGCCGCTGCCACTTGAATAGCGCCCAGTGGCACCGCTATGACCCACATTGAAAGCTTCGAAGCGAGTTCGACGGTCAGAGGAGATCTCGCCGTCGCTCCAGGAGCTTTGCCGCTGGAGGTCGCGGTCGTATTCGGCTCCGAAATAATTGCGGAAAGGCGCCAGTTCTTCACCGCGATTCTCAAGGTGGGCTCTCACGTCCATGAAAATTCCGAGAACAAGGACGAAGGCGCCAACGATCATCAGGACAAGCGTAAGTTGGGACATAACGTTCTCCTTTGCATCGAATGACCACGACCGCTGAAGGGGCGCGGCCAGGCAAACCGGCGAATCAGTCAACTTTGAACCGGATGAAGCGCGAGGGCTGGTCAGAATTGCACATCCCGGAACATCGTTGAGGCGTGTGGCAAACTCCGAGTGGTTCGTGATTGTTCGCCGGCCTGCGAGAGCGAGCCTGATGCAGGTCGGGAAGCAACGTCTGGGCCTGCGGCTGCGTTCAGGGCGCTGTGCTCAGGATGGCAAGCGTGGGTGGGTGGGCGATTGGCGGGCGGTTAAGTTTGTTCGGCGCGAGACTTCGCCGCGGCGAACGCCGGGAACGAAGTATCCGGAGGCGTGGAGTTGTGGGGATGGGTTAGTATTTTGGGTTGGCGTTCAAAAATCGCTTTACCCGAGGAAGATCTGTGACCAAACGTGGACCGATCCCGTACGACTTGAGGTTCAACGCGCAACACTCGCCCATGGGGGCATTCATGAGCTTTACCTGCGGGAACTTCGGGACTCGCGGCGGGATTGGGCTGCAGATTGGGCATCCGGGAGACCAGGAGGTTTTTGTCGGGTTTAAGGAGGGGGACCGGTACTCGGGCGCGACGCTGAAGTGCCTGCCGTTTTATGTGGGAGCGGTGAGCCGAGCGGCGGATGCGTTCCTGGTGGAGCAGGCGGGACCGTCGGAGCAGAACGTGAAGCCGGATGCGGAGCCGTTCAAGACGGAAGAGATTGCGCGGACGTATGGGTGGTCGACGGACGAGTGGCGCGCGGATGGTCTGACGTTTACGGTGTACTCGCCGTTTGGGTCGATCCCCGACCCTGACCAGGAAAACGTAGACCGGATGCGCGAGGGGCTGCTGCCGGCGGTGGTGGCTCGGCTGGTGCTGGACAACACGAAGGGCACCGAGACCAGGACGGCGATGTTTGCGCTGAATCATGCGCGGCCGGGCGAGCGGATTCTGGACGACGATCTTGGAGCGGGGCGGCTGGGTTTTGCTTTCAGGCGCGAGGCGGGTGGAGCAGCGGAGCTGTGGGACTGGTCTTCGGGCATGAAGGCGGCGGCGGAGACGGAGCCGTTTGTGTTCATGCGGTGGTCAGCGAGCGACGGGGTTCGCGAGCGATATAACCCGGTGCACCTGCTGGGGTCTTGTCCGGGATTCGGATTCGAAGTCCCGGCGGGAAAGAAGTATGGATTGACGATCGCCCTGGGATCGTACCTGGAGGGCGCGCAGACGAACGGGCTGGATGGGAAGTATTTGTATGCGCGGTATTACAAGGGCCTGGGCGACGTGCTGAAGACGGCGCTGGATGGCGCGGACGAGCTGACGGCACGTGCCGAGGCGCTGGACGCGAAGCTGGACGCAGCGAAGCTGTCGGACGATCAGCGGTTCATTATCGCGCACGCGACACACAGCTACTACGGGAGCACGCAACTGCTCGAAGTGGATGGGCAGCCGCTGTGGGTGGTGAACGAAGGCGAGTACTGCATGATGAACACGCTGGACTTGGCGGTGGATCACGTGTTCTGGGAGCTCGAGCACAATCCGTGGCTGGTGCGGAATTTGCTGGACACGTTTGCGCGGCGGTACAGCTACACGGACGAGGTGAAGGTGTACAAGACGGAGATTGCGATGGCGGCGCCGCTGGGACAGGCCGATCCGTCGCAGGCACCGCCGGCTCCAGATGAGGCGCAACTGACGCGGCCGTACGACACGAAGCCGGGCGGGCTGAGCTTTTGCCATGACATGGGCGCGCACAATAATTTTTCGCCGGAGGGGCGGAGCAGCTACGAGCTGGCGAATCTGACCGGATGCTTCAGCTACATGACGCAGGAGCAGCTGTGCAACTGGATTCTGGTGGCCGGGTGCTACGTGGCGAAGACGCGCGACGTGGAGTGGCTGAAGCGGAACCGGAGCGTGGTGGAGCAGTGCCTCGAGAGCATGATCAACCGCGGCGGGGACGTGGGGTTTGCGCAGTACGACAGCACGCGGACTGCGGGCGGGCAGGAGATTACGACGTACGACTCGCTTGACCACTCGCTGGCGCAGACGAGGAACAATGTCTACATCGCGGTGAAGAGTTGGGCCAGTTATCGCGCGCTGGCATTGCTGTTCCGCGAGCTGGGCCCGGCGGCCGACGAGAAGCGGGCGACGGAGCTGGCGGTGAAGGTGGCCGGTGTAGTGAGCGACCAGGCGGTGGATGGAGTGCTGCCGGCGATCTTCGAGAAGGGGAACCCTGGGTATGGGTCGCGGATTCTGCCGGCGGTAGAGGGGTGCGCGTATCCGCTGTATTTTGTGAAGACGGGATTTGCGGGCGGCACGCTGGAGCAGGTGTTCGGCAGTGCGGAAGAGAAGCGCATGTACGACGCGCTGAAGGAGCACACCCGGAATCTGCTGCTGGATGCGGAGCGGCAGAATTTGTTTGCCGACGGCGGGATCAAGCTGTCATCGACGAGCAATAACTCGTGGATGAGCAAGATTTCGATCTTCATGCACGTGACGCGGAGAGTGTTTCGCCTGGACGAGGACCCCAAGGTGGCAGAGGTTTTCCGCAAGGCCGACGCGGCGCATGTGAAATGGCAGACGGAAGGCAGCTCATACTGGGCGTGTTGCGACCAGATCGTGTCGGGCGAAGGCAAGGCGAGCCGCTACTATCCGCGGATTATTACCAGCGCGCTGTGGATGGAGTAGCTTCTAGCTTCTAGCTTGTAGCTTTTGGCTTTCAGACTTGTAGATTCTAGATTTCAGCGGTTGGGCGCGGGGATCGGGGATCAGCGAGCGTGCGCGATTCACGGCCCGGGCTGCGGCTTCCCTTCCCTACAGCAGTTTCGGAATTGGTGTAGACCGAATGCACTCAGCAAGGTGGCATTTTCATCAAGCCGGGGTCCCCGCAGACAGGTCTTCGTCTGTGGGGTGGAAGTAAATGCCACCCTTTAATGCTCTCAAAAAGTCTGCGCTAATTCCGAAACTGCTTCAGTGCCTGTGTCTTGATTCGCCTTTGGAGCGCGGCGAAGGGGGCGAAACATCTCAAGAAGACGGCTGAGGTGCATGGGCGCGGAAGCCCAGGCTTGACAATTTGCTGTTTTCTATTATTTAATTCATGCATTATTTAATTATGACAATGCGAACGAGGCGAAATTCGGCAGGAGGCAAGGGGCGACGGGATCTTGCGCTCGGGACGGGGCGGCCAAAATCTGCCCGGGGGCCGGGACGGCCCACCTCCACTTCGGGACTCTACGCGCGCGAGAAGCTGCTCGAGGCGGCGACGGAGCTATTCGCGAAGCAGGGCGTGGCGGCGACGACATTCGCCATGATCGCGGAGCGGGCCGAGCTGACTCCGGCGATGCTGCACTATTACTTCGCGGATCGAGGCAAACTGCTCGATGCGGTGGTGGAGGAACGGCTGGCGCCGCTGATCGCGGGAGTGTGGGGCCCGGTGGCGGCGGGCGAGGCTCCGGCGGAACTGATTCGTGGGATCGTGGAGCGGATGCTGGCCGGAATCGAGAAGATGCCGTGGGTGCCATCGACGTGGATGCGCGAGGTGCTGAACGAAGGCGGCCTGCTACGCGGGAGGGTGCTGCGGCATTTGCCTTTGGAGAAGATCGGAGCACTGAGCCAGAGCGTGGCAAGGGCGCAGGCCGCCGCCACGGCCAATAGGGAGATTGATCCGGGGTTGATCGTGTTTTCGCTGATCGGTCTCGTGATGATGCACACGGCAACAATCAATTTGTGGGAAGAGGTCTTTGGTCGCAAGGCTCCGGATCACGAGGCGCTAAGCCGGCACATTAGCGGGCTGCTGATTCATGGATTGCAGCGCGGTGACGGGCTGAAATCGGGCAATGGCCGGCAATCCAGCGCGCCGATTGGGTTGCGGCCTACCAAGCCGATGAAACGCAAGGCGGGATCGAAGCGTAAGTGAGTATGGAGGGGAAGATGCATGTTCTCCGAGACAGAACTCTGACAGGCACAGTAGCGGCAGCGGCGCTGGTGTTGATGGCGGGCTGCGCGCAGAAGCCCACGAACACGTACCAGGGCTACATCGAGGGCAAGTTTGTTTACGTGGCTTCTCCGCAGAGTGGAAGGCTGGACCAAGTGAGCGTGGCGCGCGGGGATACAGTGACTGCCGGACGCGCGCTGTTCGCGCTGGACGATGAGCCGGAGGCGTCGGAGATGCGGACGGCTGAGCAAGTGCTTCGGAGTTCCGAATCGCGGCTAAACGACCTGGAGACGGGCAAGCGGCCGGCGGAAATAGACGTGACGCGCGCGCAACTGGCGCAGGCAGTTGCAGGCAAGAAACAGGCGGACGAGATTCTGGCGAGCGATGAGGCGCAGTTCAAGGCGGGAGGCATTGCGCAGACGGAGTTGATCAATGCGCAGGCTGCGGTGGCAACGAGCGCTGCCAAGGTTCGCGAGCTGGAGGCCGATCTGGCCGTAGATGCGCTGCCGGCGCGGGAGGACCAGATCAAGGCGCAAGGGAACCAGGTGGCGGCGGATCGGGCGTCGCTGGCGGATGCGGAGTGGCATCTGAAGCAAAAGCAGATTGCCTCGCCGCGCGGCGGGCTGGTGTTCGACACGCTCTACCGGCAGGGCGAATGGGTGGCGGCGGGAAATCCGGTGGTGCAACTGCTGCCACCGGAAAATCTGGAGATTCGATTCTTCGTGCCGGAGACGGTGGTGGGCGGGCTGCGCGTCGGAGGCAGCGTGCGCGTGGCGTGCGACGGGTGCGCGAACGCAGTTGCAGCAACGATCAGTTTTGTCTCGCCGCAGAGCGAGTACACGCCGCCGGTGATTTACAGCAACGAAAACCGGTCGAAGCTGGTGTACATGGTGATTGCGAACCCATCGCCGCAGACCGCGGCCACGCAGCACCCCGGCCAGCCGGCGGCGGTGACGGTCCAGTGACGGCGGCCGCGCAATTCGAATTCGCCATCGATGTGGAGGGGCTGAACAAGCACTTCGACGGCAAGCACGTGGTGAACGACGTGACGCTGCGCGTGCGGAAGGGCGAGATCTTCGGGTTTCTCGGGCCCAACGGAAGCGGGAAGACGACGACGATCCGGATGATGTGCGGACTGCTGAAGCCGGACTCGGGAATGGGCACGTGCCTGGGCCACGACATTCGGCGGGAGAGCGCGGAGATCAAGCGCAGCGTGGGATACATGACGCAGCGGTTTTCATTCTGGGAGGACCTGACCATCGTCGAGAATCTGGATTTTGTGGCGCGGGTGTACCAGCTTCGCGATCGCAAAAAAACGGTCCAGAAAAGCCTCGCGGATCTGGGGCTCACGGAACGGGCGCATCAGCTTGCGGGCGAGTTGTCGGGAGGGTGGAAGCAGCGCATGGCGCTGGCGGCGTGCATGTTGCATGAACCACAACTGCTCCTGCTCGATGAGCCGACGGCGGGCGTGGATCCGCGCGCACGGCGCGACTTCTGGGATGAACTTCAGGCGCTTGCGGCGAAGGGAATCTCGGTGCTGGTGAGCACGCACTATATGGATGAGGCAGTGCGGTGCCACAAGCTGGCCTACATTTCTTCCGGGACATTGCTGGCGCAAGGCACGGCCCAGGAAATCATCGAAGGGCAACACCTGAGCACATGGGCCATTCACGGCGACCACCTGGCGGAGCTGCAGGAGGAATTGCGGAAGAAAGATGGCGTGGCGCAGACGGTGACGTTTGGCGAAGTGCTGCACGTGAGCGGAACGAACGAAGAGCTGCTCGAACGAGAGATTGAAGGGGCGGTTGGGCGGAGCGGACGACGCGTGGAGCGGATCGAGACGAGCCTCGAGGATGTGTTCATTTATTTGATGAGCCGATCGGAACAGAAGGCTGGGGGAAACGCGTGAAGGGGCCGCAGCGATTTTCCGGGGCGCGATGGTGGGCCGTCGTGCTGAAGGAGTTCACGCAGCTGAAGCGCGACCGGCTGACGTTCGCGATGATTGTGGGCATTCCGATCATGCAAATGGCGCTGTTCGGCTTTGCCATCAACACGATTCCGCGGCACCTGGACACGGGAATTATCAGCGCGGACGACAGCGACGTGACCCGCGATTTCATCGAATCGATGCAAAACTCATCGTATTTCAAAATCGTCGAGAGGCTGCCGAATGAGGAAGCGGGGCGCGAGGCGCTGGCGCAGGGAAAGCTCTTGTTCGTGGTGAATATTCCCGCGGGGTTTACGCGGCAGGTGCTGCGGCGCGAGCGGCCGTCGATCCTGATCGAGGCCGACGCGACCGATCCGACGACGACGGGAAGCGCGCTGGCCGCGGTGGACGGGATTGCGCAAGCGGTGATTCAGCGGGAGCTGACCGGGCCATTGGCGAGCCTGCAGGGCGGTCCGGCGCCATTTGCGGTCAGCGTGCATCCGCTGTACAACCCGGATGAGATTACGCAGTATAACGTTGTGCCGGGACTGATGGGGATGGTCCTGACGCTGACTATGGTGATGATGACTGGGCTGGCAGTGACGCGCGAGCGCGAACGTGGCACGATGGAGAATTTGCTGGCCATGCCGTCGACGCCCCTGGAGGTGATGACGGGAAAGTTGGTTCCCTACATCGGCATCGGGCTTCTGCAGGCGTCCATCATTCTTGCGGCCGCGCGCTACGTGTTTCATGTGCCGTTCTTCGGCAACGTTTTCGCCGTTTATCTTTCGACACTGCTTTTTATCGCGGCGAACCTGACGGTGGGCATAACTTTTTCGTCGCTGGCGCGGAATCAGCTGCAGGCAGTGCAACTGGCGATCTTCTACTTTCTGCCCAACATTATTCTGTCAGGATTCATGTTTCCATTCAAAGGAATGCCGGGATGGGCACAAGCCATCGGGAATGTGCTGCCGCTGACATATTTCAACCGGCTGGTCCGCGGAATTCTCCTGAAGGGCAATGGGTGGGCGGATTCGTGGCCGAGCGTGTGGCCCATGATGGTGTTCACCGTGGTGGTGATGTGCGTGGCTGTGGCGACGTACCGAAGAACGCTGGACTAAGGCTCGACTAAGGCAGGAGAGGCCATGCAACGAAGCTCGAATTGGAAGTGGATGATCGGAGTGGCGGGGCTTGTGACGATCGCGGGCTGCACCGTGGGGCCGAGGTACCACGTGCCTGCGCCGCCGACCGTGACTGCTTACACGCCGCAACCGCTGCCGGCTGAGACGGCGAACAGCAAAGGCCCTGCGGGCAACGCGCAGCACTTCAATTCGTCCGCAGCGATTCCAGCCGACTGGTGGACCGCATTTCAATCACCCGAACTGAATGCGATGGTCGAGCAGGCGCTTAAAAACAGTCCGACGCTGAGGCAGGCGACGGCGCGTCTGAAGCAGGCGCAGGAAGAAGTGAACGCGCGGACGGGGGCGACAAAATATCCGACGGTGACGGGAAATGCATCAGTGACGGAGGAGCAGTTGAACCTCGCGGCATTAGGAGTTCCCTTTCCCAATCCATCACCGTTCACGCTGCTGAATGGATCGGTGGCGGTTTCGTATGCGCTCGATGTGTTCGGAGCGAATCGGCGGGCAATTGAGGGGCTGAAGGCGCAGCGGGACGACGAGGCGTGGCAGCTCGAGGGCGCGCGGCTGATGCTGGCGGGGAACGTGGTGGCAGCGGCGATCCGGCAGGCGGAAGTACGGAAAGAGATCGAGATCACGCAGCAACTGGTGACGGTGGAGCAGAAGGAACTGAAGATTGCGGAGGCGCGCGAGCGTGCTGGCGGCATTTCCGATTTCGATGTGCATAGCCAGCGGACGCAGGTGGCGGAGACGGAGGCGACGCTACCGCCGCTCGAATTGCAATTGGACACGATCGACGACCAATTGGCGGCGCTGATGGGACTGAGCCCGGCGGAGGCGCAGGTGGCGGGGATTTCGCTGGACGCGCTGAATCTGCCTGCGGAGCTGCCGATGACAGTGCCTTCGGAGCTGGTGCGGCAGCGCCCGGATATTCGCGCGGCGGAGGCGCTGCTGCATGAGGCGAGCGCAAATGTGGGCGTGGCAACGGCGAACCAGTATCCGCAGATTGTTCTGACGGGGAGCGGAGGCGGATTGGGCACGCGATTCGACTCGGGCGGAGACGTGTGGAATGTGGGCGCGGCTCTGGCGGCGCCGATTTTCAACGGAGGGGCGTTGCAGGCAGAGAAACGCAAGGCGCAGGACGCGTACGACGAAGCAGAAAGCGCGTATCGCGCGACCGTGCTCGAAAGTTTTCGCGAGGTGGCCGATGCGCTGTATGCGACAGAGCGCGACGCGGAGACACTGAAGGCGCGCGGTGCGGCGGCCGACGAGGCGGAGGGAGCGTACGGAATTGCTGCGAAGCGGTTCGATGCGGGCGGGATCAGCGAGGTTAACCTGCTGGACGCCGAACGGCAGAAGCTGCAGACGGCGCTCGACCGCGAGAATGCCGCGGCGAGCCGGCTGGCGGACTCGGCGACGCTGTTTGAGGCGTTGGGAGGAAGCGCGAAAGGCAGCTTCTAGCTGCGAGCTTCTAGCACTGGGCTGCGCTCAGAGGTCGGTGGCTCAGAACCGCAGTTCGGGATAGAGCATCCGGCTCCGTTTTTTCAGGGCAACTGATGAATTGCTCTTGCAATTCATTGCCGAAGTCGATGAGAATCCGAGTATTCGGCGCCGGCCGAAGATTCCCCGGGGATTGCCGACAATCAACGCGGTTCTTCACTGAGCGAACACCGTTCCAACTGCATGCGATTCGTGAGCGGCCGGAGTTGTAATATGCGGGCCAGAAACTTGTAACCAGCCGCTTGTAATCAGGAGCTTGTAATGGCGACATCCGGGTGGCAGACGTGGAATAGCGGACCCTTCAGCATCGAACGCAAACCGGGCAAATCGCCAGACACGATGATT
>Ga0224554_1001318_pt1 | contig 16142 bp, 15 predicted proteins | sample 714S22024metaG_FD_180666 | JGI IMG/M metagenome (GOLD analysis project Ga0224554, IMG submission 180666) | Peat soil microbial communities from Stordalen Mire, Sweden - 717 S2 20-24 | ecosystem: Environmental > Terrestrial > Soil > Wetlands > Peat | place: Sweden: Norrbotten County, Stordalen...
CGAGTGCCTCGCAAGCTGCGGGACCGCGCCGGTGATGATGGTCGGCGAAAAATTTTACGAAGGTGTCAGCCATAAAAAGGCTGATGAGATCGTTGCGGGATGCAAATGAAATGGTTGCCCGACGTGGATTTGAACCACGACAAACAGATTCAGAGTCTGCTGTGCTACCGTTACACCATCGGGCAGGATGGGACGAACTAGGCTAGAGAATTTATTTTAAGAGTCGAGTTGCTGATATGGCGCAAGAATACAAATTGATTTTGAAGCACGCCGATGAACCCGGTTACACGCCGGACATCGAGTGCTATTTGCGTCACGGTGGCTACGACGCGCTGAAGAAGGCGCTCGCCATCCAGCCGAAAGATTTGGCCGACGGCAAAAAACTTTCCGGCGCGGAACAAATCCGTGAGGACGTGAAAGTCTCCGGCTTGCGCGGTCGCGGCGGCGCCGGTTTCTCGTGCGGACTCAAGTGGAGCTTTGTTGACCGCAAGAGCGGCAAGCCGATTTATCTCATTTGCAACGCCGACGAATCCGAGCCCGGCACGTTCAAGGATCGGCAGATCATGCACAAAGATCCGCATCAGCTGATCGAAGGCATGATCATCTCCTGCTTCGCGAACGACGTGAAGCTCGCCTACATTTACATCCGCGGCGAAATGCCCGAAGGCGCGAAAATTCTGAATCGCGCCATCAAGGAAGCGCACGCGAAAAATTTCCTCGGTAAAAATATTCTTGGCACCGGCTACGATCTGGAGATTTACGTTCATCGCGGCGCAGGTGCTTATATCTGCGGCGAGGAAACCGGCCTCATCGAATCGCTCGAAGGCAAGCGTCCTTATCCGCGCATCAAGCCGCCGTATTTTCCGGCCATCCTCGGCTTGTGGATGTGTCCGACCATCGTCAACAACGTCGAGACGCTTTGCAACGTGAAGCACATCGTTGCCATGGGCGGCGCGGAATTCGCAAAGCTCGGCACGCCGAACAACACCGGCACGCGCATCGTCAGCTTGAGCGGCCACGTCAAGAAGCCGGGCTACTACGAAATTGAAGTCGGCAAAGCGACACTCCGCGAATTGCTCTACGACAAAAATTTCGGCGACGGTCTCCGCGATGGTCGTCAGCTCAAAGCAATTATCCCCGGCGGTTCATCCTCGAAAGTTCTGAAGGCTGGCGAGAAATTTAAGCTCAAGAAAAAAGACGCCGAGGGCAAAGAGATTTTGGTCGAGACCGACATGCTCGACTTGCCTTACGATTTCGATTCACTCGCGCAAGCAGGCACGATGTCGGGTTCCAGCGCGATCATCGTCATGGACGACAGCGTGGACATCGTCAAAGCACTCGCGAACTTGTCTGAATTTTACGCGCACGAAAGCTGCGGCCAGTGCACGCCCTGCCGCGAAGGATCGCTCTGGATGAACAAGACGCTCCATCGCCTCACGCACGGCGAAGGCCGCGCGCAAGATGCAGATTATCTCGTGAAGATTGCCGACAACATTCCCGGCGGCCGCACGATTTGCGCATTTGGCGAAGCCTGTTCCTGGCCGGTGCAAAGTTTTGTCGCGAAGTTCAAAGACGAATTCGTTGCGAAGGGTGCGGCGGACGAAGCTCGCCGCGCAAAAGAAGTTGCCGCTCCAGCTGAACACAAACATTTGGCGGAGGCACATCACTAATTAAAATGTCTAAAGATTTAATCGCCAAAACTTTTGACGACATGAAATTTGTCGAAGGCGTCTTCAACAAACTTCTGAAAATTCTTCCGTCTTTTAATATCACAGATGAAAAGGTTTTGCCTTATGGACTGAAAGCGCATACGCGGTCAGTTAGCTGGCTCGTTGAGCAAGTCATAACTCAACAGGCAAAATTTCACGCAAAGGAACTTGGGCTTAAAGATGTCAATTTTGAGTGGCCGGACACCTGCCTTCACGATTGTGAATTGGTGACTGCGAAGAAAAGCTATTTTGTGAACGTCAAAATTCACAACATGGCTGGCAAACATAATAAGAATGACATTGCTGCCGTGGAAAAACTGCATATGCAGTATATGTCGAATCCTGAATACGATTTGATTTACGCCTGCTTCGGAGTTCATTTCAAAAATATCCACATCAGTTTTGAGCCGGAATACTTGAAGCTTTTTTCCCCGCAGTTTCTGCCGATTTATGTCAATCCCAGAAATGACAAAATTCAGGCGTTTTATGATCACGAGCCCGTTCATCGGACACGCGAAGAATTTTTGGTTTTGCTTCGCTCAAATTCCAAAAGTATTGTCCTCAAATCGAAAGGCTGATTATGGAAAACGAATTGACCAACCGCATTTTGAACGAGGACGCGCTCGAAGGAATTTCAAAAATTCCCGACGGCTCGCTCGATTTGGTTGTCGCCGACCCCCCTTATTGTTTGGGCAAGGATTACGGCAACGATTCCGACAAGCTTGATCCCGAAAAATATCTGGAATGGAGCCGGCAATGGATTGATTTGATTGTTCCAAAGCTGAAAGCAACGGGAAGCCTTTACATTTTTCTGACGTGGCGTTATTCGCCGGAAATTTTCTGCTACATGAAGAAAAAGCTGATCATGCTCAATGAAATCATTTGGGATCGGCGTGTTCCAAGCATGGGAGGCAGCACGCGGCGATTTTCTTCGGTGCATGACACCATTGGTTTTTTTGCCAAAACAAAGGATCACTATTTCGACATTGATTCCATTCGCATTCCTTACGACGAGGAAACGAAAAAAGCCCGCAGCCGGTCAATTTTCGTTGGTAAAAAATGGCTTGAGGTCGGCTACAATCCTAAAGATGTCTGGAGCATTTCACGGCTGCACGCGATTCATTCGGAACGCGAAGATCATCCAACCCAGAAGCCGCTTGAAATTGTCGAACGAATGATCAAGGCAAGTTGCCCGGCGAATGGAATGGTTCTCGACCCGTTCATGGGCAGCGGCACGACGGCGGTTGCCGCGCATCGTCTTAAAAGAAATTTTATCGGTTTTGAAATCAATCCAGATTATTGCGAATTGATTCGCCAGCGGTTACACGACGAAGGCGCTTTCAAATTGGAAACGCCAGTTCAAGCTCCCGAATCCACCAAGTCAAAATTGAAACGCGCGCAACCCAATCTTTTTGAACACGCTCTTTCCCTGAAGCACGCTTAAAATTGATGTCCATCGCCGCCACAACTGAAACGAAGCCGCCCGCGCCGACCGCGATTGAAAAAATCAAGGTCAAGGTGGACGGGCGCGAAATCGAAGTGCCGCGCCTCACGGCCGACTGGTCGGGCAAGCTCACGCCCACGACGATGATTCAGGCGTGCGAGCTGGCCAAGACCGAGGTGCCGCATTATTGCTGGCATCCGAAATTGCCGGTCGTCGGCAACTGCCGCATGTGCCTCGTGGAATTCGGCACGCCCACGATGGGTCCTGACCGCAAACCGGTGATGAATCCTGACGGCACGCCGAAGATTGCCAAGTCACCGCGTCCCGCGATTTCCTGCGCGACGCCAATTTCGCCCGGCATGGAAATTTACACGAAGACTCCGGCGGTGAAACAGATGCGCGAAGGCGTGCTCGAATCGTTGCTCATCAATCACCCGCTGGATTGTCCGATCTGCGACCAAGCCGGCGAATGCAAGCTGCAGGAATACTCGGTTGATTACGGTCAGAGCGCGAGCCGCTTTGTCGAAGCGAAGGTTCACAAACCGAAGGCCGTTGACCTCGGACCGCGCATCATGCTCGACGCGGAACGCTGCATCTTGTGCACGCGCTGCATCCGTTTCACGCGCGACATCGCGGGCGACGACGCGCTGGGCATCATCAATCGCGGCAGCTACAACACCATCGCGACGTTCCCCGGAATGCCGTTCGACAACAATTACACGCTGAACACCGTGGACGTTTGTCCGGTGGGCGCGCTGACGTCGAAAGATTTTCGTTTTCAGATGCGCGCGTGGTTCCTCAAGGAAACCAAGAGCGTTTGCACGAGTTGCGCGACGGGCTGCAATGTCCTCATCGGCTCGCGCGAAGAAAAAATTTATCGCTACACGCCGCGCGACAACGATGCGGTCAATGCTTCGTGGATGTGTGACGCCGGCCGCTTGAATTACAAGTGGATCGGTCGCGCTGATCGTTTGAAAGACGTTTTGGTGCGCGGCCAGAAATCCACGTGGACGGCGGCGCTCAACGAAATTTCCGATAAGCTCAAGAAAGCGCCGACCGGCTCCGTGGCGATCATCGCCTCGGCTCGGCAGACGAACGAAGAGCTTTGGTTGATTTCAAAATTGAAAGCGAAGCTTGGCGCGATCAGCGATTCCATTGCGCGCATCGGCGCGGAAGACAAATTGCTCGTTTGCGACGACAAAAATCCGAACATCAACGGCGCGCGCCTCACCGGCATGTGCTTCACGGAAGTCGGCATCAATCTGGTTCAAATCGCGGACGGCATCGAGCAGGGCAAAATCAAGACGCTGATTGTTTTCGGCGAAAATCTCGTCAAGCACGGCGTCAAGGCCAAGACCTTGAGCGAAAAGGAAACCATTTCTGAAGTGGTGGAGCAGCATGGCTTGACGGCGGAATTGCTCGCGAAGCTGGACACGTTGATTGTCAGCGACATTTTGCCGAACGAGACCACCAAGCTGGCGCACTACGTGTTGCCCGGCTGTGCGCACGCGGAAAAACGCGGCACGTTCACCAACGGCAAGGGCCGCATCCAGAAATTCATGAAAGCCATTGAAGCGCCCGGCGACGCGCGGGCCGAATGGGAATTTTTACATGACCTCGTTCACAATGTGACCGGCCAGAACGGTTTTGTAACCATCGAAGGTCTGTTCAACCAAATGGCGAAGGAAGTGCCCGCGTTCAACGGTCTGACGTGGCAATCCCTCGGCGACACCGGCGTGACGGTGCAAATCTAAAATGAACTGGAATTTCGTCATCTTCAGTTTGGTCAAGATCGCCATCGCCATCGGCGTGGTGCAGGGCATTGTCATGTATTCCGTGCTGGCCGAGCGCAAGATTTCAGCTTGGATTCAGGACCGCGTGGGGCCAAACCGCACGGCACCGCCGTTCGTAAAATATATTCCCGTGGTCGGACCGTTTTTGACCCGGCTTGGAATTTTTCAGCCGCTGGCGGACGGGTTGAAATTTCTGGTCAAGGAAGATTTCACCCCGGCGGGCGTGAAGAAAATTTATTTCTGGCTCGCGCCAGCATTGGCGGTCATTCCGGCGATGCTGACCATCGCGGTGATTCCGTTCGGCTCGAACATCGGCGCGCAGAAAATGGTCATTGCGGACTTGAACGTCGGCATCCTCTACACGTTCGGCATCGTCTCGATGGGCGTTTATGGCATCGTGCTGGCGGGCTACGCGGCGAACTCAAAATATCCGATGTTTGGCGGCATCCGTTCGAGTGCGCAGATGATTTCGTATGAAATTTCCATGGGCATGTCGGTCATCCCGGTGCTGCTCATCGTCGGCAATTTGAATTTGAGCCAGATCATTTCCTGGCAGTCCACACACGGCTGGATGGTCGCGTATGCGCCAATTTCATTCATTATTTTCATGGTCGCGTCGTTTGCCGAAACGAACCGCACACCGTTCGATTTGCCGGAGGCCGAAACCGAACTTGTCGGCGGCTACCACACGGAATACGGCTCAATGAAGTTTGCGCTGTTTTTCCTCGCCGAATATTCCAATATGGTTTCATCCTCCGCGATGATGGTGACGCTGTTCTTCGGCGGCTGGACGCTGCCGTTCTGGGGATTGGATCATGCCGCGACCTCGCTCGGCATGGGCATCGCGCAGATTTTTGTCTTTCTCGCGAAGATGCTGTTTTTCATGGTCGTTTTCATCTGGGTGCGCTGGATGTTCCCGCGTTTTCGTTATGACCAGTTGATGGACTTGGGCTGGCGGCGGTTTTTGCCGCTCGCGTTGGTAAACATTTTAATCACGGCCGTCTGGCTGTGGCTGAGGAGTTGATATGGCTGTCGTTGTAAATCGCAAATCACTCACGTTTTGGGAAAAACTTTATCTGCCGGCCATCGTCGGCGGATTGAAAGTCACGCTCAAGCACGCCTACAACACGCTGATCCTGCGCAAAGTCGTGACGATGGAATATCCCGAGCAGAAATGGACGCTGCCGGCCGGTTATCGCGGCGCGCCGTATCTCGTAAAAGATCAGGAAGGCAACACGAAATGCGTTTCGTGCCAGCTCTGCGAATTTGTCTGCCCGCCGAAAGCCATCCGCATCACGCCGCCCGGCGATAACGGCCAGAAGGCCGACCGCACGAACGCCGAAAAAATGCCGGCGGAATTCGAGATCAACATGCTGCGTTGCATATTCTGCGGCTTTTGCCAGGAAGTATGTCCCGAAGAAGCGATTTTCCTGCAGCAGGATTATTCGCTGACCGCGCTGAGTCGCAGCGAATTGATTTACAACAAGGAAAAACTGCTGTCGCTCGGCGGTGAAGTCGGCGGCATCCAGAAATGGAAATTGAAATTCGATGAAGCGAAGGCGCAGGAAAATTTCCCGGTGAAGCCTTAATCAGCAATGGAACAAATCAACAACTTGGTCAGCGGCGGCGCGGTGGAAGACGTTTTATTTTACGTCTTCGCGGCATTGACGCTGCTGTGCGCCGTGCTCGTCGTCGCGAATCCGTTCAGCCGCAATCCGGTCACGAGCGCGATGTTTCTCGTGCTGACGATCATCTCGATGAGCGGTTTGTTCCTGCTGCTGCACGCGTTCTTTCTCGCGGCGGTGCAAATTCTCGTTTACGCCGGCGCGGTCATCGTGCTGTTCATTTTCGTCATCATGTTGCTCGACTTGAAGGAGGAGCAGCGCCGCAAAATCAAATTCTTCGGCCTTGCCGCCGGTTTGGTTTCCGTCGGCATTGTCGTCAGCATTTTTGTGAAGTCGCTCGCGTTCATCAAACCCAACGCCGCTCCGCCCACGCTCGAAGGCGAAACCTACGCGCTCGGCAAACTTTTGTTCACGCAATACACGCTCCCATTTGAAATTGTCTCCGTGCTCCTGCTCGTGGCAATGATCGGTGTGATTCTCCTGAGCAAAAAGAAACTCGAATAACATGCACGTCGGCCTCCATCATTATTTGTTCGTGAGCTTCATGCTGTTCAGCCTGGGGCTGCTCGGCGTCATCATGCGCCGCAACCTGCTGGTGATTTACATGTCGCTGGAGCTGATGCTCAACGCCGCCAACCTGGCGCTCGTCTCCTTTTCGCGGTTCAACAACAAGCTCGACGGCCAGGTGCTGGTGTTTTTCATCATCACCGTGGCGGCGGCGGAAGTGGCGGTCGGCCTCGCGCTCATCGTGGCGCTCTACCGCAAACGCCAATCCGCGCATGTCGAAGATTTGACCTCGATGAAACTCTGACGGATGAAACACGAACTTTTTCCATGGCTGATCTTGTTCCTGCCGCTGCTGTCAGTGGCGGTGATAACGCTTTTCACGTTGAACTGCAAAACGACGAGCAGCCTCATCTCTATCGGCGCGGTGGCCGCTGGTTTTGTGATGACGCTATTGTTCATCAACGCCAACGGATTTCAATTCAGCGGCGAAACTTCCACCAACTGGCTTTCCATCGGCGGGCTGCAAATTGATTTCGGCCTGAAACTCGACGCCTTGAGCATGATGATGCTCCTGGTCGTCACCGGCGTCGGCGGCGCGATCCACATTTATTCCTTCGGCTACATGCACGAAGACCGCAGCATGGCGCGCTTCTTCGCGTTCATGAGCCTGTTCACCTTCTCGATGCTCGGCATCGTGCTGGCGAATAATTTCGTGATGATGTTCATTTTCTGGGAACTCGTCGGCGTTTCCAGCTACCTGCTCATCGGTTTCTGGTTCGAAAAACCCAGTGCCGGCGACGCCGCAAAAAAAGCCTTCATCACCAACCGTCTCGGCGACTTCGGTTTTCTCGCCGGCATCCTGATGGTTTGGGGCTTGTTGGGTTCGCTGAGTTTTTCGACGCTGCAAACCACGCTCGCGGCCAATCCCGCGCTGCTCGGCGCCAGCGCGACGCTCGCCGGCCTGCTGATTTTCTGCGGCGCGATGGGCAAGTCCGCGCAATTCCCGCTGCACGTCTGGCTGCCCGACGCGATGGAAGGCCCGACGCCCGTGTCCGCCTTGATCCACGCCGCGACGATGGTGGCCGCCGGTGTTTACATGCTTTGCCGCACGCTGTTTTTGTTCAACTCCGACTCGCTGCACGTCATTTCCTACATCGGCGGTTTTACCGCGCTGCTTGCGGCGCTCATGGCCGTCCAGCAAAACGACATCAAGCGCATCATCGCCTACTCGACGCTGTCACAACTCGGCTACATGGTCATGGCCGTCGGCTTGAGCGGTCCGACGCCCGCGATGTTTCATTTGACCACGCACGCGTTTTTCAAAGCGCTGCTGTTCCTCGCTGCCGGTTCCGTCATCATCGGCATGCATCACGAGCAGGACATTTGGCACATGGGCGGACTGAAAAAGAAAATGCCCGTCACGTTCTGGACATTCACCATCGGCGCTTTGGCCTTGAGCGGCATCCCGCCGTTCGCGGGTTTTTATTCGAAGGATTCCATTCTGGCGCAATGCCTGGAACAGAAAAATTATTTACTATTCGCTGTTGCCGTGTTCGTCGCCGGGTTGACCGCGTTTTACACGTTCCGTTTGTTCTTTGTCGTTTTCTTCGGTAAGGAAAAAACCGACCACGCCAAGCACGCGCACGAATCGCCGCTGATCATCACCGCGCCGCTGGTGATTCTGGCCATATTCGCGACCATCGGCGGGTTCATTGGCATCACGAACAACTACGGTTCACAATTTGCTGCGGAGCATGAAACACTTTCTCTAGCGCAGCAATTGCTCGAACCGCTGAAAACGCCCGTCCCGATGTTGATCGGTATCGGTGTTGCGCTCGCCGGAATTTTCCTCGCGTTCTCGCTCTACAAAAAAGCGGACACCGATCCACTGCCGGCCAAGCTCGGCGTGCTGGCAACGTGGATGCGCGACAAATTTTATTTCGACGAACTTTACGAAGCCACGTTCATCCGCGCGCATGATTTTCTCGCAGCGGTGGCCGACTGGATTGATCGCTGGATTTTGGAAGGCGCGATCATCGGCGCGATTCGCGGCGGCACGGATTTGAGCGGACGCGCGCTGCGCCTCGCGCAAACCGGCAACTTGCAGACCTACGCCTTCCTGTTCGTGCTCGGCGTGGCGCTGTTGCTCTATTTCGTTTTGGAAAAATAAAATGTCCATACTGACTTACATCGCAGGTTGGCCGCTGCTGGCAGCGTTGGCGCTCGTCGTCGTGCCGCGCAATTACCGCGTCATCATCCGCGCCATCGCGGTGCTGGCCACGCTCATTTCGGCGGTTCTGGCGGTGAAAATGTTCGCGCAGTTCGTGCCCGGCGCGAACGGCTTCCAGTTCGAGCAGCAAATCCCGTGGGTCGAATCGCTCGGCATCAGCTATCACGTCGGCGTGGACGGCTTGAACGTCGGTTTGATCTTGATGGGTGCTATCGTCGCTTTCGCTGCTGCGCTTTGCTCGTGGGAAATCCAGACGCGCGAAAAGGAGTTTTACATCCTGCTGCTCGTGATGGCTGGCGGCATCCTCGGCGCGTTCGCGTCGCTGGATTTGTTCTTCTTTTATTTCCTGCACGAACTCGCGCTGGTGCCGACGTTCATCATGATCGGCGTCTGGGGTCGCGGCGAAAAGAAGAACTACGCGACGTTCCAGATCACGCTTTATTTGAGCATCGGCGCGCTCATCGCGCTCATCGGCCTCATCGCGCTTTATCTGCAATCCGGCGCGAACACGTTCGACATCCCGAAAATCATCGGGCACGCAAAAACAAATCCGCTCGCGGTCAACGCGCAGAATTTCATCTTCCCGCTGCTGCTATTCGGTTTTGGCATTCTGGTATCGCTCTGGCCGTTTCATTCCTGGGCACCGCTGGGCTACGGCGTCGCGCCGTCGCCGACCGCCATGCTTCACGCCGGCGTTCTGAAGAAATTCGGTCTCTACGGTTTGATCCGCATCGCGCTGCCGCTGCTGCCGCAGGCCGCGCAAAGCTGGGCGCACGTCATCGCATGGCTTTGTGTTGGAAATATTTTGTATGTCGGCTGGGTCGCGATGCGCCAACGCGATTTGAACCTGCTGATCGGTAATTCCAGCGTGGCGCACATGGGCTTTATTTTCCTCGGCATCGCCAGCCTGGACCTCATCGGCGTGACCGGTGCGGTGCTGATTATGATCGCGCATGGCTTCCTCGCGGCGCTGACGTTCGCGTTGAGTGGCTACATATACAAACAAACCGGCACGCTGCAAATCAGCGAACTCGGCGGACTCTGCCGCAAGCTGCCGTTCATCGGCACGGCGCTGTTGATGGCGGCGATGGCTGGCTGCGGACTGCCCGGTTTTGCGAATTTCGTCGGTGAAGCCACGGTGTTTTTCGGCGCGTGGAAAACTTTCCCGACAGTCACGGTCATCGCGTTGTGGGGCGCGCTGGTCATCGGCGGCATTTACATGACGCGTGCCATCCGCAACATCCTTCACGGCCCGCTGCCGGAAAAATGGAATTCCCTTTCCGACGCCTCGAATGCCTGGCGCAAACTGCCTTACGCGTTGCTATTGGTGAGCCTGCTGGTGTTCGGTTTCGTGCCGAAACTGCTCACGGAAAAAATTAATCCCGACGCGCAAAAAATTGTGCAGGCTTACATTAACACCGGCCTTCAGGCCGGTGTGAAAGCGACAGCCGTATCCCAGCCGTTTCAACGGCTTTTGGCGGATGAAAAACCGTTAAAACGGTTTTCGTCCTCCGAGCCGCAGAGCACCGGGCTGAAGCCCGGTGTTAATGAAAATGGAAACGCGCTTGCGGGCGGTTCAGCAGAATCCGTTACAATTGGCAATCGGCAATTGGCAATTGAAAATAAATGAATTCCTCCCTGATAATGCTGGAAATTTCGGTGATCGGCCTCGGCCTCGTGCTGATGCTGGCGGATCTGTTTGTGCCCGCCGAGCGCCGCCGCTTCATCGGCTACGCCGCCATTGCGGCGCTGGGCGTGCTCTTGGTCACGAGCTTGAGCGGCAACGGCAGTTGCGGCCAGTTCGGCACCGCGTTCGGCGGCATGTTCGTCAACGACGCGCTGTCCCTGTTCTTCAAACAACTCTTCATCGTCGCGGCGATTTTGGTTTTGTTTATGGCTGCAGAATTTTCCGACAAACTCGCCGAAGGCAGCGTGGCGGAATATTATTCGCTGATTCTTTTCGCACTCGCCGGCATGTTGTTCGCCGCGTCATCCAACGACTTCACGATGCTGTTCGTCTCGATCGAACTCATCACCATCACGTTTTACGTCCTCGTCAGTTTTCAACGCAGCAAACTCCAATCGCTCGAAGCTGGCGTGAAATATCTGATTCTCGGCGCGCTGTCGTCGTCCTTCATGGTCTTCGGCATCGCGCTGATTTGGGGCACGACTGGTGAATTGAATTTTACCAAGCTCGCCGCCGTCGCGCCGCAATTTGCAAACAGCCAAATCTTCTTACTTGGTGTGTTACTGGTGTTGGTCGGACTTGGCTTCAAGATTGCCGCGTTTCCGTTTCAAATCTGGGCACCCGACGTTTATCAAGGTGCGCCGACGCCGACGACCGCTTTTCTCGCCATCGGTTCCAAGGCCGCCGGCTTTGTTCTGCTGCTGCGCGTGCTGTTCACCGCCGTTCCGAGCGTGACGGCGCATTGGGCGAACCTGCTCATCGTCATTTCCGGCATCACGATTCTCTACGGCAATCTCTGCGCGATTCCGCAGCGCAATCTGAAACGACTGCTCGGTTATTCCAGCATCGCGCACGCGGGCTATCTGCTGCTCGGCGTCGCGGCCTTGAGCGCGAGCGGACAATCGGCGCTGATGTATTATCTTGCCGGTTACGTGTTCACCGTGATGGCGGCCTTCTTCGTCATCACGCTCGTCATGCGCCGGCTCGCGACGGAAGACATCGGCGGCCTCGCTGGTTTGAATCAGCGTTCGCCGCTGCTCGCCGCCACGCTGACCATCGCGATGGTTTCGCTCGCGGGTATTCCCCCGCTTGCCGGCTTCTTCGGAAAATTTCTGTTGCTCAAGTCGGTGATTGAAGCCGGACAAACCACCGGCAATCACGGCTATTACTGGCTTGCATTCATCACGCTCGTGGGCGTGATCATCTCGCTCTATTATTATTTTGGCGTCGTCCGCGCTATTTACTGGAGCAAGAATCCGGCGGATTTGTCGCCGATTGAGCTTTCGTCCCCGGCGAAACTTTCCATCTGGGCCTGCCTCGCGGGCATCTTCTGGCTCGGCCTGTTCCCGAACACGGTGTTGAACCTGGCGAACGAAGCGGCGGCGGTTTTCGCAAGATAAATTTCGCCGGAAAATTACGGCCATTGCCGCCGGCATCCGGCTTCTGTATTTTCCCTTGCGAAGAAATGAATACCGACGCTTCGTTTCGCGCTGCCGGGCGATGGGCCAAATGGCTGGGAGGTTTTGGTGTCTTGCTGCTCTTCGTGGTTCTGCGCTGGCACAATTGCCGCGCGCCGCTGACGCCGGACGAAGGCGAATACGCCTATGCCGCGCAATTGCTGGCCGCCGGCACGGCCCCGTATGAACATGCTTTCCTGCAAAAGCCGCCGATGATTATTTACAGCTATGCGCTGGCCCACTTTCTTTTGCCGGGAATTTTTTGGTCGCCGCGCCTGCTGGCCGGCCTGTTTGCGGCGCTGGCAACCATTTTGCTGGGCTGGATCGCGCGGCTGGAATTTGGAAAGGGAATTGCATTTCCAGTGATGTGGCTGGTGACGCCGATGATTTTGCTGCCGGGGATCGCCCAGTTTGCCGCCAACACGGAAATGTTCCTGCTGCTGCCTTTGCTGGCCATGACGGCGATTTATGTCTGCAGCCGGCGACACGGACACGCGCCGCGATTTTGTTTTGCGGGGGCATTTTTGGGCGTCACCACGCTGCTTTACAAATACACGGCGCTGCCGCTGGTGATTTTTTTGTGGGCCAACTGGCTGTTCGAAATCTACCGGCTGCCAAACAGAAAATTATTTTGGCGGTGCCTGGCTACATCCGGTTTGGGGGCGATAATCGCCGCTGTAGCCATCCTTGGATTTTTTCTGGTTCGCGATGGCGGGGCGGCGCTTTGGGAATGCACCGTGAGTTTCAACCGTTATTATCTCAAGACCGGCACCTTCGGTCTGGCCGGTCTGCGGCAAAATCTGACTTTGGTATGGAGTCACTGGTGGCTTTTATTTTTTATTTCCGGCTTTGCGCTGGTGAAGCCAGCGCCGCGCGTTGGCTTTTGGTTCGGCCTGTGGCTGTGTGCGCTGATCTCAACCGGTGCCAGTTGGTATGGCCAGTATTATGTCGTGATCATGCCGTTTTGGGCGCTGCTTACGGCTGTCGGCATCCGATCCCTGGCCGCGCGTATCGCACGCTGGCTGGAGCGCCCGCAAAAGTGGATCGAGCCTGTCCTGCTCGGCTTCATCGTGATCATCTTGGTGTTGCCGGACATTATGTGGCTAACTTACACGCCGGAAAAATTTGTCGCGGAAAGTTTGACCGAAAGCAGCCCGTTGCTGGTGGCCCAGCCGGCGGCAAAACGCATCGTGGCCATGACCGCAGCCAATGATTTTGTCTGCGTGGCCGGCTCGGACCCGGAAATCCTGTGTTACGCGCAGCGTTTCAGTCCGACCCGGTTTATCACGGCTTACGAATTGGTGATTCCAAGCCCATTCAAGCGCCGCTACCAGCAGGAGATGATGCGCGATTTGTCGGCGCATCCGCCGTCCGTGATGGTTTTGACCAGCAGCTGGCTGTCCACGGAATCACCGCCGTCGGAACTTTTCATTTTCATCAAAAAAATTCTGGCGGAGGATTACGACCGGATCGGCGGCTACGTCGTCAAAGGCCGGACGATGGACTGGACTGAACCGCTGACGGACAAAAATGCCGCGCATACGAGCCTCATGCTTTTCAAACGAAAAATTTCCGGCGGCGATATTCCGGCTGCGGCAAAATAATTTCCCCGGAACCGCTTACACTGTCCGCATCTGCACGGCGTCCACAATTTCTGTGCCGACGGAAATGGCACCGATGATGACTACGGTTTCGCCTTTCTGCAAACGGCCTTGCTCCGTCAAATTTTTCAGGGCGGTTTCAATCGTGTTTTGCGGTTCGATGAAATCAAATTCCGTGACGAAGGACGTGACGCCCCAGCTCAAGGTGAGTTCGTTCGCGGTTTTGACATTGTCGCAGAGCGCGAACACCGGCGAGTAGCGCGGGCGCATCCAGGCGGCGTAGCTCGCCATGTGGCCGTGCCGCGTGACGCACAGGATCGCCGCCGCCTTCAATTCGTTGGCCATCACCACGGCGCTCTTCACGAGTTTCTGCCGGGGGTTGGTCAGTTCGGCGGCGTCGTGGAATTGCGCGCTGCCGCTGCGCTCGATGCGTCTGGCAATGCGGTCAAAAACCTCGATGCACTTGAGCGGGTATTTTCCGACCGTCGTTTCGCCGCTCAACATGATCGCGTCGGTCGCTTCAAAAACGGCATTGGAAACGTCCGTGACTTCCGCGCGAGTGGGCATCGGCGCGGAGATCATGCTTTCGAGCATATGCGTGGCGACGATGACAGGACGGCCGGTGCGCAAACAAGCTTTGACGATGCGGCGCTGGACGATGGGCAGTTCTTCGTAGGGAATTTCAATGCCCAGATCGCCGCGCGCGACCATGATGCCGTCGGCCTCGTGAATGATGGCCTCCAAATTTTTGATCGCCTCCTGGTCCTCGATTTTGGCGATGACGAACGGATGCGGCTGATCCGCCCCAAACAATTCCTTGAGCTGGAGCAAATCCCGCGCTTCGCGCACAAACGAGAGCGCGATAAAATCCACGCCGACTTCGAGGCCGAGCTTCACGTCCTTGATGTCCTTCGCCGTGAGCGCGGGCAGGCTGACTTTGACGCCGGGCAGATTGATGTGGCGGCGGCTGCCAAGCGTGCCGGCGGTGAGGACTTCGCACTCGACCTTGTTGCCGGATTTGGCGAGCACCTTCATTTCAATCGTGCCGTTGTCAATCAGCACCACGTCGCCGACGCTGATGTCGTTGACGAAATTTTCGTAGTTCACGTCCACCGAATGTTCTTCCAGATCGTGTTCGCCACGCACGGTGAGGGTGAATTTCTGCCCCGGCAGCAGATCGAGCGGCACGCCGATGTCGCCGGTGCGGATGGCCGGGCCCTGCGTGTCCATCATGATGCCGGTGAAAATTTTGCGCGCGGCGGATTCGGCGCGGATGTCTTTGACGACGCGGCGGATCCAGTCGTGTGGCGCGTGCGACATGTTGAGCCGGAAAACATTGACGCCCGCGTCAATCAGCTTGCCGATCATCTCGGCGGAGTCCGTGGCCGGGCCGAGGGTGGACACGATTTTAGTGCGGCGCAGAGTTCCTCGTTGCATGGGTCAAAAATAAATCTACTGCCGCCGATTAAAAAGCTTTTAATCGTTGCGCCGGCCGAAAATCGGCTTGCCAAAACCACGCGGGGCGGACATATTTCCGTTTTAATTCAACAATCTAAATTTATGGCTGACGCTGCAAACAAATACGCCGAGAACATCGCGGGCAAATACTACGTGGACAACCAGTGTATTGACTGCGACCTGTGCCGCGAAACCGCGCCCGACAATTTCAAGCGCAACGACGACGGCGGCTACTCGTTCGTCTACAAGCAGCCGGCGTCGCCCGAGGAAGAGGCGCGCTGCAAGGAAGCCAAGGAAGGCTGCCCGGTCGAGGCCATCGGCGACAACGGCTGATTTTCAGGATCAAATCAAAAGGCGCGAAGTTTTTTTCTTCGCGCTTTTTTTATGGATGCTCCGGTTTGAAATTTTTCTGTCCCAAAGGGACAACCGAAAATAGCCCGCAGTTAAAACTGCGGGCTATTTTCATCCGCGCCTGCGGCACCGGGTAGAAACATCCTGTTTCACCGCTGGAATTTTCCGGCGGGGCTTTTGTTTGGGATGATGCAGCGAAAAATGTCTAATTATTTTTTTATAAAAGTGTGACAGCCGATCTTGCTTCACGGTCTGCACTTTATTTCTCGAAAAACCATTG
>Ga0224554_1001320_pt1 | contig 16137 bp, 15 predicted proteins | sample 714S22024metaG_FD_180666 | JGI IMG/M metagenome (GOLD analysis project Ga0224554, IMG submission 180666) | Peat soil microbial communities from Stordalen Mire, Sweden - 717 S2 20-24 | ecosystem: Environmental > Terrestrial > Soil > Wetlands > Peat | place: Sweden: Norrbotten County, Stordalen...
AGCCGATTGATAGTAGCCATTGATGAAGATTGATTAACCTCAATCAAAGTATAGCACAGGCCTCATCAGGCCAGGACTTCATCCCGCAAGCTCAAATCCCGCAAGCCGCAGCGCTTTCTTGTCGAACGTTAGAGTGCTGTCGCATCCTGCCCACGCTCCCAAGGCTCCAATCAGCGCATCGGCAAACGCGCCCCATCCCTGTCTGAGCGCCACCATCGCCGTGTACACCTGCTGTTCGTTTTGAACCACTAGCGTATCGGCCTGAAGCATGCGCTCTACAGTATCGGCGATCTCCCGGTCCGGCAATGCATACACGCTCCCAAGAACCCACACTGTTTCAGCCATCGTTACCAGGCTGATGAAGCCGGGATGCTCCCGCGTAAATCGCAGTTCTATGATCTCTGTTGCCTTTGGCGATTGGATCGGGTCGTCCTGTGTGAGGTAGCGGATGAGAATATTTGTATCGAGCCCGTTCATCGCTCCCTCACCGGAGTTTGCCGCGCTTTATGCCCTTGGACGCGCCTGCCGCAACCGCTTCTCGCATTTCATCCAGAGTGGCAGGCCGCCGGCGCCGCGATGAGACGATGCCCCGCAAAGCCGATGTGGGCAGCTTCGGCAAAATCACCACGCTGCCGTCCGGATGCACGAAGAACTTGACCCGGTCTCCCGGTTTCAGTTGCAGGTGTTCCCGAATCGTCTTCGGAATGGTCGCCTGCCCCTTGATGCTCAATGCGGATTCCATGCGTCCCCTTTACGTTTTCAAAAAAGTAATACCACCCGGTCGGCATAAAGTCAATCCCATGGGCGGTTGGCCTGGTCACCAATCATCGAATCTGAGAGAGATGCGTCGCGAGGCAGCCTCATCAGGCCAGGACTTCATCGCGCACAAAATGGAGACGGATGATCTTCGGAGCATCCATCGTTTCGTCGAAGTAACACTGGACGGCGTCTTTGACCATCGCGCGCAACTCTTCCAAAGTATCTCCCTGCGTATGGATGCCGTAACCGAGGGCGTTGGCCGTATAGCCGCCATCGACTTCGTCCTCGCGCACTTCAAAGACGATCTCGCTCATCGAAGAAGCCCTCTCCATCGTGAACAAATGCTACACCACAATTGCCGGCTGGGTGGATTCAAGGTGCAAGCGCATTTTGCCGCAACGGCGGCCGGGTGCCCCATGTCTCGCTTTGGGAGCTGGGAGCCCATACCCCAACACTGTGACAGCCGTCGCCGCATTCCAGCACCGGTGCGATGGATCCTTGACCTTTACTTGAAAACCGTCGAGGACGGTGCTACGCTAGAGTGTGACTTAAAAATCACGCAGGGCCGTGGCCCGTGAACGAATTTGGAAGCTACTCCCAGAGAGATTCTCGTTTGCCAGGAGGAATCCGGGCGAGAGCCGTTCACCGAATGGCTGAACAGCCTTGACGTGCAAACCAGAGCCCGGGTCCGCGTTCGTATTGACCGCCTTGAAGAAGGGCTATTTGGCGACGTTCGAGAAGTCGGCGAAGGCGTCTCCGAACTGAGACTGGACTTCGGCCCCGGCTATCGGGCGTATTTCGGACAGATCGGGCCGCAAATCCATCTGCTGCTTGGCGGTTCGAAACAAGGACAGGAAAAAGATATTCGCATGGCGAAGAAGTTTTGGAGGGTACATGACAATTAAGACGATCTCCTACCGCCAGTCTCTTTTAACGGCCCTCTTGGACCCAGTTGAGGCATCGGCTTACCTCAATGCAGCAATCGAAGACTCCCCTGAGGCCTTCCTGAAAGCTCTCAAAAACGTAGCTCAGGCCCGGCAAATGTCCAAAGTGGCCAAGGATGCCGGGATCCAGAGGGAAACCTTGTATCGAGCCTTTTCCGAGCAAGGCAACCCCACCTTCGAGACGTTGTCCTCAGTTCTCCGCGCATTGGGGATGAAACTCTCCATCGCTCCCAGCGATTGCGAAACCGCTTTCACAACAAGGTGAGGGGTTGGACGACCGGCTTCCCTTAGCGCATGGCCACGAGGATCCGGCGATCGCCCTTGAAGGGCATGCGGCCGTGACTCACCAGGTAGTTATCCACGAGGAGAAAATCGCCGCGCTGCCAGGGAAACCTTACTGTCGCGCTTTCAATTGCCGCGTTGATCCTGCTGACCTGGGAGTGGGAGATCGGGTCTCCGTTGGCGAGAGTGGCGTGGAAGGGCCTTCGATGCGGGAACGGATGCGCCGCGGTATAAAGAAGCCAGCGCGGCAGGCCCGTGGATTGCGGCGTGGCCAGAAACGACGCAGCCTGGTTGAACCAGACTTTTTCCCCTGTCTGAGGATGCAGGCGGGCCGGCGGCAGATCGTTGGTGATGCGCGCTCCCTGTTCCCAGTCCCAATGCACCGAGCCGCCCTGATCGGCGCAGACCCGCTCGACCACCGCCCGATCGCCGGTTGCAAATGCTTCCATCCACGAAGTGTGCAGCTCGGAGATTAAGTTGAAGAGCCGGTTGAGGGGATTCCAGCGCGGCCCGTACAGGTAACGGGAATAGCGAATGCCGGCCTGCTCGAACCGCTCGCGTATATCCGCGGGAATCCGCTCGTAGACTATCCGCGAATCGGCGAGCGGAGTCTCACCCCCATTCCCAGGCGCAACCTCGCAGAAGAACGCGAGAGTACGCGGGGAATCGGGCAGATAGGACATCTCGTTGTGTTGCGGAATCCGGAGGTAATTGGGAAAGCGCGTGGATTCATACACGCCGGCTGTGACTTTTGCGCGCGGACTGATCCCGCCCACATAGGGCCGGAGCACATCTCCAAAGCACTCTGCCGCCGCAGCCTGAAACTCCTCAGCCGTTCTCAACCCAAACCCGCGAAAGAGAATGGCTCCATAATGGCGCAGGATTGCCGCCAGCGGTTCCCTGCGCGCGGCGAGCAGTTCCACCAGCGGCTCGCCGTGGATGGCCGTAATCACCGCCGGCAGTTGCATCTCATTGAGAAATGTCAGGCGCTCGTCGATCTGCATTCCTTCCCGATCGGATGCCAGGTCTTTCAATACGTTTTGCGGTTGTGCGTCCACTCCAGATCTATTCCAGGCACCGGGCTCTCCCGCCAGCGAATTCAGATGTCCCACCTTGTTCAGCAAGGGTAGGACAAATATACACTCTCCGGAAAGCCGTCACTGCATGGGCGGGAAGGCCCCGACACACTGCCCCAACTTGGTTAGTGGATCTACCGCGATCAGCGAGGCGCCCGGAGCATTGTTCATCGCCGGAAGCGGCGGGGCAGGGGTGACCTCAACGCCCGTCCCTTTCAAATCAAAGTTGACATGAGCCATGGCCGCCTTTGTGTACTGCGAATGCACCTGCTCCGGCTTGATGTCTTTGATGGTGACAGTGTCGAGCGTAATCTCTGTCATGTGCGCGGCGTCCTTGCCGGCGATGAGCACATCGCCCGGCGTGAGGGAAACGATGTTGCGCAGCGTGATGGCCTTGTAGTCCGGTATGCGGTCGCCTACAACGCCGGGGTCCACAAATCCTTCCACTGTGCCGTTGTTGTAGAACGGGCTGATGGCGATCGGGATGGCAACGCCTTTCATGCAGATGTTCTCGTAGGTCAGGTCATGCACAAGACCTCCGCGCGCCGCATTGCTCTTGATGCGGATGCCGCTGGTGGTGTTCTCCTCTGTCAACCCAGCCACCAGGAGAAAGCTGTCGCCAGTGAAGGTTTCACTGCCAATGGACATTCCGTGCCCGTCGTAAAAATGATTGTTGAGCACGCTCATGTGGGTTATGCCGGTCTTGATGGCAATGTTATCGTCGCCGTTGTCGATCCAACTGTTGGCGATGGTAATGTTGGTCGAGCTTCCCGGATCGATGCCGTCGGTGTTGCGCGCGTCGGCGCCGCGAACTGTTGGCGTGAGCAGATGCACGCCCCACGCGGTGAAGCCGTCCGTATTGCTCACCGAGACATGGTAGTTCGGCGAATTGTGGAGCGTGATGCGGTACAGGATAAAGCCGTCCGCGTGGTTTGCCGTAATCAGCCGTGTGCTGAAATAGCGCAACTGCTTTGGTTCGGCGGTGCGCGCCATCTGCCACCAACTGTAATCGTGCCCGACGATCTTCGCACCGCCGCGTCCATCAATCACTCCGTCGCCCATGATCGCGGCGTTCTTCACATTCACGGTGATGAGCGGCTTGCAAAATCGGCCCCGAGGCGAGGCGGGCATCGTTGGACGCCTGGCCGCATCCCCACTTTTGGCCGCATCCCCGGCCGTAATGTAGGCCGAGCTCACATCGGTCATCGTGCCGCAAAGAAGCGGACCGTCTCCGGACGGGTTGGGATCATAGTCCTTAGGATCGCGCGAGCCATAGAGTGTCGCGCCCTTGTCGATCAGCAGCGCCACCCCTTCCCGCATGTCCAGCGAACCGGACAGAAACGCATTCCCTTTGTCGCCCGGAGCCAGCTCGACAGCCATCCCCGGCTTGCATGCATCCAGAGCCTTCTGGATCCGGGCTGTATCGGTCGTCTTCTCATAGACTTCAGCCAGCTTCTCGCCGTCTCCCGACTTCTCTGCGAGCAGCTTGGTGCATGTTGCTGGCAGCACAGGTTCGGTCACCGTGCGCGTATCTTGCGCCAAACCTGAAAGCGTCGCCATCAATACCATCGTGATACTTGGCGCCCAGATGCTATAAGTCTGTCTCATTGCCCGCCTCTTCTACTGTTTTCTAAAGCATTGGGAATTATAGCTCGCCACAATCTTAGTTGTTGCACCGGTTGCGGCGACTCTTTGCTTTGAGCTCTTCGGATTCGACTCATGGCGACCGGGAGTTCCAAACACCCGGCTAGCCGGCGACCGGGAGAAGATGTTCTATCCAATGAACGAGCGTGGGCCGGGAGGCCCACGCTACAGCCGGCCAGGAGGCCGGCGCTACATTTCCAAAAGGAACATTTTCATACGGCCAAAGAACTAGCCGGCGACCGGGAGCTGGCCATCTTCCAAGTGGATTTCCTTCGCCCGGTCCAGCGCTGCCTGAACATTGGGCATGATGTTCTCGCGCCCGACGCAATCCAGGAAGCGCTTTCCGCTCAAGAGCTTGGACGGCTGTTGCATGGCGCCGCAGAGCACCAAAGTTCTCTGCGATTCATGCAGACGCCGGGCAAACTTCTCGATAGCGTGGATACCGGTAGCGTCAATCGCCGTCATATTGCGCAGGCGCAGAATCACAACCGGCGCAAACGCCTCCAGGTTCACCGTAGCTTCAACAAGCTTTTCAGTAGTGCCGAACAGAAATGGCCCGTGAATCCGCAGCAGCGTTACATACGCGGGCACGATGCGCCCTTGCAGCACATGGGGCAGTCCGTCGCGAATGTAGTCATCGGTTACCGGGGCCACGGTCGTGGTGTCGGCGATCCTGTAGATATAGAGAAGAGCCGCCAGCGCGAGTCCCACGCCGACAGCCACGGTCAAGTCGGCAAAAACTGTCAGGGCAAAGGTGACCAGCCATACTGAGATGGCCGCCAGGTCCATCTGGAAGATGGCGCCGATCTCATTCCACTCGCCCATGTTGTAAGCCACTACAAACAGCACAGCGGCCAGTGTGGCCAGAGGAATATAGCTGGCCAGGGGTGCGGCCACCAGCAGGATCAGCAGCAGAGTAAGCGCAGCCACCATGCCGGAGACGGGCGATCGCGCACCGGAGCGAATATTGGCGGCAGTGCGCGCGATGGCTCCGGTGGCTGGAATACCACCGAACAGCGGAGAGACCATGTTGGCGATTCCCTGCGCCACAAGCTCCACGTTGGGGTTGTGCCGGTCGCCGGTCATGCCGTCGGCCACAACGGCCGAGAGCATGCTCTCCAGCGCCGCCAACACCGCAACCGTGAAGGCCGAGGGAATCAACGGCAGAATGTGCTCAGCGTGAAAATCGGGTATTGCAAAGGGCGGCAACCCGCGCGGAATCCCGCCGAACTTGCTGCCAATGGTCTCCACCGGCAGGTGAAACAGAACGCTCACCCCGGTGCAGACCAGCAGGGCCACAATCGACGCGGGAATGCGCCTGGTGAAGCGCGGCAGCAACAACAGAATCGCCAGAGTGCCCAAGCCCAGCGCGAGCGCCGACAAGTTCAGGCTGGCAAAATGGGCGACGAGCAACCTCATGCGGGGCAGAAACTCGCTGGGAACCGCTCCTGTCCGCAGGCCAAAGAAATCCTTGATCTGCGTGGAGGCGATCAGCACGGCAATGCCATTGGTAAACCCGATGACGACCATCCGGGGAATGAATCGGACGGCAGCGCCAAGGCCGGTGAGGCCCATCAGCAGCAGCAGAATCCCTGCCATCAGCGTCACCATGGCCAGGCCGCTCATTCCGAAACGAACCACAATGCCCGCCACGATGACCACGAAGGCCCCGGTGGGCCCACCAACCTGGGTGCGCGACCCGCCGAGCGCGGAGATGAGGAAGCCGGCCACGACCGCCGTGTATAGGCCCGCCTGTGGAGTCACCCCGGAAGCAATGCCAAAGGCCATGGCAAGGGGCAGAGCGACCAACCCCACAGTGATCCCCGCCAAGAGATCGTGCACGAACATCTGGGTCGAGTAATCCCGGAACGCCAGAATCGATTTGGGAAGATTTGGATTGCTTATGGACATTGGGTCTATCTTCATTCTAGCCGCATCGGCAAATGCAGGGTCTTTCGCCGTTGCGCCGGGTCACTGGCCAGCTAACTTGCCGGCTCAGACTCCAGCGGCTTTCCATAAATCAACGCCGCATGTGCGGGTGCATAGTAATCCTCTTCCCTGCCCTCGCAGCGATAGCCCTGCAACTCATAGAGACGGATGGCGCGGGCATTCTCCGCATCCACATGAAGCCAGATTGCCTGAGCGCCCACAGCGCGCACTGAGTCCTCAATGCGGCGAAGCAGTTCTCCGCCAACGCCCTGGTTGCGCCGGTCCGGGGCAACTTCAATCGTTTGAATGTAGCCGATTACGCCGCCCGACTCCCGCGCCCACTCAACTATGGCGAAGCCTTCCATCCGCCCGTCCTCCTCCGCGATCCAGGTCGCCACATTCGAGCGGCTGACGAGTAGGCGCATATATCTCCGGCTAAAACGAAACGGCACATGGAAACAGACCTCCTCGATCGCATACAGCGAAGCGAAGTCCTGCGCGGTGTAAAGACGGTAGAGCACAGCACAACTTTAACGCACTGCAGAGGTGTCGTAGAGCCTACCCCACCGCGTAGCTGATCCGTTGCGTGCTGGCTGCTCCGCCACAACCCAAAGGGAATCATTCCAAGAACTAGGTCTCTGACCGGATGAAATGGTGCTATGAGGGGTGCTAGCGCGGGCTGGGAAGCCCGCGCTACAGCCGGTCAGGAGACCGGCGCTACATTCCATCCATTACCAAATCACACGGTCACAGAACTAGAAAGAAACAAGATTTCGATTGTGCTCCATCTGGGAGCGCAGTAATCCAAAGTTTCTCCTCCTTCCGCGCCAAACCCAGGTAACCGTTACCGTGCGCCCTTCATCTGACCTGCCCGTTGCAAGGCCAGGCGGGTAACGGAATCGCTCTGCTTCACCATTTCGTGAACCGAAAAGCCCTTTTCCGCCAGCGCGCCGGTGGGACACGCCTGGACGCATTTGCCGCAGCCGGTGCAGTTCTTCGCCTGTCCCCAGTTGTCCTTCAGATCGCTGACAATCCGGGAGTGGATGCCGCGCGACGCTACCTCCCACACATTCGCTCCTTCCAACTCGGCGCACACCCTCACGCAGCGCGTACACAGGATGCAGCGATTGTGGTCCAGGACGAAGCGATCGTGCGTCATATCCACGGGAAGGCGCGGATTGTTGTAGGAGTAGCGCACATGGGTGATGCCCAGCGATTGCGCCATCGACTGAAGTTCGCAATGGCCGTTCGACACGCACGCCGAGCAAATATGGTTGCGCTCCACCAGCAGCAGCTCGACAGCCATCTTCCGGTAAAGCAAAAGCTTGGCCGAGGAGGTCTTGATCGACATGCCCTCCTGGATGGGAGTGGTGCAGGCCGGCAGGAGGCGATCGGCGCCGGCAAGCTCCACCATGCACACGCGGCATGCTCCCACCGCGCTCAGTCCCTTCAGATAGCAGAGCGTCGGGATCTGTTTGCCGTTGGCGCGGGCCGCTTCAAGGATCGTTTGTCCCTCGGGAGCAGTGACCAACTCGCCATCAATTCGAAGGGAGATTGTTTTGTTCGGCAATGGGGCTCTCCTTTCCATTCAATTGGTCCATTCACTTGGTCCATTCAATTGGCGCTGACGGCGACTCTCAGGTCACAACGAAGGCACCGGCGGCATTCCTCAAGCGCCTCTTGCGAACTGAGACCGGCAACGACTTCTTCCTGGGATTGGACGCGGACCTTTGCGGGCACATCGTGCGCCGTGTGACGACGGCTGAGGCTGGGCTCACCCGGCGCCTGGCGGCTGTATGCGAACTCCGGAAAGAGCTTCTCCCACCGCTGTTCGCCCATCAGGCGTTCGTCGATCTTGCGCGCCGCCTGCTTGCCGCCGCCCATGGCGTTGGACACGTTGGATGCGCCGGTGATGACGTCTCCGCCCGCATAAAAACCGGGACGGCTGGTCTCGAGCGTGAAGCGATCCACCACGATGGTTCCTTCCTCTTTGAGCTCCAGGCCGGAGGCGCGGCAGAAGTCCAGATCGAAGGTCTCGCCCACGGCAAGGATCACGCTGTCGCATTCGAAGCGCTGCACTTCATCGGTAAGAATGGGGCGTTTCCTTCCAGACTTGTCGTACTCGCCGAGGCGCGTCTTGACGATTTCAATCGCCTTGACGTTTCCGTCTCCGCCGCCGAGGATGCGGTGGGGCGCGGCCAGAAAGACGAAGCGCACGCCCTCCTCTTCGGCCGCCTGAATCTCCTCATCGATGGCGGGCATGTCTTTGCGCTCGCGTCGATAAAGAATGGTGGCGCTTGAGCCCATGCGCAACACAGTCCGCGCGGAGTCGATGGCCGCGTTGCCGCCGCCGACGATGGTGACCCGCGAGCCGGGAAAGACCTGCTCCCGTTTAGCCACCGATTCGAGGAACGGCAGAGCGGTATAGACGCCTTTCAGCTCCGTTCCGGGAAGATGGAGCCATGATTCCTTCCATGTTCCGATGGACAGGAAGACGGCATCGAACCGGCTTGCCAACTCGTTCAACGGAAGATCGAATCCCACCCTGGTGTTGAACACCGTCTTGACGCCGATTCTCTCGATAAGATCGAGCTCACGCCGCAGCACGGATTTGGGCAGCCGATACTCGGGGATGGCAAAGCGGAGCATTCCTCCGGCCTCGCCGTGTTCCTCAAAGATGGTTACGTCGTGACCCAGCATGGCCAGATAGAAGGCAGCCGTCAGCCCCGTCGGGCCTGAGCCCGCGACGGCAATCTTGCGGCCCGTCGGCGGGAGCTTGCGCGCCGCGATCCGTTCGACCATCGGCTCAAAGCGATCCGATTGATAGATCGCATCGGCAATATAGCGGTGCACTTCGCGCATATTCACCGACTCATCGAACGACTGGCGGCGGCAGCGATTGTCGCAGGGATGCTGACAGATCCGGCCCGTCGAGGCAGGCAGCGGATTGTCGAGAATCACCGACTCGAAAGCATCGTCGATCCGGCCCTCCTGATAAAGCTCCAGGAAGCGCGGAATGTTCATCCGCAGCGGACAACTGTTTTCGCAGGGAGACAGCGCCAGTTCCTGGCAAACGCCGGCTCGGCAACGCCTGGCCACAATATGGTCTTCGTATTCCTCGCGGAAGTGGCGAATGGTGGTGAGTACGGGGTTCGGCGCCGTCTGACCCAGTCCGCAGAGCGAAGTTTCGCGAATCATCCGCACCAGTTCATCCAGAAGACCCAGGTGCTCCGGAGTTCCGTTGCCCTCGGTGATCGCATTCAGGATGCGCAGCGCCTTGTTCAGCCCCACCCGGCACGGCACGCATTTGCCGCAGGACTCGGAGTGGGTGAACTCAATGAAGTAGCGAGCCACATCGACCATGCAATTGTCTTCATCCATGACCACCATGCCGCCGGAACCCATGATGGAGCCAATCTGCGCCAGGCTCTCGTAGTCCACCGGGGTATCGAGCATCTCCACGGGAATGCAACCGCCGGAAGGTCCGCCGGTTTGCACAGCCTTCACGCGGCGTCCGGCCACGGCGCCTTCTCCAATGTCGTAGATAAAGCTCTTGAGCGGAGTGCCCAGCGGCATTTCCACCAGCCCGGTGTTCTGGATCTTGCCCACCAGGGAGAAGACCTTCGTACCAGGACTCTTCACGCTGCCGGTCTCGGCAAACCATGCCGGGCCGCGGCTCACGATGGGAGCAATGTTGCACCAGGTTTCAACGTTGTTGATGTTGGTCGGCTTGCCCCACATCCCTTTCTGTGCGGGAAACGGCGGGCGAGGACGCGGCCTGCCTGCAAAGCCCTCCAGCGACGCGATCAGGGCCGTTTCTTCTCCGCAAACAAAGGCCCCGGCGCCCTGCACCAGTTCGATATTGAAGTTGAATCCGCGGTCCAGGATGTTCTTGCCCAACAGTCCGTACTCCCGTGCCTGTTCGATGGCGCGGGTCAGGCGGCGGACCGCCAGGGGATACTCGGCGCGCACATAGACGATGCCTTCGGTTGCGCCGGTCACGTACGCGCCGACGATCATCCCCTCCAGCAGCGAATGAGGATCGCCTTCAATCTCGTTGCGATTCATATAGGCGCCGGGATCGCCCTCATCGGCATTGCAGATCATGTACTTTGTGTCCGCCTTGGCCTTGGCGAGGAAATCCCACTTGTTGCCGGTAAGGAAGCCGGCGCCCCCGCGTCCGCGCAGCCGGGATGCCTTGATCTGCTCGATCACGCTCTCGCCGCGTCCGTCGATCAGCACCTTATAGAGGGCCTGATATCCGCCCACAGCGATGTATTCCTCGATGTCTTCGGGATTGATCAGCCCGCAATTCCGCAGGACGATCTTCTTCTGACCCTTGAAAAAGGGGATCGCATTCCACGGCGCGATCTCGGGATAACCCTGGCCGTATTTCACGTACCCGGTGATGTGATCCCATTCCTCGATCTTGCAGTAGATCAGATCGGGTGGCATCACCCTGGTGGAAAGGCTTTCGAGAATGCGGGCCGCATCGTTGGTGCGCACGCGCCGCAGGATCACCAGCGGAACCCCCGGAAGGCGAACATTAACCAGAGGCTCCTGAAAGCAGGAACCGAAACAGCCCACGCCAACGAGCTGCACATCCTGCCCGCTGCGTTCAATCGCCTCATTCAAGGCATGGTAAACTTCTTCCGCTCCGTTGCCCCGGCCGCAGGTTCCCATGCCGACCGCCAGGCGTGGAATGGCCGGCAACAGCTTGGCAAGCCCGGATTCACGCACCGCGTTGAACGCACCAATATCCTGAATCCGCGGCATCATTTCCTCCCCTGCTTCAGAGCTTTCACTTCCCTCTGCAGCGTGCGTTCATTCACATGGCTCAGGATGTGGTGGTTCACTTCAACCACGGGCGCCAGCGCGCACTGGCCGAAGCAGGCAACCGTGCGAATGGTGAACTTGCGGTCGGGTGTGGTGAGCGCCAGCTTGTCGGCATCGTTGGTCTCGCTCAAATCCTGGCCGGTCAGGCCCAGGTCCAGGCAAAGCTTGGCCAGCAAATCTCGCGAACCTCGGGTGTGGCAGGCTGTCCCACGGCAGACGCAGATCACGTTGTCGCCTTGCGGATCGAGGTTGAACAGCGCAAAAAACGTTGCGGCGCTATACACCCTTGCCGGAGGCCATCCGGTCTCCTCCGCGATGTAACGCAAAGACTCCATCGAAAGGAATTTATGCGCATTGGCGGATTGAACCGCTTCAAGGATTCCCAGCAGCGCTCCGGGACGGCCCTCGTGCTCCGCAATGGTCTGGGCGATCAGTTGCCTTTCGTGAGCATCCAGAACTTCATCCGCGACACTCTGCATCATTCCTCCTCTTCAGGCACGGCGTCGCCGGCAGGTCGATGCGTTGACCGCTGGGCACAGGATTCCTGCTTTTGTTTGGGGATCGTGGGAGAATCGCCGACTGCATCCTCCGGAATGGCCGAATTGAGAGGGCGCGAACCAGACCTTCCTCGGTTTCTGGACACTATCTCAGGAGAGGAAAGAGGATGAAAAAGAGCGTGGTCGAGGGGGCCTCGCTTGGACGGCAAAAGTCCAGGCCGCGCTCGAAATTCAGCGCGATCCGCAGTGCATTACCCCCATAAAATGTCCGAATGGAACTTTGAACCTCTCGACGATCGTCTGGATGTGCCTCAGATCACAACCGCCTGTGATTGCCAATTTCACCAAGGAATTGAAGGCGGCAATCCGGAGAGTGGCAGCTTGCCCGTCAAGGTTTCCACCTTGGCGTGCAACTTCACATTGACAGTTGCCGGTTGGCGGTCCGAGCTGGGGCTGGCCGTCAGATGGCTTCTAGCCTTTCAATATCCGATCGACGGTCTGGATGTCGACTAATCCGTTGCATCCGTAGATCGCCGGAAGCACTCGGTCCGCGGGGTAAGTTCGCCTCAGTTCAGCAACCTTCTCTGTGCCGGCGCGGTACGCCGGGAGATACATCCTGCCCAGCAGGGGATGCCGTCCCCAGGCGCCCGATAACTTGTCGGCGCGTTCTTCAGTGACCAGAAAATCATTTCGCAACGTGGCCGCCACTTGCGGTTGCGGTCTGCCTTCGCCCCAGGTCAGATAGGACGACTGGTTCTTGGCATCATCCTGCAACAGGGCCAGCAACACGCCGATCTGCATGTCTTCGTCCGGCAACTGGTCCACTTCGGTGACGCCATGCGCGATCAGAATCGCATTGTTGGCAATTCCCTCAAACAGGGTGGCGGCGCGCGTGTTCATGGTCAGAACCGTAGCCTCAAAGCCTGACTTCCCGCGGACGTACAAGTCCTGCAGGTAGGCAAAGGTGGTCACGTGCCCTGGCACAACCTCGTGGCTTACCAGTTGTTCAAACTCCGGGAACGTAATCTGCAGCGAAGCATTGATCTCGTAGTTCGCCTCGTATTGCGGAGTGCCGTCAGCGTTCCGCGCCCGCCCGATGTAGTTCATCGAACCGGAAAACCAGGCGTCCTTGATGGGGAGGAAGTCGATGTTCGCTCGGGGTACGCGCGCAAGTTCCGGGGGCAGGTACGGCAACAGGTTTTTCGCGCTCAGGTTATCAAAATGCGCGATCACAGCCGCGCCCAGACCGCGCACCGATGCCATTGGAATCACGCGATCCCGACGCCAGGCATCGACGGCCGCCAACAGCCCGTCTGGATTCGACGAATGATACCCGCCGCGGCCCAGCAAATCGACAACGCGGTCCCGCTTGGCTTCAGGCCTTGAAGGCTCAGGCTGCTTCCCCGTCGACGCCTCGACCGCGCGCGCGTACGGCACCGGATCACCTTTGCCGAGGACTTCCATGGCGAGGTCCCACATGGTATCGAGAGAAACCGCCAGTCCGGTCAGGTAAGATTGGCGCGTCCCCTCAATCTTTGCCGCCTCTTCACCAATCCCGGCGATCGCTTTGGGAAGGTTCACCTCACGCAGGTATTGTTCAACTGCCTCCCGATCTACGTTCTCGCCGGAGACGCCACCTGATTCCCGCAGGCGCGCGGCCGCCGGATGCGTGTAGGCAGCGGGTAGAGGCTCATCGGAAAACCAGGAATCGGCAATAAACCGCCCCGTGCCCGAGGGGCACATCACGTCACCGCCCCAGAGCGTATCGATCCCGAGCACAGCGTCAGCAACGAACATCCCTAATTGGTCCATCAGATCTCCTTCTCCCTCTTCACGGAACCGAACCAGACGTATACACAGAGGCCAACAAACATGAGTGCGGAAACGGATTGAGAGACGGGATCGTAAGAATAGAAGGGGGTCTTGATCAGATCCTCGCGATATGCGGGGAAGAGCCGCAAGGCCGCGCCCAGTACGCCTCCGAGCGCGCCGCCAGCCATCAGTCCCGATGCGATGATCACGCCTCTCTCGCGAATCCTGCTGCCCTGCCTGCCGCCAATCCTTTCTGAACGCTTGTTCAGGAAATGAGACAGGAATCCGCCGACCAAAGCCGGCGTGTTCAGTTCAAGCGGCAGATACATGCCCAGGGCAAAGATCAGAGAAGGCTGGCCGAGCATCTCCAGGATCAGCGCAACCATCGCTCCCACGCCAAACAAGAGATAGGCGACAGGCTGGTGGCTCATGAATCCCTCCACCAGCGCTTTCATGATCGATGCCTGCGGCGATGCCAGAACCGGCCGCAGATCTCCGGGCAGAGCTTCGCCAAACTGGAACGTGTGGGCCAGCATGACGATGGTCAATCCGACGGCAATCGCCGATGCGATCACGCCCAGGAACTTGACCTTCTCCTGCGCGGCCGGAGTGGAGCCTAGCCAATACCCAGCCTTGAGGTCGGTGATGGTTTGGCCCGAGACGGACAAGGCCGTGCATACCATGCCCGCGATCGCCATGACGAAGAACATGCCGGCGGTTCCCGACAGGCCGAATCGAAGCAATACGGCCGAGGAGATGATGATGGTCAGCATCGTCATTCCCGACACCGGATTACGCGCCGTGGTCGCAATCGCGTTCGCCGCCACCGAGGTGAAGAAAAACGAGAAAAGAAGTACCAGCGCCAGACCTACTGAAACCGAAGTCCAGGAAACCGGGAGTTGTCCAAGGAAGGCCGCCACTCCGATGGCGCCGATGACGACGCCCAGAAGAATCGCAATCATGGGCACATCGCGGTCGGTCCGCTCCGGCTGGGCAACCTCGCCGTGGCGGAACGTGCGGAACGCGATGCCAAACGATCCGGCGACAACCTTCAGCGATCGGATGATGCCGAAGATGCCGGCCGTAGCAATGGCGCCCACTCCGATGAACCGCGCATAATTCCGGTAGATATCGACGGCGGTCATCTGCGAAACGGGAATCGCGGCGGGGTACACGGAGCCGGCCACGTGGCTGCCGATGAACCAGATCAACGGGACCAGAACGAAATTGGAAAGAACGCCGCCGGCGCAAAGAATCATGGAACTGCGCAAACCCATCACATAGCCAAGACCCAGGATGAAGGCGATGGCGTCGAATCTGAATACCATCCGCGCTCGATCCGCGAGTGAATGCATCAAGGGCACGAACTGAAAATCCACATACTCTTTCCACACCTGAAATGTAGTGACAAACAGGTCATAGACGCCGGCGATGGCGGTTGCCTGCAGCAGCAGCTTGGCCTGCGAACCGCCTTTCTCTCCCGTGACCAGCACCTCGGTGATGGCGGTCGCCTCGGGATAAGGGAGCAGGCCGTGCATCTCGCGCACGAAGTACCGCCGCAGCGGAATCAGGAAGAGAACGCCGAGACATCCGCCTGCCAGACAGATGAAGATGGTCTGCACCGGGCGTGGATCGAGGTGGAGGATATACAGCGCGGGAAGGGTGAAAATGGCGCCGGCAACCACCCCGCCGGCCGCGCCGCCGATTCCCGTGATGATGACATTCTCAAGCAGACTCGAGCGGCGCTTGTAAACGCGGGCCAGTCCGATGGCAAGGATGGAGATGGGGATTGCCGCCTCCATGACTTGCCCGACCTTCAGCCCCGAGTACGCCGATGCAATGGTGAAAATCACGCAAAGCACCACGCCCCAAACGATCGATCGCAGCGTGAGTTCCGGCTCTTTCGCGTCCGCGGGCACAATGGGAGTGTAGGATTCCCCTGGTTGCAGCGGCTGGTAGGCGTTTTCCGGAAGTGACTTCGTTTCGATCTCGTTCATCGATGGGTAATCCCCCTGGCGGCGACGCTCCGAACCCAGCTATGCTAGCGCCTGGTCAGACTCCAACGCAAACCGGTCTCCGAGTTCATTCACGCGCTGAAATGAACCATGCATTACACCAGTGCCACGGAGTCAAATCAAGTGTGAAAGTCACCTAGCGGTTAGACCGCATGAATTGGTAATTCATCATGTACAAGCGCGGACGAGGACGTCCGCGCTACAGCCGGCCAGGAGGCCGGCGCTACATTCTGGCCATTACCAAATCATGCGGTCACAGTACTAGGCCAGTGACAGTCTAACTCTTGGAGGCCGCTGCTTTTCAGAAACAGGAGAGGGCTTGAAAAGGGTTGCAGCCTTCTGC
>Ga0224554_1001325_pt1 | contig 16091 bp, 10 predicted proteins | sample 714S22024metaG_FD_180666 | JGI IMG/M metagenome (GOLD analysis project Ga0224554, IMG submission 180666) | Peat soil microbial communities from Stordalen Mire, Sweden - 717 S2 20-24 | ecosystem: Environmental > Terrestrial > Soil > Wetlands > Peat | place: Sweden: Norrbotten County, Stordalen...
TGGTCAATACCAATGGCCAGTTGCGTTTCGGCGGAAAAAGAGGCGGCGTGCAAAATTTCATCATCACCAACACCATGACGCTCAACGGCGGCACAATCTTTTCCGTGGACGGCCATCAATTTCTGACGAACTCAACGCTGACGGTCTCCAACGCCGGCGGAACATTTTTGATGCGCTGGGGCGGCAAGGATTTGAGCATCGGTTCGCAGCTTGCCGGCAACGGGCCGCTGACAATTAACAACGGCGGTGGAGGCAGTCCGCCCGGCGGCCTGGTTTATTTGAGCAATCCATTGAACACTTACAATGGAACCGTCACTGTGCTGACGAATGCCGTGGCGCTCACCACGCCTTACGCGCTCTCCAACGCCGTGCTGAACGCACAAGGCACCGGCACCAGCTCGAACCTCGTTTGGAGCGGCATCAGCAGCATTACGCTCGGCGGCTTGAGCGGCGCGGGCAACATTCCGCTCGGCGCAAATCAACTGCTGATCGGCAACAATAATTCCAGCACCGAGTATTCCGGCGCGTTGTCGGGAACCGGTTCGCTGGCGATGATCGGCAGCGGCACGTTCACGCTTTCCGGCGCGAACACTTACAGCGGCACCACGACCATCAGCAACGGCACGTTGCAAATCGGCAACGGCGGCGCGACGGGAACCGTTGGCCCGAATAATATCGTGAATAATTCAGAACTGGTTTTCAATCGCAGCAACCCGGTTGGCTACGGCGGAATCATCAGCGGCGCGGGCGACCTCACCCAGGCGGCCGGCGGCACGCTCACGTTGAGCAACGCCAGCACTTACACCGGCGACACGCTTATCGAGTCGGGAACGCTCGCGCTTACCGGCGTCGGCGCGATTGCCAATGCCGCGAGCATACAAATTTCGGCGGGCGCAGTTTTCGACGTGAGCGGAACCACCGGCGGCGCGATGACGCTCACCGGCGGAATTATTTCCGGCGACGGCGCGGTGAACGGCGGTTTCACCATTGGCAACGGCGCGACGCTCGCGCCCGGCACGTTCATCGGCACGCTGACTTTCAGCAACGCCCTCACGCTCGCGCCGGGCAGCATCAGTTCTTTCGGGATCAGCAAATTGCCGACGGCCAATGATGTCGCCAAAGTTTTCGGCGCGCTGACGTGCGGCGGGACTTTGCAAGTGAACAACCTCAGCGGCAACCCGCTCGCGGCTAACGACAGTTTCAAGCTGTTTGACGCGGCCAGTTACAGCGGCGCGTTTGCCAGTGTGACCCTTCCACCGCTGCCCGCCGGGCTGGGCTGGAACACCAATTCACTCAACACCAACGGCACGATTTCCGTCGTCATCGCCACCGTGCCGGTCATCAGCCCGGTTTCAGTTTCCAGCAACGGCGGCCTGGTGTTCACCGGCACCGGCGGCGTGGCCGACGCCGATTTCTATCTGCTGACCTCGACGAACATCGCCGCGCCGATGACCAACTGGACGCCGGTGCTGACCAACCAGTTCGACGACAACGGCAATTTCAATTTTACCAATCCGATTGACCCCAATTCGCCGCAAAATTATTATCTGCTGCAATTGCCCTGATTATTTGGCAGTAATTATCCCATGAAACCTTGCGCCATCATCCTGGCCATTTTCTCCGCCGGTTTTGGCATTTTGACTTTTGACGTTCACGCCGCCGAAACGAACGCGCTGCAATTTGTAAATCCAGAGTTGCAGCTCGGCGCGCTCACCAACGGCCAGGATGTTTTGATGACGTTCACCTTGACGAACTCTTCGGACCAAGCCGTCAAAATCGCCAACATGGACACCTCCTGCCGCTGCACTTCAATCCAAAAAGCGCCGGTCGAAATTCCCGCGCACGGCAGCGGCGCGCTGGAGGTGAATTTTAATTCCTTGCGCACGGACGGGCAGGTGTCGCAGTCAGTCATCGTGGAAACCGCCGGTGGACAAATCATCACCGCAGAGTTTCATGCTTCGGTCGGACCGGCGGCGGCAGCGCCCGTTGCGCCGTGGATTCCGGATCGCGGCGACGGCACTTATCAAAACCCCGTGCTGAACGCCGATTACTCCGATCCGGACGTGGTTCGCGTGGGCGATGATTTTTATCTGGTGTCGTCCAGTTTTCACGCCACGCCGGGTTTGCCAATTCTGCACTCAAAGGATTTGGTCAACTGGACAATCATCGGCCATGTTTTGCCCGCGCAGCCGCCGCTGGATCATTTTTCCACGGTGCGCCACGGCGAAGGTGTCTGGGCGCCGGCGATTCGTTATCACGCCGGCAAGTTCTGGGTTTTTTATCCCGACCCCGATTACGGAATTTATTTTTCCACCGCGACCAATCCCGCCGGTGAATGGACGCCGCCGCAGCTCGTCGAGGCGGGCAGGGGACTGATTGATCCCTGTCCGTTTTGGGATGAAGATGGCCAGCTTTATCTCGTCCATGGCTGGGCAAAAAGCCGCGCCGGTTTCGCCAATCTTCTCACGCTCCAAAAATTAAGCCCCGATGCCACCAAAGTTCTCGACGCCGGTGAAACCATCATTGACGCCAACAAAATGCCGGACTGGACCGGCCTTGAAGGCCCGAAGTTCTACAAGCGTCACGGCTATTACTATGTGTTCGCCCCGGCGGGCGGCGTCACCGGCGGTTATCAAGCTGTGTTCCGTTCGACAAATATTTTCGGCCCTTACGAAAACCGCATCGTGCTCGCACAGGGCAAGACCACGATCAACGGCCCGCATCAAGGCGGCTGGGTGGACACAACGACGGGCGAAGATTGGTTCCTGCATTTTCAAGATCGCGGCGCTTACGGCCGCGTCGTGCATCTCGAACCGATGATCTGGCGCGACGACGGCTGGCCGGTCATCGGCGATGACCCCGATCACACCGGCAAAGGCCAGCCCGTGCTGGTTCACGCCAAGCCCAACGTCGGCAAAACTTATCCGGTCACCGCGCCGCAAACCTCGGACGAGTTCGACGGCCAAACGCTCGGCCTCCAATGGCAATGGAATGCCAATCCGCGCGACGAATGGATTTCATTCAGCGCGCATCCCGGTTTCCTGCGGCTTACCAGCGTGCCTTTGCCGAAAACGCGCAGCAACGGCTCGCCCGCGAATAACAGCCGCTACGACGCGCCGAATTTTCTCCTGCAAAAATTTCCGGCGACCGAATTCACCGTCACAACTGAAATGGAATTCACTCCCGCCGCCGAAGGCGAAATCGCCGGCCTGACCGTTTTCGGTTACGACTACGCCTTGCTCGGTTTGAGTAAAACTGCCGGCGGCGTGCGCCTCGTTTATGTCGTGAACTCCGGCGCGAGTCGCGGCGCGGAAGAACGCGAAGCCACCAGTGTGGAAACAAAATCCTCGGCAGTTTATCTGCGCGTCACCGTCAGCAACGGCGCGCGATGCCAGTTCGCTTACAGTTTCGACAATCAGACGTTCACGCCCATCGGCGAACCGTTCCGGGCGTCCGTTGACCGCTGGATTGGCGCAAAGATTGGCGTCATCGCCAGCGCGCCGGCGGATGCAACCAAAACTGGATTTGCTGATTTTGACTGGTTTCATGTCGCGCCGTAATTGATCGCTCACGTCCGCCAGTTCGCCGCAGAAGTTTTCTGCTGCAATCGCCGTGAAAATTGTGGAACATTTGGTTCGCAACAAAAAATCCAATCGTGAAAACCATATTTGCAATCACAACCATTTTTCTTTCGGCAATAAATTTTGCCGGCGCGCAAACGCCCGACACCAACGCCGTTCCCAGAACGCCGCGCGAAGGCGACAACGTGCCCGCGCCCGGCCCGCGCGACCGCGCCTATGGCATCAGCGGCCCCGGCGCGAAACATTCGGCGGGCTGGTCGAATTACAACCGGGGTGTGACCGGCGCGGCGGTGACGAACGGCTTGATTCCCAACCTCAAGCCGCTGATTCCCGACACGCAATTGCGCGACACGATTGTGATTCTCGGCGGCGACGGAAATTATTACCTGACCGGTTCGTCCGGCGCGGACATCTGGGATTTCAACGACGGCATCGAGCTGTGGAAATCCGCTGATTTGAAAAAATGGGATTACGTCGGCGAAGTCTGGAGCTTCGACAAAGACGGCACCTGGGAGAAAAACTGGCGCTGGCATCATCACGCCGTGCGCGCGATCTGGGCGCCGGAAATCCATTACATCAAGCGGCTGAACAATTATTTCATCACCATTTGCATGCCGCCGGGTAATCGCGGCATTTTGCGCAGCACGACGGGCAAGCCGGAAGGCCCCTATGTCAACGCGCTGGCCAGCGACGGCTATTTCCAAGGCGACATTGACGGCATGCTGTTTGAAGATGATGACGGCTCGGTTTATTTCAGCAGCGGCGGTGCTGGCCACCTCTGGCTGATGAATGATGACTTGAGCGCGACCGTTGGCGAGGCGCACAGCGTCGCGTTTGAAAGACCGGCGGACGGAAGCTGGAATCACAACTCGGTGGCGCAGGAAGGCGCGTCGCTGTTCAAGCGCAACGGGATTTATTATCTCGGCGGCGCGGGATTTTACAAAGGCCGCTATAGCAGCGTCGTCGCGATGTCCACGAACATTTTCGGCCCGTATAAAAACTGGGAAGAAGCCGTGCCATGCGGCGGCGGGACGGATTATTTTCAGGACAAAGATGGAAATTGGTGGGACGCCTATTTCGGCAATGACAACCAGTCGCCGTTCCGCGAAAAGCCGGCCATCGTGAAAATTGATTTCGACCAGGACGGGAAAATTTTTGTTTCCAAAGACCAGCCGGATTTTGTCCTGCAAAAGTAAATTCTTATGAGATTGGCCGCCGGCGGCGCGGGAATGTTTCATCACTTGTTTGCGGGTTGCGTTCATTGTCTCTTTGCTTTAACGTGGAGAAACACTTTCACCCGGATGCTGGACTGATTCATGTCCCGGATTATATTTTATGCAATTTTAGTCGTGGCGATTCTTGGCGTCGCCATGAGCCTCGTTTTTTTGAGGCCCGGCAGGAACGCCGCCCCCATTGCTCAAATTCTGCCCGTTGCAGACCCGCAAATTTCCGAACCGTTTCCGCCAGCGCCAACGCCGATGCCAACGCCGTTGACGGTGGAAGCTCCGGTGAAGGTTCAAGCAATGTCCCTGGAGCAGCGCATTCTGGATGCGATTTCAAAACTTGGACCGGACGCGCAGGAAAAAGACTTTGAAGCGGTCGTTGATTTGCTGGCCGCCCAGAAAAATTTTCCCTGCGCGCAGAAAATTTTATCGCAGGTTGCGGATCGCGATTTGCGTGACGGTTTGTTGAACCGTCTGGTGGCGCGCTGGGCCAAAGACCGTCCGGCGGAAACTGCCGGATGGGTGCTCGGCCTGCCTGACGAATTCGACCGCACGGAACCGGTGGTGGCTTTGAGCCGGATTTGGGTGGCAAGTGATCCGAAAGCAGCGGCGGATTTTACGGCGCAACTTCCGCCGGGCGAACTTCGGAAGGATGCGCTCGCCATGGCCGTGAGTTCCTGGGCGCGGACAGATACCGGGGCTGCCTGCGCTTGGCTGGATCAATTTGCCCCATCGTCCGATCTTGATTATGCAATATATGAAATCATCCGTCTGCCGGCGGCTCAAACGGAACCTCAGATTGCATTAAAGTGGGCGGAGAACATCGTTAATGATGATCAGCGCCAGCAGGGAATCGAGACGATCGTGAGAACCTGGGTGGAAAAAGACCAGCCGGCTGCGCTCCGTTACGTGCAGGATTCCACGGCATTGAATTCGGATCAGCGCGCGGCGGTGATGAAAGATCTGGGTTTTCAAAACTAGGTTCCTCAATAGCTTCAAAAATTTCCGGCGGGAATCTTCTTCAAAGATTTAAGTCGCAGGCCGGCCGCCCATTTTCTGAATTATGTGATTGACACTTCGCGATGAATTTGGCCTAATTTTTAGGACTCCCAACAACCAGTGTCTTTGATGCGCCGCAGATGATTGCGCTTGGAGACCAAAAACAGACCAACCCAGCACAAATAAACATGAAAAAAACCTCTCTGCTACTATTGACAGCCTTGATGACTGTTGCCGCCTTTCGCGCTTCAGCGGCGGTTCTCACCGGCTCAATTGGCTCGCATGATCCGTCGCGAATAACCCTTTGCAACGGGAAGTATTATGTGTATTCGACCGGAGGCGGCATGATCTCCTCGACGGATCGCATCAATTGGACGTCCGGCACGTCGCCGTTTCCGAACGGGGTGCCCACTTCGGTCAAGAATTTGATCCCCAGCAACCAAGGCATCTGGGCGCCGGACGTGATCTTCCGCAACAACAAATATTACCTCTACTATGCGGTCTCGGCCACGGACGGCACCAAGTCGGCCATCGGCCTGATTACCAGCCCCACCTTGGATCCCAGCGTCTCCGGTTACGGCTGGACGGATGTGGGCGTGGTGATTTCCGACAATGACAAAGTTGACTTAAGAACCTCCATTGACCCATGCCCCACCGTTGATGCCAGCGGTAATGTCTGGCTTAGCTATGGATCCGGCTATGCCAACGGCGCGACTTGGAGCGACCCCACCATCTTTGTTGTGCAATTGAATGCCACGACGGGTTTGCTGCTTAATCCTTCCAACCCCACGCTCTATCCGCTCGAAGACGGGCATATCGAAGCGTCCTATGTTTATTATCATGGCGGTTATTATTTTGTGTTCTGGAATTCCGGCGGCTGTTGCAGCGGATCGAGCAGCACCTACACGATTCACATGGCGCGGTCGTCCTCGATTACCGGGCCTTACGTCAACAAGGCCGGCACGGCGGGCGGCGCGGAGACATTCCTTGCTTCCCATGGCAGCGTGCATGGCCCCGGCCAGATCGGCATTCTTACTCTGCAAGGCAGTGATGTGTTCACCTATCATTACTATCCAGACAGCGGCGGTGCGTTGCTCGGTATGCAGTCCCTGATCTGGGGTTCCGACGGCTGGCCGGTCGCCAGCACGGATTTCGCGAATGGAACTTACAAATTCACCTCGGCCTATAACACGGGACTCGTGATGGGGGTTAAGGGCGGGAATGGAACCGACGGAACCCTGATTGACGAAGAGACTTATACAAGCAGCGGGTATCAGCAATGGAATGCCGCGATCCAGAGTGATGGCTACTACACCATCAGGGCCGTTGCAAACGGCAAGGCGGTTGACCTTTATCAGTCCAATCCCACCAACGGAACGGCGATTGATGAATGGACGGCGGGCAGCAGCAGCAACCAGAGATGGTTCATCGAACAGACCAGCGACAGCAATTATCGCATCATTTCCAAGGTGTCGGGCAGCGTGGTGGATGCCCCGGGTGGCCAGCATTCGTCGGGCACCGCGCTGGATGAATGGATCATGAACGGCGGGCTCAACCAGAAGTGGACCGCTGGCGCTCCGTAATTCTTATACCAGCAAAGGTTCTGCGGCGATCCGGCACATGGGCCGGGTCGCCGCATTTTTAATGTTCGGGAACGAATCAGGCTGAATGATCGCTTTAGCTTGTCACCGCAAAATCTTCGCGTTAAATTCATCCCGCTCCGATGCCGTAAATTTTCAACGCAAAACCATTTCAAATTCATTTATGAAAATAAAATCTTCCCTTCGCCGCGCCTTCGTTTTCGCCGGACTGCTCGGCGCACTATTCACCGCGCGCGCCGCCAACCCGAATTATTGGTCCTGGGCGCAGACGCCGCCGATGGGCTGGAACTCCTGGGACTGCTTCGGCGCGGGCGTCTGGCAGACCGACGCGCTCGCCAACGCCGATTACATGGCCGCGAACCTCAAATCGCACGGCTGGGATCTCATCACGATTGACATCCAATGGTATGAGCCGCTCGCGCACACGACGACCTATCGCAATGGCGCAATCCTTGAAACGGATGCGAATGGCCGCCTGCTGCCCGCGCCAAACCGCTTTCCGCTGACGGCGGAAACGCATTCGTTCAAACCCATCGCTGACTATCTGCACGCGAAAGGCTTGAAATTCGGCCTGCACCTGATGCGCGGCATTCCGCGTCAGGCCGTTGACCGCGACAACGCGCCGATCCTCGGCACGCCCTATCACGCCGCCGACATCGCCGACAAAGTCCATGTGTGCGGCTGGAACCACGACATGTATGGCGTGGACATGAGCAAGCCCGGCGCGCAGGAGTATTACGATTCCGTTTTCGCGCAGATGGCCGCGTGGGGTCTGGATTTTGTGAAGGTGGATGACCTCGCCGGACACACCGCCGAAATCGAAGCCGTCCGCAAGGCGATTGACAAGACCGGACGCCCGATTGTTTTTTCAATTTCCCCCGGCGGCTCGACCGTCGCGCGCGGCGAATTTGTCTCCACCAACGCGAACCAGTGGCGCATCAGCGGCGATTTCTGGGACAGTTGGAGCGCGCTGTATTCCCAGTTCGCGCGCGTGGACAGTTGGACGCCGTTCCGCGCGCCCGGACACTGGCCGGACGCCGACATGATTCCCTTCGGCAACATCAATGCGTGGCGGACCAACAGTTGGACGCACTTCACGCACGACGAACATTACACGCTCATGACGCTCTGGAGCATCGGCCGTTCGCCGCTGATCCTCGGTGGCAACCTGCCGAAGAACGACGACTTTGAACTTTCGCTGCTGACCAACGACGAAGTCATCGCCGTTGACCAGAACTCCGTCAATAACCACCAGCTTTTCAACACCAACAACCAGGTTGCGTGGGTCGCGGACGTGCCGGGAACGAAGGACAAATATCTCGCCATGTTCAACACCTCGCCGCCGCCGCCGCCCGGACGTGGCCGTCGCGGCCCGGCTCCCGCCGTGGAACTGGCGGATAATTCCGCCGGCGCGACCAACAAACCGGCGGCCACCCCGCCAACCAGGGAGCCGGTGAAAATTTCCGTTTCGTTGGCCGACCTCGGCATCAGCGGTTCCGCCAAAGTGCGCGATCTCTGGACGCACACGGATCTCGGCGGCTTCACCGGCGAATTCAGTTCCGTCATCAACTCGCACGGCGCGGGACTCTATCGCGTATCGCCCGACCAATAATTCTGTTTTCAATTTTGCGACACAAATGAAATGTTGGGCGGCTATATGAGTGCACCAATCCCAATCGGAGTGCGGATTGTCGGTGGAACTGTAATGCTGGCCTCGGCTTGTGCATTTGGTTATTTTGCCATCCTAATGCTTCGCAAAAGTTACAAGCGGGCGGTCAAAGGCGTTGCCACCAGCGGTTTTGTGAGTGGTTTTCAGTTGCAAAGCGGCAGCGGTGCTGCTCATTACTCATACTATCCAGAAGTGGAGTTTCAGACACTACACGGCGAAAAAATTACTTTCGTCGCATCAGTCGGCTCAAACACTAATCCAAAACTTGGCCGCAAAGTTAAGGTTTTATACTATCCTGACAACGCAAAAGATGCAGACATATCCTCGCTCCTCACCTCTTGGTTTTTTCCTTTGTTTTTCATGGTTGGCGCGATTGTGTTTTTGCTGGGCGCACTCATGTTTTATTGTGGCGGAGGGGCTAGTTCATGACAAAGCCGTCTGACAAATCGCCGCAGCCAGTAGCTGTTGGCGCGGTCAAGATTCACGTCGCGAGCCGGCGGCGACTCGGTTTTAATCTTATGAGACCTCTTCAAAACCGGAGCGCCGAGCATTGCTCGGCACGAACAAGTGGCTTTTTCCACAACCTGCCGAGCAATGCTCGGCGTTCCAATCGTCTGGTTCGCGAGTTTTGCAGAGGTCTTCTCATTTTTGTCTGCCTTGTTCTGGCTGCCGCCCGTTCGCCGGGACAGGAGAAATCCGCCGCGACAAACTATTGGTCTTGGGCGTCCACGCCGCCGATGGGCTGGAACAGTTATGATGCGTGGGGCAGCAGCGTCACGGAGGATGAGACGCTGGCGAACGCCCGTTACATGAAGGAGCACCTGCTCGCGCACGGCTGGCAATATGTGGTCATTGATGCGCGCTGGTATGATTCGGTGTCGTCGTTTGACGACCGGAATTTCAACAAGGACCGCGCCGGGGCAAAGCTCGCGGCGGACGAGTTTGGCCGGATGATTCCCGCGACGAACCGTTTTCCTTCCGCCGCGAACGGTCAGGGTTTCAAGCCGCTCGCGGACCAGATTCACGCGATGGGATTGAAGTTCGGTTTCCACATGATGCGCGGCATCCCGCAGCAGGCGGTGAATGCGAAGACGCCGATCGAAGGCAGCACCTTCACGGCGGCGGATGCGGGGAACACAAACAGCCGTTGCGTGTGGTGTCCCGATATGTTCGGCGCCCGCAACAACGAGGCCGGGCAGGCGTGGTATGACGCGATGTTCCGGCTCTACGCATCGTGGGGGCTGGACTTCATCAAGATAGACGACCTTTCCGTTCCCTATCATGGCGATGAGATTGCGATGATCCGCAAGGCGATTGACAAATGCGGGCGCGCGATTGTTTTCAGCACTTCGCCCGGGCCTACCCGCGTGAACCGCGCCGATGACATCAAAGTGCAGGCGAATATGTGGCGCATCTCCGGCGATTTCTGGGATCGCTGGAAAGACCTCAATCTTCAGTTCGACCTGCTGGCGCAATGGCAGGGCGTGGGCGGCCCGGGACACTGGCCCGATGCTGACATGATTCCATTCGGCCACATCGGCATCAAGTGCACCATCGCCGGGAAAGAGCGTGAGTCGCGCTTCACGCACGACGAACAACTCACGCTCATGTCGCTCTGGTCGCTCGCCCCGTCGCCGCTCATGCTCGGCGACAATCTTCCTGACACCGACGCGTGGACGCTTTCATTGCTGACCAACGACGAAGTGCTCGCAGTAGATCAAGATGCCTTGGGAAGTCCCGGCAAACGGGTGGCGCAGAAAGACGGCACGGAAATCTGGGTCAAAGAACTCAAGGACGGCTCCAAGGCGGTTGGCCTTTTCAACCGCAGCCCGACGAACGCAGCGGTGGCGCTCAATTGGAACGACGCCGGACTCGCTGGCAAACAAACAGTGCGCGACCTCTGGACGCACACGGATCTCGGCGGCTTCACCGGCGGATTTGCGCCGGTCATCAATTCGCACGGCGCGGGACTCTATCGCGTGTCGCCCGTTCAATAATCCTGTTTTCAATTTTGTGGCATAATTGAAATGTTAGGTATCGCTGTGCGCATGGAAAGCGAGCATTTATGAGAGCCGGATACGCCGTGCTGGTCGCGTTGCTCGCACTGTTTTTTACATTGTTTATGACGTGAGACATGAAAATCCCGGGGGAATCTTTCTTTGTTTTCCGGTCGGAGCTTGTCTCTGGTTTCAGTTTTGTGCCTGATTGTTGGCATCGCGACTGGCGCGGTGGCGATTTTCTTTGTTGTCAGGGCATTTTATTTGGTATTTACTTGGCCAGAGGCGACGCCACTTTTACAACCGCACGCGGTTCCACAGCGCGCTCGGTTTCAAATCCCCTGTGGACTTTGAAAACCAAATCAACTAAACCATGCCTCATGCCTCATGCGTCACCCCGACACTGTCCACCAATTCGAGGCAACGCCAATGACGACAAGCAAACAATCACCGGCCAGAAACCTGAACTATAATTCTTTGCCAACGGAAATCGAGGGCTTCGATTCCCTCGCGGAACTCGCGCTGGACTTGCGCTGGTCGTGGAATCATTGCACCGACGAAGTGTGGCGGCAGCTTGATGTTGCGCTCTGGGAACTCACGCAAAACCCCTGGGTGGTTTTGCAGACTGTCTCAAAGGACAAACTCAAGAGCGTGCTGGCCGATTCAACTTTTCGCAAAAACATTGATGACCTGCTGCAAGCCAAGCGGCAGGCGGCGGAGACACCTGCGTGGTTTCAGCAAAAACATCCGCAATCGCCTTTGAAGTGCGTCGCGTATTTCAGCATGGAATATATGTTGAGCGAGGCGTTGCCGATTTACTCCGGCGGACTGGGCAATGTGGCCGGCGATCAACTCAAAGCCGCGAGCGATCTGGGTGTGCCGGTGGTTGGCGTGGGATTGCTCTACCAACAAGGCTACTTTCGTCAGGTGATTGACAAGGACGGAGCGCAGCAAGCCCTTTATCCATATAACAACCCCGGACAATTGCCGGTCACGCCGCTGCGCCAGCCGAATGGCGAATGGTTGCGTTTGGAAATCGCGTTGCCCGGTTACTCGGTCTGGCTGCGCGCGTGGCAGGTGCAAGTGGGTCGGGTGAAGCTTTACCTGCTCGACAGCAATGACGCGGCGAACTTTCCTGCGCATCGCGGAATCACCAGCGAGTTGTATGGCGGCGGGCCGGAGTTGCGCCTTAAACAAGAAATGCTGCTTGGGATTGGCGGCTGGCGGTTGCTTGCTGCGCTCGGCATCAAGCCCGATGTCTGCCACTTGAATGAAGGTCATGCGGCCTTTGCCGTGTTGGAACGCGCCCGCAGTTTCATGCAGGAGAACGCGCAGCCTTTTGAGGTGGCATTGGCCGCCACACGCGTGGGAAATCTTTTCACAACCCACACGGCGGTGACTGCGGGCTTTGATCGTTTCACTCCGGCGCTCATCGAGCAATATCTCGGCGGTTATGCGGAGAAGAAACTCGGAATTTCCCTTTACGATTTGCTGGCCTTGGGCCGCGAGAATCCAAATGATGCAACAGAAAGTTTCAACATGGCTTATCTGGCCATCCGTGGCAGCGGATCGGTGAATGGCGTGAGCCGTTTGCATGGAAAAGTCAGCCGCCATCTTTTCGAATCGCTTTTTCCACATTGGCCGGAGGATGAAGTGCCTGTCGGCCATGTGACCAATGGAGTTCATATGCCAACTTGGGATTCGGCGGCAGCCGACGAACTTTGGACGAAGGCCTGTGGCAAGAATCGCTGGCTGGGAACGGCTGAAAATTTGGAGCAGAACATCCGCCGTGTCTCCGACGACACCCTTTGGAAATTTCGCCTCGCCACCAGCAAGTCGCTGGTGGAATACGCCCGTGAGCGCTTGGCCCGGCACTATGCCGCCGCTGGTGCATCGTCCGAGACGGTTGAAGAGGCGAAACATCTGTTTGACCCTAACGCATTGACCCTGGGTTTTGCGCGGCGCTTCGCGACCTACAAAAGACCGAATCTACTTCTACACGACCCGGAACGACTGCTGCGATTGTTATCCAATCCGCAGCGCCCGGTGCAGCTCATCATTGCAGGCAAGGCTCATCCGGCGGACTTGGCGGGACAAGCCTTGATCCAGAAATGGATTCAGTTCATTCGCCGACCAGATATTCGTCCATATGCAATCTTTTTAAGCGACTATGACATGCAATTGACCGAACGCCTGGTGCAGGGCGTGGATGTCTGGATCAACACTCCACAGCGGCCGTGGGAAGCGTGTGGCACGAGCGGCATGAAGGTGCTGGTCAACGGCGGCATCAATCTATCGGAACTGGACGGCTGGTGGGCCGAAGCGTATGTCCCAGATTTGGGCTGGGCACTGGGCGACGGTCAGGAACATGGCAGCGATCCGGTCTGGGACGTGGCGGAGGCCGAGGCTCTCTACGAAAGGCTCGAACGGGAAGTGATTCCCGAATTTTATACTCGCAACGAGAAAGGCATTCCCACGGCCTGGGTCGCGCGGATGCGTGAAAGCATGGCGCGATTGACTCCGCAATTCTCCGCCAACCGCGCCGTTTGTGAATACACCGAACAACATTATCTACCGGCGGCAATCGCCTACCAATCGCGTGTTGCCAACAAAGGCATCATTGGAAAACAAATAGTGGATTGGCGGCACATTTTGGATCAGAAATGGGCCGCGCTGCACTTCGGCGCAGTGAAGGTGGAAACTCGCGACGGGAAACACATCATTGAAGTTCAAGTCGGTCTCCATGGCCTCGATCCAAAGGCGGTGCGGGTGGAGCTTTATGCCGACGGGATCAAAGACAGCCCTCCGGTGCGGCAGGAAATGACCTGTCTCCACCCGCTGGCCGACGAATCAGGCGGCTACGCTTACAGCGCAACCGTGCCTGCGACCCGACCGCCGGCGGATTACACGGCGCGAGTGATGCCGCGCTGCGACGGCGTGGCAATTCCTTTGGAAGACCAACGAATCCTGTGGCAGCGTTGACTCATTGAAAAATGAAGAAAACTATTCCAATTACCTGCCTGTTTGTGGACATTGGTGGCGTCTTACTAACTAATGGCTGGGATCATCATGCCCGCCGCCGGGCGGCGAAACATTTTAAGTTGGACTGGGCCGGGATGGAAGCACGGCATGACTTGAACTTTGAAACTCACGAGGAAGATAAAATTACTTTCAAAGAATATTTAGATCGCGTGGTCTTCTATGAAAAGCGTCTGTTCACGCGCGCCGATTTTCGACGTTTCATGTTCGCGCAATCGAAACCTTACGCCGAAATGATTGAACTGGTCCGCAACTTGAAAGCCAAATATGGATTAAAGATTATTGTCGTCAGCAATGAATCGCGTGAATTGAATGCGTATCGGATTCGACAGTTCAAGCTGTCGGAGTTTGTGGATGCTTTTATTTCCTCCTGCTTCGTTCATCTCCGAAAACCGGATGCGGATATTTTCAAACTGGCGCTGGACATCGCCCAGACACCAGCGCGGCAGATTGTTTATATCGAAAACACCCCGCTCTTCGTCCAAATCACGGAAGGTTTTGGGATTCGCAGCATTCTTCACGCAGATTACAAATCCACCTGCGCGAAACTGGCTGCGTTTGGATTGCAGAATGATGTCATCCATGAAACCCGTTGATTCAAATATCCTGACCATCAACGGTGGCTCGTCGAGCATCAAGTTCGCGCTGTATGCGGCGGTCAAACCGCTGAAGCGCGGGCTTCATGGATTGGTTGACCGCATCGGTTTGAGTGGAACGAATCTGACGTTTCACGATGCGGATGGAAAACCATCGGCCAGTTGCAAACTCGCCGTGGCCGATCATAAATCAGCGGCGAATTCTTTGTTGAATTGGCTCGAAAAGCAGAAAGATTTTGCGTTGGTAAAAGCCGTGGGACATCGGGTGGTTCACGGCATGAAGCACACCGAGCCGGAGCTTGTCACAAAAAAACTATTGGATGAACTTCGTCGTATCAGCCCGAACGACCCGGATCATTTGCCGCGCGAGATTGAATTGATTGAGACGTTCCGCGAGCGGCATCCAAAACTGCCGCAAGTGGCGTGCTTCGACACGGCGTTCCACCAAACCATGCCGCGCGTGGCCAAGCTGCTACCGATTCCACGACGCTTCGACGCCAAGGGAATTCAGCGTTACGGTTTCCACGGTTTGTCCTACTCCTTTCTGATGGAAGAACTCGCGCGTCTCGGCGACCCGGCAGCAAAAAAAGGGCGCGTCATCCTCGCGCATCTCGGCAACGGCGCAAGCATGGCCGCCGTTCGCGATGGTGAAAGTATTGATACGAGCATGTGCTTCACCCCAACGGCTGGACTGGTGATGAGCACACGTTCCGGTGATTTAGACCCCGGACTCGCGCCGTATCTCGCGCGAACCGAGCAGATGACTACCAGCCAGTTTTACAAAATGGTGAATCACGAATCGGGCCTGCTCGGCGTATCGGAAACCAGTTCGGACATGCGCGACCTGCTTGAGCATGAAAAAAAGGATGTGCGGGCAGCAGAAGCGGTGGCGCTGTTTTGTTATCAGGCGAAAAAATGGATCGGCTCTTATGTCGCCGCGCTCGGCGGCTTGGACGCCCTCGTCTTTGCCGGAGGCATCGGCGAAAATGCGCCGCTCGTCCGCGCGCGCATCTGCGAGGGTTTGAAAATTCTTGGCATCGAATTGGATAAGTCGCGCAATGCGAAGACTGCGGCGGTGATTTCCAAAAATTCCAGTCGCGTCACCGTTCGCGTCATTCGCACGGACGAAGAACTGATGATTGCGCGTTCAGTTCTGCGCCACTGTCCAGCGGCGTAGCTGAATAAACGATCCGACAATTCCAATTGTTTCAACCGTATGGGGTGTTCACCCCATTGTTCGTTGCGTCCGAAGAGAGCATTTTTCAAAGTGATGCAATGTCACCATCGTATTCAAAATTTCCCATGAAAACCAAAACTCTGTCCCCGGAACTGCTGCACAACATGGACGCCTACTGGCGCGCGGCGAACTATCTTTCGGTCGGCCAG
>Ga0224554_1001327_pt1 | contig 16075 bp, 17 predicted proteins | sample 714S22024metaG_FD_180666 | JGI IMG/M metagenome (GOLD analysis project Ga0224554, IMG submission 180666) | Peat soil microbial communities from Stordalen Mire, Sweden - 717 S2 20-24 | ecosystem: Environmental > Terrestrial > Soil > Wetlands > Peat | place: Sweden: Norrbotten County, Stordalen...
ATTCACGACCGCGGCAAAAGGCACGAATGGCTTTCTGTGTGTGGTAGAGCGATCATGGGGCGCGTCCACCGACGATCCGGAGTTCTGGAATCCCAAAATTCTCTCGCCGATTTGCTTTAATCCAGCGGCCGCAAGAAGCTTTGCGCCGATCTTCCTGATGAAGACGAAACTGGTGCTCGCGGGAAAATCGAGAGCGGAGATCGCCGCGGCGACGGCTGCGGCACTGGATAAGGAGGAACTGCCCGCGCTGGAGCCGGGAGCGATGTGCTACATGATGTCGAAGCAGCAGTACTTGAACGATCGCGGCATGAGCTGGCACCCGCACGTGATGATTTTTGTCTCGGGCGACGCGGCAAAGAGCTGGGGAGCCGACAAGGATGATTCGCCGATTATTGCCGCGAATGACCCGGAAGAGCGGGTGACAATCTTCATGCTCTGGGTTGGGAACTGGTCCGATGGGTCGCCCGCTCCGGCGATGGAGCACTGACGCTGCATCGAGCGCGAGATGGATCGGACTACACTGGAATCCTTCAGGACTGGAATTTTTCAGGACTGGAATCCTTCAGTCGAAGGAGAGAATGACTTTCGTTAGTTTGACGCGCCTCAGAATCCGCTCCTTTCGGTTTGTTCCGCTGTTCGCGCTTCACACCTGGCGGTCGCTGAGGCAGATAAGACGCGCGCGCGGATTTCATTCGGGCGCAATCCTGGCGGATCGAAGCTGGACCTTCTGGACCATCACGGTTTGGGACAGCGAAGAGAGTATGCGGCAGTTCATGGTCTCGGGGGCCCATAAGAACGCAATGCCACATCTTGTGGAATGGTGCGATGAGGCTTCCGTAGCGCACTGGACGCAGCCAGAGACCGAGGTTCCGTCCTGGATAGAAGTCGACAGGCGCATGCGCGAAGGCGGCCGCTCCTCGAAGGTGAGAAATCCGAGTCCACAGCATGCCACCCTGAGCTTCAGGGCTCCACGTACGATCGCAGGCGCGAAGGTCGCTCGATCCTAAGTCCCCAAATGCGAGAAACGCGGGGCACCCGGCCCAAACAGAAGCACAGAAGAAGGAGCCCAATCATGAAGATTTCGTTCGACGGTAAGGTGGCGCTGGTTACGGGCGCAGCATCGGGATTGGGTCTGGCAACGGCCAAGGCATTCGCTGAGGCCGGCGCTGCGGTAGCGCTGGCGGACTGGAACGAGAAGGCAGTCGAGGCCGCCGCGAAGGAACTCGCAGATAAAGGGCACAAGACGCTGGCCATTGCCTGTGACGTGTCAGATGACGCGCATGTGGAAGCCATGGTGAAGAAGACCGTCGCGGAGTTCGCAAGGCTGGATGCAGCTTATAACAACGCGGGGATCCAGAACGTGCTGGCGGAGACGGCTGACTCTCCGCGCGACGACTACGACCGCGTGATGGGAATCAACCTGCGCGGCGTATGGAGTTGCATGAAATTTGAGCTGCAGGTGATGCGTGAGCAAGGCAGCGGAGCGATCGTGAATTGCTCTTCGGTCGGGGGTTTGATTGGCGGCAACAGGCGTGGAACCTATCATGCCGCGAAGCACGGTGTGATTGGCTTTACCAAGAGCGCGGCATTGGAGTATGCGACGCGCGGCATCCGCGTGAATGACGTGTGCCCGGGAATGATCCAGACGCCCATGTCCGACAAGATGATCGCGGAAGGCCAGGGCGCGGAGTTGGACGCGATGCTCAAGACGTTCGTGCCAATGAAGCGGCTGGGACGGCCTGAAGAGATCGCCGACGCCGTTGTTTGGCTTTGCAGCGACGCGGCAAGCTACATCACCGGCCAATCGATCCCGGTCGATGGCGGGTTTGTTATGCGCTAGGGTAAGAGCTTCCGCGAGCTCGTCGATCTGCCGCAATGTACCGACGCAGAACGAACCCTTCAATGGAGCGCCGGTCGATTCTGGCTGGCGCACCCTCATAAAAGTCCGCATAGCGTCTTTCGCCCGCGCCCAGAGGGTACCCGGCGGGCTGGGCGCTAAGCGGGTTAGCGGTCGAGGACCTGGTAGCGCGCTGACATGCCGGCCAGCATGTGGTCGGAGATGTGGCAGTGATAGAGCCAGATGCCGGGAGCGTCGGGCACCATGTCGGCGGTGATCATCTGAGCAGATGTGACGGACAGAACGTCGGTGCGCTGGCCAGCGACCATGACGGTATTGCCGTGCCAATGCGGCGTGTGCGCGTTGTTGAAGTCGCCGAGAGTGGCGACATACCAGCGCACGTGATCGCCAATCTTCATGGTCATCATGGGCGTGTTGCCGTAGATGTATCCGTTGATGGACCACTTAACGTTGGTGTCGGCAAAGCCCGTGCCGGCGATGGTGCCGAAGATCCCAGTCGCGGTGACGGGGTGGAATTCGTAGCGATTGAGTTTTGAGGGGTCGGGGATGTGGGCGATGATGTTGTCGTCGAGATACCAGCTCTCGTTTTCGTTGATGGCGATGTAGATGGTGACGAATTCGTGGTCGACGTCTTTGGGACGGCCGTCTGGAAGCGCCATGCCGCGGCGGGTGATGACGAGGCCGCCAAAGAGGCCTGCGGCAACGTCGCGGAGCTCGTCGCAGTGCGAGTGATAAAGCCAGAAAATGGAGCTGGGATCGTTGGGGCCGGGGCCGGCGCGCTCGGGAACCTGCCAGGTGTAGGTGTGCGTGGAGCCGGGAGCGACGCAGCCGTCTGTTATGTCGGCGCCGGTAGTGCCGTCGTTGTAGTCGGAGCCTTCGGAGTCCTTGAGATAGAGAACACCGTGCGGATGCATGCTGTAGGGATGGGTGGCGTTGTTTTTGAAGATGACTTTGATGGTGTCGCCGACCTCGGCGTGGAGGATAGGCCCGAGGATGCCGAGGTACTGGTCCTGCGGCGCGCGCGGCTTGATTTGGGAGAAGGTAGCGTCGGTGTACTCGTGGTAGACGGCTTTCTTGTAGACGCGGCCGATGTGGTTGGCGCTGGTTTCAGTAAAGCCCTTGGCGATGGAGTCGAAGTCCATGCCCATGGCCTCATCGCGGCCTGAGGGAGCGTAGTCCCACTGCACCTCGTCGGCGGCCACGTAGTAGGTGCGCGTTTTGCCGGCTTGTGCGGCGGGTGCGGCGTGAAGTTGGGCGGGAAGCGCGCAGAGAGTGGTGGCGGCCAGGCAGGTTGCGGCGAGTGCGAAGCGTCGGAGATTTCGCTTGCTCATCGTTCCTCCAGGGAATTGAGTTGGGGTTGGGAGTTGGATTTGCGCACGGGGAACCTGCCGCTCGTCGCATTTCAGGAGCCGTTGAGGGTTCTGGGGAAGCTACGAGCGTGATTCTACTTTGGCGGATAGGGGCAGGCAAGGGTTTTTTGAGTTGCGGGCAAGGTGGCTGCCGTCCGGCGCGGATGCGAGCGGCGCGGCTCATATAAACTGGAAGGAGCGAGCCCAAGTTCTCTTCTACCCCACCCAAGCAGAGCTCGGATGGGGCACCCTCAAGGGAGCGAGGAGGGAGCAGCGGCCGCAACCGTTGAAGCCGTCCGCCACGGCGGATGAGTGCAGAGACACCTCACAAGGAGAACCAGATCCAGATGGCGAAAATTGCAAAAACAGGTGACCGCAAGAAGGTGATGGACACGACGAAGTCGACGGACTGTCCGAAATGCAACAAGCCCACGCGTATCGTCAAGCGCGTGAAAGATCGGGAGCGCGGCGTCCCGGGCGGGGTGTATATATCATGCTCTGCGTGCGAGTTTTACGAAAAGCTTTAAGCGTTGCTTGAAGTTTGGTCAGCGAGAGAGCCCGGCGATGAGCCGGGCTTTTTGCGTTCGAACCGCGCGTCAGTCTGTAGCGACCCGACTCCAATCCTCGCTTTTCCGCTACCCAATCGCAGGAATTCCGGAACCTCTTACTGACTCGTTGCGTACACCACATACAGGAGAACCGAATGAAGAGCTTTATTCGCGTCACCGGCCTCGCGGCATTGCTTTGCCTGACTGGCTCGCTCAGCCAGGTGGCCGCACACGCCGCGTCGAAAGACACCTCGGGCGCCATCGTCATCGTCTTCAGGGATGGCCACCGCCAGAGCTTCAACCTCTCTGACATCGACCGTGTCGAATTCGCGGGAGGAGCTTCCTCCGCTTCCGCGGACAGCTACAGAGTTCCCAGCCGCGGCCGGTTCTTTGGCAAGTGGGAGTGCGGCGATGGTCAGGGAAATAACTTCTACATCACACTGAACGAAGATGGCACCGCGCACAGGTCAATTGGCGAAGTGAACGGCCGCTGGGAGTATTTTGACGGCGAGGCTCGCGTAACCTGGGACGACGGCCGCAAGGATGCGATTCGCAAATCCGGGCCGCAGTACTTCAAGTTTGCCTACGCGCCGGGCAAGTCGTTCACTGACGACCCTGACAATGTGACCCACGCGCGCAACACGGCGGCTGGCCCAGCCTAGGATGCAGGGCCCTTATAGCGCTTCAGCCATTTCTGCGAGGATTGCGTGTGCGGCTTCGGCTGGGTTGGGCGCTTGCGTGATGGGGCGGCCAACGACGAGGTAGCTGGCGCCGTTGCGGATGGCGTCGGCGGGAGTGGCGATGCGTTTTTGGTCGGCTGAGTTCGCGCCGGCGGGGCGGATGCCGGGGACGACGAGGATTCCTTCGGGGCCGGTGAGGGCGCGGAGGGCGGCAACCTCCTGCGGTGAACAGACGAAGCCGCGAATGCCAGCCTCAAGACAAATTTTTGCGAGCAGCTCCACTTGATGCGCGGGCGAGCGATCGATGCCGGACGCTTTGAGCGCAGCGGCGTCCATGCTGGTGAGCACTGTGACGGCGAGCAGCTCTGGCGGGTTGGCGACGCCCTGGAGCGCTTCGCGCGCGGCGGCCAGCATGGCCGGCCCTCCGGCAGAGTGAACGGTCATCATGCGCACGCCGAGAGTGGCAGCCGAGCGGACCGCTCCGGCGACCGTGTTGGGAATGTCGTGGAACTTGAGGTCGAGAAAGACGGAGTGGCCGCGCGCGATGAAAGGTTCGATGACTGCGGGACCGGCCGCGGTGAAAAGTTCCATTCCCACCTTGAACCAATGGCAGGTTCCTTCGAGACGATTTACCAGCTCATCTGACGCAGCCGCGCTGGGCACATCGAGGGCGACGATGAGGCGCTGGCGCGCGTCGTCAGTTTTGCCCGCAAGGGGGGCTTTGTCCGCGAGGGGCACAGGGGAGACCGACGAATTCAGCCGATCGGGGATGGGCATACTGAAATCCTAACGGATTGGTAGTGTGGCGTGGTTGATTTTCCCTCAGGGGCTAAAGCCCCTATCTATTTGGTGCTGTCAACGGCACGACTAAAGTCGTGCCCTGACACTTCGTGCTGGTCCGAAGCAGTCTTTCCGCAGCCTGTTCAATCCTTTTTCATTTTCGGGACCGTGAAGGTCCAGATTCAAGAATGGCGGACGAAAGGATTGGGGATTCCGCGAAGCGATACGATGGAAGAAGGAGATTCAATTTGAGCCTGGGATCGTTGCGAACGCGCAGCCTGACATTGGCAGTGATCCTGCTGAGTGCGGCCGGCGCAGCCTGGGCGGCGGGCGTGGACACCAACCCGATGAACTATGACCCGCAGGTTCGCGCCGCCTTCAAGGATTTCTACAATCTGGATTACACGGGGGCGGTTGAGCTCCTCGAGCGCTATCACGGCGGCCATCCGGGCGATCCGCAGGCCACGGCGTACCTGGTGGACGCGCTGGTGTTTCAGGAGCTCTACAACGAGGACCTGCTCGATACGACTTTTTACGCCAACGACGGATTCCTGACCGGACGCCACGCCACCGTGGAGGACCCGAAGAAGCGAGACCAGATTTTTGCGCTTGCCGATGAGGCTGTGCGAGAGGCGGATTGGCGATTGAGCCAGAACGCGAACGATGTGAATGCGCTGTTTGCGCGCGCCTGGGTGCGCAGCCTGCGATGCACCTATGTGGCGATGGTGGAGCGGGCCTATGGCACGGGGTTCCACCTGGCGACGAAGGCCAGGGACGACGCCGCGCGCGTACTGGAGTTGGATCCGAATTATGTGGACGCGAAGCTGATCACGGGAGTGTACGAATACGTGGTTGGAGCGCTGCCGTGGCCCTTCAAGCTGATGATCGGCTTTGCCGGGATTACGGGTTCGAAGGCGACCGGCCTCGAGATGCTGCGCGACGCCGGCAACCGCGGTGTGCTGACCAATATGGATGCGCGAACAGCGATCGCACTTTTCTTGCGCCGCGAGGGGAAGTACGACCAGGCCATCGAGGTGGTGCTCGAATTGAAGAACGAGTATCCGCACGACTTTCTTTTTTGCCTTGAGGAGGCGAACCTGCGCAAGGACGCCGGTGAGGGCATGCGAGCCGTGGATGCGTACCGGCAGATCCAGGCCGACAACGCGAGGCCGGGCTACTTTGCCGAGGCGCGAATGGAGCTGGCCGACTTTGGGTTGGGCGATGCGGAACGCGGCCAGCGCCACTATGATGAAGCGGCGGCGGCATACGAGCAGGCTGCGGGGACGCCTGGCGTGGGTCCGGAGCTGAAGATCCGTTCACTGCTCGATGCCGGAGAATGCCGCGATGTGGGTGGGCAGCGACCGCTTGCAATGCGGGATTATCAGGCGGCGATCGACGCGGGGCCGAACACCTCGCGCGCTGACCAGGCACGGAGATACTTGCGGGCTCCCTACACAGGAAACTGAAAAACAGGGAACAAGGGAACAAGGGAGCGAGGGAACAAGGGAGCGAGAAGACAGGGGCCAGTAGCCAATAGCCAGTTGCCAAGCCAATAGCCAGTGGGGACGTAAGAACAGAGATCGAGGGCATGGGTGGAACCGGACCGGGGGCGGATTCGTATGATAAAAGCAGTGGGCCTGTTCCTCAGGAGGAATTGATCATGGCGGCATTCTGTCAGAATTGTGGAAATGCATTGCATCCGAGCGCGCGATTCTGCACGGGTTGCGGCGGAGCGGTTCCCATGACTGGTGCGATACCGGGCCGGCCGTTGCTGCGGCCGCATGTGGGGCGCATGATTGGCGGCGTTTGCATGGCGCTGGCGCAATCCAACGGCTGGGACGTGTCCGTGGTCCGGATTCTCGCGGTGGTCGGGTTCTTCTGCTCGAGCGGGTTGGTCGGCGTGGCCTACGTGGCCGCGTGGATCGGGATTCCCGAAGAGATGCCACCGTATCCTGGGCCGTATCCGGGAGCGTATCCGCCTCAGATGTGACTGGTTCAGATGTAAATAGCTCACATGTAACTGGCTCAAGTGTGACTGGCTCGAATATGAACGGCGAGTACGTTTCCGGCGACGCCCGATTGAGTTTCAACGACGCGGGCGAGGGGTTGCCGGTTGTCCTGCTGCATCCCACACCGCTCGACCGCAATTATTGGCGCCCGCTGACGCGCGAGCTTGCGGGAATTCGCGCTGTCGTTCCCGATTTGCGAGGGCACGGCTGTTCGGAACTGGGCTCGCGACTGCCGACGGGCGGATTCGCAAATGTGCCGAGCGCGCCGGTCGAGACCATGGCGCAGCTCGCGCAAGACATTTTGGCTCTGCTCGATCACCTGAAAATTTCGAAGGCTGTTTTTTGCGGATGCTCGATCGGCGGATATGTGCTGCTGGAGTTGTGGCGGAGGGCACCGCAACGCATGCGCGGCATGATCTTTGTCTGCTCGAAACCGCAGCCGGATTCCGAGGCAAATCTGGCCAGGCGCGTGGAGACCATCGCGAGGGCACGGGCGGATGGGGTTGAAGCGCTGTTCGACGGCATGGCGCAGAATACGGTTGCGCCTTCGATTCGGCGTGAACGCCCCGATGTGGTGGCGGAAGTACGCGCGCAGATGAGGCTGACGGCCGAGGCTGTGGTTGCAGTGCAGGCGGGGCTGGCGGCGCGGCCGGATTCAGTTCCCACTGTGGCGACGATTCGCGTACCGGTGCTGGCGATCGCGGGCGCCGAGGACGCAAATGTGACGGCAGCGGAAATGGAGGCGTTTCGCGCGGCTCCCGGCGGATGCGAAATGCACGTGATTCCGTGCGCGGGCCACTTTGCCGCTTACGAACAGCCGAAGAAGGTGGCCGCGATTGTGGCTCCGTGGCTGCGGCAGTTTGAATGAGGCAGGGAACGAGCGACCAAGGGAACGAGGGAACAAGGGAGCAAGGGAGCGATTGTGTCCGCTCGTTCATCCGCGAGGCCGGACGAGAAGGATGAGGCAACCGGGTGTCGGGGTTGTTAGAATTCAGCACGAAGTGCATTGCGTCTCAGGGGGAATTGAATGACAAAAGTTGACCTCACGAATGCGGGCCGGCGCGAGTTTCTGCGTGCCGCTCCACTGGCAGCCGCCGCGGGAATCACGCTGGCGAATTCTTCGTTTCTCGCTCCCATGGCGAGCGGACAGGGCGCGGCCAGCGCAGGCGCGGCGGGTTTCCAGTTGTTCCGCGCGCAGGAGATTCAGGACGACGCAAAGGCGCTTGTGGCCAGCCCCGGCAACAACAATCTTGTGCAGGGCAAGAATTTTACCGTGGTGCTGACGGTGGAGACAGCGAAGAGCGCCAAGGAGTTCGAGTGGCACGAGGGGCGCGACCATGTCTTCCAGGTTCTGGATGGTTCGACGGTGTACGAAGTAGGCGGAACGCCTAAGGGCGCGCACAGTATTGGGCCGGGCGAGTGGCACGCGCCGGACGCGGAGGGCGCGACGACTTTGACTTTGCAGAAGGGCGATATGCTGGTGATCCCGCGCGGCACTCTGCATAAGCGGAGCACCGCGGGAACCGTGACGTTTACGCTGATCTCGCCGCAGGGAGCGGCCAGTAGTTAGTAGCCAGTAGCCGATAGCCAATAGGCAATAGCCAATCGCCAATAGCCAGTAGCAGTAGCCAATAGGCAGTAGCCAATAGCGAATGGCCAGTAGCCAATAGCCAGTAGAGAGTAGAGGCGCTGCGAACCTGGAGCCCACTAGCTGCTCCCTATTGGCTCCCGGCTAGCGGCTGCGCATTTTTGCGAGCAGTCGCAGAATTTCAAGGTAGAGCCACACCAGCGTAACGATGATTCCGAATGCGGCGTACCACTCCATGTACCTGGGTGCGCCGTAGGCTACGCCCTGCTCGACAAAGTCGAAGTCGAGGACGAGGTTGAGTGCGGCGACGGCGACGACGATGAGGCTGAAGCCGATGCCGACGATGCCATTGCCGTAGACGGAGCTGAAGAAGGAGATGTGGAAGATGCTCAGGAGCATCTGGGCCATGTAAAAGAGGAAGATGCCGCCGGTGGCTGCGACAACGCCGAGGCGAAACTTCTGTGTGACCTTGATGAGGCCGGATTTGTAGGCAATCAGCAACACGAAGAGGGTGCCGAAGGTGAGAGCGACGGCTTCCATGGCGATGCCGGGATAGCGCAGCTCGAACATTGCGGAGATGCCGCCGAGCACGAGGCCCTCAAGCAGGGCATAGATGGGTGCGGTGACCGGCGACCATTCCCTCTTGAAGGACGTGACCAGGCCAAAGATGAGTCCGCCGATGACGCCGATCAAGATCGCCGGGCCGGCGAAGCTCAGATCGTGCGTCTGCATGAACGAGTTCCACGTCCAGGCTGCGGTGGCCACGGCGCACAGGAGCAGAATGCCGGTTTTGTTGATGGTGCCGCTGAGCGTCATGCGCGCCGAGGCGTCAACCAGCGGGCCGCCGTACTGGCTTTTCTGAAAGTCGCTGAAGGTGTTCTGGCCGAGGGCGGGATTTGCTGTTTTGAACAGTGCCATTAAGTTTCTCCGTTCCTATTTTATTAGACGGTTCGAGAGGCGGAGGAGATTCTGCAGGGGATGCGCCAAACGCATCTGGAAGTGGGGGTGCAGCGGAGCTACAGCTTCTCGATGCGCGATGGGTAACTGCCCCACTGCTTGAATTGGCGCTCCGTCATTTTTCCGTAGACGGACATCGGCAAGAAACGGGTGTTCCATGCAAAGTTCAAGTGGTGATAGGCGTGGAGTAGTCGAATTTGAAGCTGCTCTTCCTTCAAAGTTCGCGATGTCGCACTTTGGGTGATGCGAGCAAGCTCTTGGATGGCTTCGGCAAGGTTCGAGGCAATGTTGCGGTGATTGAGGTTTTTTCTCGGCATCTCTGAATAGTAGCTCAGCGATTCGATTTGCTGAGCTGTTGGCGTTCAGTCAAGCGCCTGCACGCCGAATTCGCTTTCGTAGCGCGCGACGGTGGACCTCAGGTTCTCAATGGCCGCAACGGGCTGAATGCCGCCGCGCGCGCCCTGGGCCATGCAGTTCATGGCGGCGGCGGCGCAGGAGAAGTCGAGCTGGCGGTCGAGCGGCCAGTTGCGCAGCAAGCCGTAGATGAAGCCGGCGCGGAAGATGTCGCCGGCGCCGGTGGTGTCGACCACGGGCACGCGATAGGCGGCGCTGTGGAGCAACTGCTTGCCGTCCCAGGCCAGCACGCCGTCTTCGCCGAGGGTTGCCGCGCTCAGGCGGCATCCGTAGCGCGACTGCATGCGGCGCAGCGCGCGCTCGAGATTCGATTCCTCCATCAGGCGGCAGGAGAAATCCTCGCTCACGATCAGGTAGTCGATGTTGGCGACGAGATCTTCGATGCCGGGATAGGTGTCATCGAGATCGGCGACAACGGGAATGCCTGCGGCGCGGGCCCAGCTTGCAGCTTGCGTGGCGGCGGCGATGTCGTGGCCGTCGACGTGAAGGACGCGGGCATTCACGATCCACTCGCGGCGCAGGTCCGAAGGCTGAAGAACCATTTGCTCATTGCGCTGGCAGATGACGGTGCGCTCGCCTGCGGCATCGATGAGGATGACGTTGTGCAGGCTGGCGCCGCCGGGGACGGTGACGATTTGCGCTTCTGCGCCGAGGCGGCGAAAGGCCTCCTTGTGCAGGCGCGCGGCGTCGTCATCGCCCAGCTTGCCCACGTAGCGGGTGCGCAGGCCCCAGGTTTGGCAGGCGACAACGGTGGTGGCGACCTGACCACCGGGCTGAACTGAGCGGCTGGAATACTGGACTTTGGAGCCGGGCTCGGGGAATCTGTCGAGCGGGATCAGGGTGTCCGTGGCGTTCAAGCCAACGCCGACGACGTCGACGATGTCAATTGGGGGCAACTGAGTCACACAGACATTGTAATGGGAATGCAGGGACCCAGGGACCGCGGGAACAAGGGAACGAGAAGACAAGGAACAAGCGCGAAAACAAATGCAGCGAGATGCTGTACGCTCAATATATTGTTTTTCTGGTTTTGGAGTAGAGCCTTGGCGGAACAAACATCGTCGCACCCGTTTTATCGTCCGCAGCCTGGCGGTGCGCTCCATTGCGGCGGTGTGTCGCTGGAATCGCTGGCCGCGCGGTTTGGCACGCCTCTTTACGTTTACTCGGGCGATCAAATTGCCGAGCGGCTGGCGATGTTTCAGCAGGCGTTTGCGGGGCGGGACCATCTGGTTTGCTATGCGGTGAAGGCCAACTCGGCGCTGGCGATCCTGAAGCTGCTGGCGAAGCGCGGCGCGGGATTCGACATCGTGTCAGGGGGCGAACTGGAGCGCGTGCTGGCGGCGACGCCGGAAGCTGCCGGGCGCGTGGTTTTTTCAGGCGTTGGCAAGACGGAAGCGGAGATTGACGCAGGGCTGAAGGCAGGAATCCTGGCATTCAATGTGGAGAGCGAGGCCGAGCTAAAGCTGCTGGCGGCGCGGGCAGGCAAGCAGAAGATTCGGGCGCGGTTTGCGCTGCGCGTGAACCCCGACGTTTTTGCGGACACGCATCCGTACATCTCCACTGGCTTGCGCGAGCACAAGTTTGGGATCGAAATTCGCCGAGCGCGAACGATTTACAAGAGCGCGGCGAAAGATCGCTGGCTCGAGGCGTATGGGGTGAGCGTTCACATCGGGTCGCAGATCCGGTCTGCGGATCCTTTTGCCGCGGCAATTGCGCGGGTGAGCAAGCTAGCGATGCAGCTGAGAGAAGACGGCATCGCGCTCAAGGCAATTGATGCGGGAGGCGGCCTGGGCATTGACTACCACGACGGCGCGTTTGACGCGACGGGGAAAGTGGAGGAGTACGCGGAGGCGTTGAATCGTGCGCTGGGAGAATTCGACGGCCGGCTGCTGATTGAGCCGGGGCGATTCCTGGTGGCGCAGGCGGGCGCGCTGGTGACGCGAGTGCTCTACTTGAAGCGCAACGGCAAAAAGACTTTTGTGATTACCGACGCGGCCATGAACGATTTGATCCGGCCCGCGCTTTACCAGGCGCATCATGAGATTGTTCCCGTGCAGCCGAGGGCAGGGAAGGCGATGGTTGTGGATGTTGTGGGGCCGGTGTGCGAGTCCGGCGACTTTTTCGCGCGCGACCGCAAGCTCGGGCCGGTTGAGCCCGGCGACCTGGTGGCGCTGCTCGATGCGGGCGCCTACGGCATGGTGCAAAGCTCGAATTACAATTCGCGGCCCCGCGCCGCGGAAGTGCTGGTGGAGGGTGCGAAGGCGCGGCTGATCCGGCGGCGCGAGACGGTGGCCGATCTGCTGGCGACAGAGATCGTGTGATCACCGATTGAGGTTTTTCGCATCCGACCTGCTATTGTTTTGCGCGGGGGAATTTCTTCATGCGCATCCGAATCGGGATTGTCTGCGCTGCAGCGATGATTGCCAACGCTTTGGGATTTTCTTCGCCTGGCCGCGCCGACTCGCACACTGTCAAGACTCTGCAGGGTAAAGTTCACGGCAAAACGATCAACGACGGCAAGGTGAAGGCGTTCCTGGGTCTGCCTTATGCTGCGCCGCCGGTGGGGGATCTGCGCTGGCGTGCGCCGGAGCCGCCGGCAAAATGGAAGGGCGTGCGCGACGCCACGCAATACGGCGCTCGCTGCGTGCAGACCAATCCCTTTGCCGACATGGTGTTTCAAGATAGCGGGCCCAGCGAGGATTGCCTCTATCTGAACGTTTTTGCGCCCGCGGATGCGAAGGGCGGGAGCAAGCTGCCGGTGATGTTCTGGATTCACGGGGGTGGCTACTTAGCCGGGTCGGCCTCGGAGCCGCGACATAACGGCGACTTTCTGCCGCTGAAGGGTGTTGTGCTGGTGACGATCAACTACCGGCTCGGCGTTTTCGGGTTTCTGGCGACGCCCGATCTGGCCAAAGAGGCCGGTGGCGCGGCGGGGAACTACGGGTTGATGGACATGGTGGCCGCGCTCCATTGGGTCCATGAAAACATCGCCAGGTTCGGCGGCGATCCGGGGAACGTAACGATCTTTGGGGAGAGCGCAGGATCGTCCGCGGTGAGCACGCTGATGGCCGCCGAACCGGCGCGCGGCTTGTTCCAGAAGGCGATTGGCGAGAGCGGAGCGGCATTGGGTGTTGGCTCGCATGGACCCGAGGCGCAGGGCGAACACGAAAAGCTGGAGCAGACCTGGACGGAATCGCTGGGTGCGGCAAATTTGGCCGCGCTGCGCGCTTTGCCGGCGGAGGCGATTCTTGCCGGCGCGTCCGCGAAGGGTGCGCCGAGTTTCCCGGTCGTGGTCGATGGCAGCTTTCTGACCGAACCGATCGCCCAGACCTACGCGGCGGGGAAACAAGCCCACGTTCCGTTGCTGGCCGGGTGGAATGGCGACGAGGAACACGATCCGGCGGTCGGCATGACGGCGGAGAAATGGAAGGAGTTTGCGGCCACGACATTCGGCGACCGCGCCAGCGAGTTCCTCACCTTCTTCCCCGGTGACAGCGATGAGCAGGCGGTGCGCTCGGCCATTGACTACGAAAGCGATTCCTTCATTGCCTTCAGCACGTGGAAGTGGATTGAGGCGCAGGTGAAGACAGGTGACGCGCCGGTCTATCGCTATCACCTTGAGCTGACCGCGCCGCCCAGCAAGTTTCATCCGGGTTCGTACGCATTTCACTCCGACGACATCGAGTATGTGTTTGGCACGCTGGACACGAGGCCTGGAGCGGTGTGGCGCCCGGAAGATCGCAAGCTGAGCGAAGAGATGATGGACTACTGGACGAACTTTGCGAGGACCGGCGACCCCAACGGGCCGGGGCTGCCCGAGTGGCTGCGCTTCGACAAAGACGGCGACGTGATCCACCTGGACGGCACGATTACGTCTGGCGCGGACACGACGCGGGCGCGCTACGAGTTCCTGCTGAAATGGATGCCGGAGAGGCGGCCGCGGTAAGGTACGGGGCGCTGGGTTACTGGTGCACGCGGGAGGCGGCGAAAACAGCCGCGTCTTTCACCGGGCCAGGAATGCAGCTACTCCAACGATTGCGGTGACGATGGAGGAGAGAATCATCGGAGGCACTCCGAAGTATCGAAAACTGAGCACGACGCCCACAACTTGCGCTGCAAAGAAGACCCAGCCGAGCGCTCCAATAGCGGCAGGGTTCGAGCGGGCCAACTGCCCGAGATGCCAGCACAGGAAAGCCGACAGGATCAACGATACCGTGCAGGATAATCCGAATCCGCGGTAGAAGCCCCCATAAGTGAAGCTGCGACCGCCAACGTCAAAATGCACTGTGTTCATCGCGTCAAGAACTGCGCGGCCCTCTGGCGATGCCGGGCGCAAGCTTAAAAAGCCATAGGTGTGTCCAACTGCAAACAGGACAAATATGATTGCGGCAATCCGGTAAAGCAATGTCGCGCCCATAGCGGGTTTCCTCCCGATGCGAATGTCTTTCGTGACCGTAGCGATTTGATAGTTACTGGTGCACGCCCGAGGCTTCGACGAAGCCGGCCGTCTGAGATGGAGACGTGCTATTGGAAGGCGGGGCGGCGAAGCTGGATCCGTTGGCGTTGAGGGCGGTGGAGTAATCGGGACCGAGGCCGAGACTCTTGAGCGCGCGTGAGTCGGGCATCAGTTTGGTTTGCCAGCCATGGTCGGCCTGATACTTCTGCATTGCGGCGACGGTGGTGGAGTCCCAATCGCCGTTCGGCTCGGCGGTGAGGTAGTGCTCGCGGACGAGAGCCTGCTGAATCTGCGTGACGCGGTCTGGATCGATGGCCTGCTGGCCGCGCGCGCGGCGCGATTTGTGCCGGGTGTGCGAAAGCTTGTGGGTGGCGGAGCCGGCGTGGCTGCTCGTGGAAGAGTGGCGCACATTCGCAGCGAACGCGGGCGGCACAAGAAGAGCCGCGGAGATCAGAAGCGCCAACGCTCGACGAGATGAGGACATTCTAACGCCGCCTGAGGAAAGCAAAGATCTCAAGAACTCTTCGTAAAAGTTTAGCCAAGGGCTCGAAATGGGGCAAGGGGAAAACGAAGCAAGCGCATTGACTTGATTACTTTTGGGTCGGCGCCGGAAGTGGGAAAAATCGCCTCCGGCGCTAGTGCGAAACGCTATAAAGTGCCGCCGATATAGTTGATTCCCTGTTCGGGATGATGCGGGTCGATGACTTCGAAGACCACATCGTCGCCGGTCTTGAGCTTGCTGACCACGGTGTCGAACTGCTCCTTATTGGGAGTCGGCTGCCGGTTGATATGGGTGATGACGAGGCCCGGTTCGAGCCCCTGCAGGTCAGCGAAGGAGCCGGTGCGGACCGATTCAACGATTACGCCGGAGGCGTGAATGCGCGAAACGGTTGCCGGCGGGGTATCCTGCACGACGATGCCGAGCTTGGCTTCACCCGCGCCGATGACGCTGTTGTCAGGGCCCTCAGGCTGCGGATTGTTGAGATTGGCGAAGACCGCATCGCGATCGCCGATGGTCACCGTCGTGTCCTCGGATTTGCCATCGCGAACGTAACCGAGGCGGATGGTTGAGCCGGGCCTGCGGCTGGCGATTTCGTTGACCAGATCGTCGCCGTCCTTGATAGGGCGCCCATCGACGGCGACGATGATGTCGCCGGCCTTGAGACCGGCCTTGTCTGCCGGGCCGCCGGGCTGAACCTCCTGCACCAAAACGCCATTCTTGAATCCGTAAACGCGATTGACGGCTCCCGAAAGGCCTTCGCGGAACTGAATTCCAATGGAGCCGCGCGTGACCTTGTGGCTGGGGCTGATGAGATCGTTGTAGACATCGGCGACGGTGTTGGAGGGCATGGCGAAGCCGATTCCCTGATAGCCGGCCGATTGCGTGTAGATGGCGGTGTTGACGCCGATGACCTCGCCGTTCATGTTGAGGAGCG
>Ga0224554_1001330_pt1 | contig 16040 bp, 16 predicted proteins | sample 714S22024metaG_FD_180666 | JGI IMG/M metagenome (GOLD analysis project Ga0224554, IMG submission 180666) | Peat soil microbial communities from Stordalen Mire, Sweden - 717 S2 20-24 | ecosystem: Environmental > Terrestrial > Soil > Wetlands > Peat | place: Sweden: Norrbotten County, Stordalen...
AGGCGCCCGATAACGAGGAGCGGCGAGCCGGCGAAGATTTTTTCTGCCTTGATGGCGGGGAGCGACTTGGGGTGCTTGAGACGCTTGCCAACCTTGACGCGCACCACGGGGACTTTCGGATCGCTGGGGTCGACGCTGGTGACGGTTCCTGTGCCGACGGCTGTGCGCTCATCGCCGGTGTGGTAGAAGATCCACTTTGTTCCGGCTTTCATTTCGCGGAGATGCTTAACGCCGGTGGGGTTGGTGACTCCGTCCCAGACGGTTTCCTTGTCGCGGAGAAAGTCGTCGAAGGAGTAGACATCGGGCTCGGACTTGAAGAGGAAGCAGGCCATGGGGACGATGGTAAGGCAGGGAACGGGGGACAGGGAATGGAAAAGAAGGGAACAAGTCAACAGAGATTCAGCAGTCCCCGTTCCCTCGCCCTGTCCCCTCGCACTGTCCCCTCGCCCTGTCCCCTCGCTCAGTCCCGCATTCAGGACTGATAGATTTTAAGAAGGAGCCGCATACAGAAGTGGGCCACGCCGGCATCAAGCGGACCAGACCCATCGAAACAGCAAGAACCACGGCGGGCCAGGAAAGAAGCCATGTTTCGCACAACTGAAGACATTCACATTCAATGGACAAAGGTGGTTCTTCCGCCCGTCTTTCTCGAGGAAGAGTTCCCTGTTACTGAAGCCGCCTCGGAAACCATTTTCGCCACCCGCAACGAGATCAACGAGATCCTCAGCGGTGCTGACGACCGCCTGCTCGTGCTCGTGGGTCCCTGCTCCATTCACGACACAAAGGCAGCCCGCGAATACGGCGCGCTGCTCAAGGAGGCCATTGCGGAGCATTCGCGCGATCTGCGCATCGTGATGCGCGTCTACTTTGAGAAACCGCGCACCACGATCGGCTGGAAGGGGCTCATCAACGATCCCTATCTGGATCAGTCCTACAAGATCAACGACGGCTTGCGCCAGGCGCGCCACCTGCTGATCGATCTGGCGGAAAACGGCGTCCCCACCGGGACAGAATTTCTCGACATGATCTCGCCGCAGTACATTGCCGGCCTCGTCAGTTGGGGAGCCATCGGCGCGCGCACGACCGAGAGCCAGGTGCATCGTCAACTCGTTTCCGGAGTGAGCTGCCCCGTCGGCTTCAAAAACGCCACTTCAGGCGATGTGCAGGTTGCCATTGATGCGATTCTCTCGGCCGCGCACTCCCACACCTTCCTCGGCCACACCAAGCACGGGCAATCGGCCATCTTTGTCACAACGGGAAATCCCGACTGCCACATCATCCTGCGCGGCGGCCGAAAGACGGTGAACTACACAGCTGAGTCCGTGGCCGACACCGCTGAAAAAATGGAGAAGGCAGGGATCGCTCCCCGCATCATGATCGACTTCAGCCACGCCAACTCGAACAAGGATTACCGGCGTCAGTCGATTGTTTGCAAGGATGTCGCTGCGCAGGTTGCTGGCGGCGACAAGCGCATTATGGGCGTCATGATCGAGAGCAACCTCGTCGCCGGCGCGCAGTCACTCGAGGCGGGAAAGACCCTTGTCTACGGCCAGAGCATTACCGACGGCTGCATCGACTGGGCTGAGACGCGCACGCTGCTCGCGGAGCTGGCTGCATCGGTGCGGGCAAGGCGCGGCTGAACGCTCCCGGCCCGCAAAAGCCGCTATCATTGGGTGCAGCGCGACAAATCCATGCACCCTCGCGCATCGTTCATTCATTCATGTCCCCAACCATCTTCATTTCGGCGGGAGAAGCCAGCGGCGAGCATTATGGAGCCCTGCTAGCCGCTGCGCTCACGCGCCAACTCTCGTCCCAAGGTAAAACAGCGGAGCTGTTCGGGATGGGCGGGGACCGCATGGCCGCGGCCGGTGTGGATCGCATCGTGCGCTCTGAGGATATGGCTGTCATGGGCCTTACGGAAGTGGTCCGCCATCTGCCCCGTATCTACGGCGAATTCCGCAAACTCAAGAAAGCCATCCGCGCGCGCCGTCCTCAGGTCGCCGTCCTCATTGACTTCCCTGAGATTCACTTCCGGCTCGCCCGGGAATTTCATCGCCTCGGTGTTCCCGTCATCTTTTTTGTCAGCCCGCAGTTGTGGGCCTGGAAGAAGCACCGCATCAAGCTGGTGCAGAAGTTTGTCAGCAAGATGCTGGTCATCTTCCCGTTTGAAGAGGCCTTTTACCGCGAAAACGGTGTGCAGGCGGAGTTTGTCGGCCATCCCCTTGCGGAACTGCCGCTGCCTTCCATCAGCCGTCAGCAGTTCGCCATGGACAACCATCTCGACCCCGCCAGCACGTGGATCGGTCTTCTCCCCGGCAGCCGTCCCAAGGAGATTCGCGATCATCTTCCGACGATGCTCGATGCGGCGCGGATCCTGACTCAGCGGCCCGGCGAGTCGGAATTCATCGTGCCCCTGGCGCCAACGCTCAGCGCCCAGCAGCGTGCCGAGGTGCTCAAAATCGTAAGGGAATTCGGCCACGGACTGACTGTTCGACTGGTAGACGACGCGCGCGACGCGTTGTTCCATGCCCGCGCGTCCGTGGTGGCCAGCGGAACGGCGACTGTCGAAGCCGCCCTTATCGGCAATCCCTTTGTCGTGGTCTACCGGGTTTCAGCCCTCACCTATGCCATTGCGCGGCGCGTGGTCAAGGTGCCCCATGTCGCCATGGCCAACCTTATCGCCGGCAAGCGCCTGGTTCCCGAGCTCATCCAGAATGATTTCACCGCGTCAAATATTGTGGAGCAGATCCAGCTTCTGCTACCCGACGGGGCTGCTCGCGAGTCCATGATGAAGGAGCTGGGGACGATCCGCGGCCGGCTGAGCCTTTCCCACGCTCAGGTCCGCAACGGAACCCAGGCAGCCATTGACCGGGTCGCGGCCGTTACCCTTGAAGAACTTGGATCGGTTTCCCCGGCGGCGGTCGAGTTGGCTGTGCAGCCCTGATTCGATGAGAATGGACCATGAAGAGCAAAGTTAGGATGACCTCTATGCGTAAGGAAAAGCACAACCTTTTGGGTGGATTCAGCCGGCGCCTTGTTGCCGGCGCCTTCGGAGTTCTGGCAGCTGCGCTCCTCCTCGCCGCCCCTCTCGATGCGCAGAGGGCTGAACGCCCGGGATTGAACATCACAGGCTATGTCATCGACGCCGAGCTCGATACCCTGGCCCATCATCTAACCGCCAAGGCCGTGGTCAGCTTTACCGCGCCCGCGAACCTTGAAGTTGTCAACTTTGGCTTTCATCCTGCACTCAAAGTCACCAAAATCACCGATGAGAGCGGCAAACTGCTTGAGGGTGAACGCACCGCCGACGGAGCTCTCCGCGTCACTCCCGGCTCGCCTTTTGTTCAGGGTCAGACCGTACGCTGGACCTTCGAGTACGACGGAACCGTCACCGGCTCTGAAGATGGCCCCATTGAAGGACTTAAGCTGGCCGCCATCCAGGAGCCCATCAGCTACCTTCTCTATGCTTCCCGTTGGTTTCCTACCACTGGCTTCATGACCGATCGCTTCACCGCCGAAATGCATATTCGCGTCCCGCAAGGGATGCGGGTACTTGCCAGCGGCGGCGAGGGCGCTTCCCACCCCGTCACTCTCGCTACAGGCAAGCCCGGCGATCAATTCGATTTCAAATGGGATAAGCCAGGCTTCCCCGGCACTGTGATTGCCGGCCGCTTCGTCGCCCCCGTTTCGGTCGGCGAGGGAAATGTCAAAGTCTATCTCTCCGTCAGCCACCAGGCGTCAGCAAACCAGCTGGCGCAGACCGCCGCTAAGGAATTCGACTTTTTCACTGACTCTTTCGGTGGGCCTGAAACCAGCCACTTGGTCGTCACTGAGCTTCCCGACGATACTTTACCGGCCGCCTGGGCTCCCGAGCTTGCCGCCATTCAAGGCTCGCGCGTCGGCGACAAAAGCGGCGTCCGGCTGCTTGCCAACACCATCGCACACCAGTGGTGGGGATCCGAAGTCAGCCCCAAGACCCTCAACGATGCCTGGATCACTAACGGCATGTCGCGCTACGGCGAGTTGATGTACCTCGAGGAGGAGAGCGGCAAAAGAGCAATGCAGGCCGCCCTGTCCGACATTGCCGCCGGCGCCCTCGCTTACGACACCATTCCACTCTCCAGTGCCGGCCGTCTCGCCCCTTTCTCGCCGGAATTCCAGTCCATGACCCTGGAAAAGGGCGCCATGGTCTTCCATATGCTGCGCGGCGAACTTGGCGACAAGGCTTTTCTGGCCACACTTAAAGGTGCGCTCAGCCAATACACCGACAGCTCCATCCGCACCCAGGACTTCATCAAGGTCAGCGAATCCCAGAGCCAGCAGCAGCTAACCCCTTTCTTTGCCCAATGGATCGACGGTACCGGCGCGCCCACATTTACTGACAAGTACGCCGTCTATCGCCTCGGCAACAACAAGGGCTTCAGGACCATCGGCGAGGTTCAGCAGGACCTCGACCTCTTCCGCATGCCCGTCGACCTGCGCGTTGAAACCGACGGCAAGACCGAAAACCAGAAGATCGAAGTCGTCGGCACTGATACGCAGTACGTCGTGGATACCTTTGGCCGCCCCCGTCGCATCAGCGTTGACCCCGACGATATGGTGCTCAAGGCCACACCGGACCTGCAGGTGCGCATCGCCATCCTCAAGGGCCAGCAGTTGGTCGCCGAAGGCGACCTGGCTGGCGCTCTCGCTGAATACAAGAAGGCTCTCGACGCAAACCCCCAGAGCTCGCTCGCCAGCTACCGCATTGGCGAGATCCTGTTCAGCCAGCACAACTACCAGGCCAGCGTTAACTCCTACCGCGATGCACTGCGCGGCGACGATGAACCCCGCTGGACCGAGTGCTGGGGTCACATCCAGATCGCCAAGATATTCGACATCACCGGCCAGCGCGATCGCGCCGTGAATGAATACCGGCTTGCTGTGCAGACCAACGACAACACCCAGGGCTGCGTCAACGAAGGGCGCCTCTACCTGCAGAAGCCCTATTCCGCGCCGGCCAACGAATAATTTTCCCTTCAGCCTCAAAAGCAACGGCCAGCCCGAAGGCTGGCCGTTTTGGTTCTGGGGGAATCTTGGAATTCCTACCTCCGGTGATGAATCGCCCCCAGCGAAATCACCTGCAGATCGACCTTCGCCAATCCGGCTTTCGTCATCGCCAGCTTTGCGGCGGCTCCGTAGGACAGGTCGATAATACGCCCCTCGTCCACCAGGTCACCACGATCGATGATCCGCACCACTACCGAATGTCTATTCGCCTTGTTGACAACCCGTACGAGAGAACCAAAGGGAAGGGTCGGGTGGCAGGCGGTCATCGCGTACATATCGTAGCGCTCACCGCTGGCCGTCTTGCGCCCGTTGAATACCCCTCCGTACCACGATGCAATGCCGTGGAGCCTGTCTCCCCTCTTGATCGCAGTCTGTTCCGCCCTGAGGGCGGCCTGCTGCGACACAAGCGATTCCGGCGTGGGACTTACTGGAGACGCGACCGTCATGGTGGTAGCAACGGGACGGGGAAGTCGCGCATCCGCATGCACTGTCCGTGTGGCAACAAAAGTAACAACCAGCACAGCAAGCGCAAACGACGAAGCTGCCGCCATTAACCACTTGCCTGGCGGAGTCTTCAGACTCAATTTGCGAAAGTTCCGTTTCATAACCATTTGCCTATTTTACCAACTTGCCACTCCCATGCCGGGAATATTGGCAAGATGTACATCAGTATTTCCGGTGCAAAAAATTGCGTATTTTCAGCTATTTTCGCTAAATCTTTCATCCTTTAGGGCTTAGTTTCTTCCCTGAAAATCTTTCAGAATTCACCCACTGAGACAGCCGTTCCAATTCACATGGTGGGACTGTAAAGAGAGACTCTTAACGGGAATAAAAAGCGAAAAGAATGGCATGAAGCATTGAAAGTTTCCGCTGCACTGGGCGCTGTTTTTTCCCTGAAACTTGCCGCCAGAGTCGCTCGTCCTCAGCATCGGATGCATCGAAGTGAAAAGGGGTTATCGCCATGTGCAAGATCCTGTCCCTTCTTTCTGGAGCCGCTCTGCTTTCCGCCGCCATGCTGTCTAACGTCCCATCGCTAGCCCAGCAATCCGCACCACCGGCCGCGGCACCCGTCCCGCCGGCTATCCTGTCCGCCTCCCGCATCTTTATTTCCAATGCCGGGGCCGATGCTGGCCTCTTTCCCAGCCCCTTCAGTGACACTCCCGACCGCGGCTACAACCAGTTCTATGCCGCACTCAAGAATCAAGGAAGTTATCAACTGGTCAATGACCCCTCCCAGGCTGACCTGGTCCTTGAGCTCCGCCTTTCTGCACCTTACGGCCCGTCGGATCCGAGCAAGCAAAAAGGCGCCTCCGACCCCCTCCCCATGTTCCGCCTTACGATCTACGATGCCAAAACCCATTACGTTCTGTGGGCTTTCACTGAGAGCATTGACGTGGCCTATCTGCAAAAGAGCCACGACCACAACTTCGACATTGCTCTGGCCGCAATTGTGCGCGATTTTCTAGCCCTTGCCGGCAAGACGTCCAGCCCAGTCCAGCCCCCTGCACCCGCCCATTAAGCCACGCGTGTCAGCTTCGTCGCGATGATGTCTATACTCAGGGAGCAGAGGGGGACTCGTCATGCGCATTCGAAGCGTCGGTCATGCGCTCTTTGCCGGGACCATGGTCGTCCTCGGAATCCTCGGCCTCTTCAAAGGCGATTTCACCCCGGTCTGGGCGCCTGTACCCAAAGGTGTGCCCGCACGCGAATTGCTGGTCTGGCTTTGCGCCTGCGTTTCCTTGGCATCCGGCATCGGCCTGCTCTTTCGCCGCTCGGCCGCAATCGCGGCCCGCGCGCTGTTTGCCTTGCTCCTGCTTTGGTGGCTGCTGTTCAGGCTGCCCGATATCTTCCGCGCACCCGCTTCTCAGGATTCCTGGTCCGGCGCAGCCGAGACGGCCGTCATAGTGGCCGCGGTCTGGGTGCTGTATGCCTGGTTCGCAACGGAGTGGGACCGCCGCCACCTTGGTTTCGCCACAGGCGGCCACGGGCAGCGCGGGGCGAGAGTTTTCTACGGCCTCGCGCAGATCCCGTTTGGTTTGGCGCACTTCACCTACCTCAATGAGACCGTTAGCCTGGTGCCGGCCTGGCTACCGGCGCATCTCTTCTGGGCATATTTCTTCGGATGCACCTTCCTCGCTGCGGGCGTGGCAATCCTCATTGGCGTGTATGCGCGCCTGGCAGCTGCGCTCTCGGCGGTGCAGCTCGGCTTGTTTACGTTCCTCGTGTGGGTACCCATCTTGGCGGCCGGCTCCAAAAGCGCCTTCCAGTGGAGCGAAGCCATCCTCTCGTGGGCGCTCACTTCCGGCGCATGGGTCGTGGCCGACTCCTACCGCGACCTTCCCTGGCTCGCCGTGAATCGACGCTAGCAACTCAGTTGCAGATTATTTCCCGCTTCCTGCCACGATTGATTCAGAGCCATTTCTGGCCTGACTCGGGGCGATGAATGAAGAGGAGTAATTTATGCAATTGAGCGATGCAGGTCTTGATCTCGTGAAACGATCTGAAGGCTTTCGGAGCCACACCTATCTCGACGTCAACGGGTTTCCAACCATCGGCTACGGGCACAGGATTCTGCCGTCCGAGTCGTTTCCCGGCCCTATCGCTGAAACCCAGGCTAATGACCTTCTCGCCTCTGATCTGCGCGTGGCAGAGCAGGACGTTGTGCGGCTCGTCAAGGTGCCCCTCACGCAGGGCCAATTCGATGCACTGGTCGATTTTTGCTTCAACCTCGGCGGCGGACGGCTCGCATGCTCCACATTGCTCAAAGTGCTCAATGGCGGGCGCTATCAGGATGCTGTGGAGCAACTGCTTCGCTGGGACCTGGCTGGCGGCCAGGTGAACGCAGGGCTCAAAGCCCGTCGTCAGGCAGAATGTGCGCTCTGGAACGCGAGCCCCGCGGCACAAACAGTGGCCGCCTGAGGTCTCCTTAGAGCTCGACGATTTTCAGCCCCTCGCCAGCCTTCAGATAGCCCTTGCGGCGAAACCAGTCTTCAATCGCCGGCTTCAATCGCTCCAGCGGCACGCGATGGCCCGCCTCCAGCACGCCATCCTCCGCCGGAAGCGTGTCGTCGAAGACCGCATTGTTGGTAAAGTTGCGCATCGCGAAGTTGTCGATCCAGTGTAGGTCACAGGGATGGCTGGCGCCCTCGATATCTATCCGTTCAATGGAGAGCCGCCGTGCAAACATGGTTCCACTTTACCCGCATGCGAGTGCCAATGCGAATCTCGACGCGGGCCAGAAAGCGCCTCGCCCAGGCAAGCTCCGCCTCAAGGCTTGTGCGGTGTGACCTTCTCATCTTTTGCTTGCTGCGTTTCCACGCTGAAGCGCTTGTAATCGTAATCCCGTTCCACAAAGTGCTGCCGAAGTTTTTTCACCATCAGAATGCGCGCCTGGACGGTGGCTTCGGCGCCAGTCGGCAGCCAAAGGCCGTCGTTCACCGGGGACTGATCAAAGCGAAAATGCGATCCCTTCTGAATGCTCGCGAACAGGCCGCCTGCCACTTTGAAATTGTCATCGAAGCTCACTTCCATATGCGCCACTTGCCGGTCACTCTCATCGATCCAGATCGTGCCCTGAAGCTTCTTTGACGCGTCTTCCACGATCCCATGCGTCTTGGCGTCTTTGCGCCCGATGAAATCAAAAACAATGGTGGAGCGCCCGTGAAACTGGTCACGCCTTGGATTGCGCACGTCCATGATCTCGAGCACATGGCTTATGCTCACCATCGGCCCCTCCAGCGGCTGATCCGGCGGCGTGTTCTGCGCCTTCTCCACCAGCTTTGTCACGCGCTCCGTTTCTTTCTGCTCGTCGTGAACCTCAAGCGGCCTGCCGTTCTTCTTCACCCTTCGCTCAATCACGTGCCCGTTGACGAAGAAGTCCTCGCCCTCTTCACTCTCCGTCTTGGTCACTGTGCCGTTCTGGTCTACGTCCTGCGTGGTCTGCAGAGAGCTATACGTATAGTTTTCCCGTACCTGTTCAAGCTGTTTCTGATGGGCCTGCACCTCGCTCATCAATTGGCGAATGTCCGGCAGCGGCGCATTCGTCTTCTGCTGGCATGAGGCTGTCGAAGCGAGCACCAGCGGCAACAGAATCCCCGTCAAGGTCGTGATGCGTCCAGAATGCATGAGTCCTATTCCTTTGCGGCCGACATCACCGTTGGCCGCAGATCGCTGTGCAGCCCCAACTTACTCGCTACGCTTGTTTGACCTTGCTTTGTCGGGGAAGGTCCCGGGGCACCTGGGAAAAATCGACTCCAACTTCTCTCTGCCGATGCTATATCGTTGACCTATAAGCGCATCCTATACTAGAGCTTCAACCGCAGCCGGCCCGCGAGGCCGATCAAAAGGAGTAGACCATGGCACTCTTGCTTCAATGGATTCTGACCGCGATCGCCTTGTTGATTGTCTCCCGGATCGTCCCCGGCTTTCATGTGGCCGGGCTCTTGCCTGCGCTCATCGCTGCGCTCGTGATCGGGCTGCTGAACGCGACCGTCGGCTTCGTCCTCAAAATCATCACATTCCCGCTGAGCATCCTCACCCTTGGCATCTTCCTGCTGGTCATCAACGGAATCATGATCATGCTGGCGTCCGCAGTGGTGCCGGGATTCCTTGTCCGCGGCTTCGCGCCGGCATTCTGGGGTGCCGTGGTGCTCGCCTTGCTGGGAATGGTGATTCGAGCCGTCGTGAAGAAAGCCTAGGAACCAACTTCGGCTTTACCTTGATCTAACTCGGGTTACGACTCTGCGTCTAACCCGCCCCAGCCTACTTTGCCGCTGTCGCACTCGGCTGGCTGGCAACCGCACCGTTGGCATCTGACTGCAATGCGCGAAGCGGCAGGTGCACCACTCGTGCTGATGACTTCTTTACCGTTTTCGGCTCAATCGGCTTGTCCGTCACAGGCCGAGCCACAACCGGGCCGTGCAGCGTCTCCGGAGTCCGCATCGCTCCCGCGCCGGAGAACCCTCCAGCCGCGCCCGCCCGGGGCATCACGAGAACCCGTGCTGGCTGCGCAGGCTGCACGCGTGTGTAGATCCCCCATCCTCCGCCCGCTACCACAAACACAATCGCCGCCGCCGCTGCGCCACGTATCCAGGCGCCGCCGGAACCGCCCAACGTCCTCGGCCAATAGAGAATGCGGCCTCGGCGCGGTGCAGAATGGAGACCAGCGATCACGCGATCTTCAAGACCTTCCGGTGAACGAAGCTGTGCGAGCAGGCGCAAAGTCTGCTCCGCTGCGCTTGAAGCAGATTCGGAAGTAGAACCGGAAGATGCCGATCCGGGGTTCGACGTCTGGGCCGGAATGCTCTGAGGGTGAGAGTTCATCGGGGACTCCTAGAATGGTTGAGCAGCTCTGCCATCAGGATGCGCGCGCGAAACAGCCGTGAGCGCACACTGGATTCGGTAATGCCCAGGACTTCGGCAATCTCCACGCTGGAGAGCTCCTCAAACGCTGAGAGCATGAGGACCTGCCGCTCCTTGGCCGGTAGCTTTTCCACGCATCCGAGCACCTTGGCATGATGCTGCGCGGCAGAGGCGATCTCCTCGGCCGACAGGCCGCCACAAGGCAGCACCCGCGCCAGTTCTGCCACGTCATCTGTCTCCGGACGGGTTTTCGCGCGGCGCTTGCGATCCAGCACAATATTCCACACAATGCGGATCAGCCAGACGCGGTGGTCGCGTACCTCATCCAGGGTGTCGCGATGCCGCAGCACACGCATAAACGCCTCTTGTACCGCATCTTCGGCATCCGCTGAATTGCGCAGCACAGAGTAAGCCACGCGATAGAGAGCTCCGGCGTACTGGGTTACCAGTGCCGCAACTTGAGCCTCTTCCGCTTGCGTGCGAGCCAGATCGTCCACCGGGATATTCTGGATCTCCATCCAACCTGCGTAAATTGCCTGGCTGGTGCTCATATGTCACCAGACGCAGGCGGCGCGATAAATGCTCATCGCGTTGTCGGCCTTCGTGAAGGATGCACAAAAGCAGAAACTCGCGAAACCATCGGTTCCGCGAGTCGCCCGTGCCATTCAGCCGCTGGTTTTACTTGGCGGCCAGCTTTTGTGTTGCGATGGAGGCTGCGGCTCCATCCTTGTCTGCGTCTTTCACCTTGGCCCAGAGTGCCCGAGCCTGGTCCTGTTTGCCTTCAGCTGCATACAGGTCAGCCAGGTCCAGTTGCGCCACTGCGGTTGACACCGTCTCTGACGGCTTGGCTGCGAGGGCGTTGTAGATGTCGATCGCCTGCGAGTCGCGCGCTGTCTGGTGATAAAGGCCCGCCAAAGCCAGTTTGGCAAGATTCGAGAGATTGCGATTCCAGGCTCCGGATGCGGCCTTCAGTTCAGTCTCCGCCGAGGCGTTCTGTCCAAGCTCTTCGTCGGTAATCCCGGTAAAGTAGTGCGCCTTGGCGCCCTGTGGCAGCCAGCCGTATTGGTGTGCAACAGCGGCAAACTGCTGGTTGGCGGCCTTGGAGCGATCGGCGGCCGTGGCATAAACGCCATTGCCCACAGGAAGGCCCGGCTGGGTCAAAGGTGCGCTGTAAGTATCCATCGCTGCACCCAGCGCTGTGTCTGCTGCGGCCGATCTCAGGTTCCAGAAGATGAGCGTGCCGATTGCCAGCACGAGAACCACTGCCCCACCAATCACCCATCGCAATACGCCGGAACGGTGACCGCTCAACCAGCTGAAACTGCTGGCGGTGGCCTGGGCAAAGCTGTCTGTCTTTAATGCGTGACGCGTTTGTGTATCCACTGAGCCTTCTCTAGTCCTTCGACAATAGACTTGCAGACGGGTCCGACCGGGTAGGAGCACTACGACTGCAACCTTACCAGTCTAACAGCGTGCGGAGAGCAGCGTCCACTCAGCGAAAGCGGCCTGTTAGCTAAAGATTCGGCTAGCGCGACGACCCACGCGACACCGTTCGAAGCGCGCGTATCCGTTCAATGGCATCGTCCACTGTTGGACGCTCCTTGCTTGTGCGCATCCCGCCGTCGATCAACGACTCAATAAAATCGATCACGGGCAGACCGCGAGCCCCGGCTTCGCGGACAACTTCATCTGAGACGGTGACAGTAATTTGCATGGTTGGCGATCCCTTGCTCGTTTCATCGGCAAGTCGCATTCCGGGAATAGCTGTGGAGAAAGTTTGGTTCACTTCCGGCCAGTCGAAGGACCCTGTTCCCTATTCCCTATTCCCTGTACTGTGATCCAGCCGCTTGCCCTTCTCCCATCGGGACGATAGGCTAGTTGTATGTACGAAGATTTCCACGTAACCGATCGCTGGAGCGGCGAAGATTTGCACTGCCTCTGGAAGGGCACGATGGTGGCCATTGCCACCCGTCACGCCGACGCGGTCGATGTGCGATTCGACGTCAATGGCCGCCCCATGTGGATAGCCCTGCCCTGCACTGCCTGGGTTGAACAAAAGAAGCGCTCCGGCAAGGTCATCACAGACCAGCTCGCCGCCCAAATCGCCGGCCGCTACCTCAAGCAGCTGATCGAAGAAGGCTACGACGCGCAGCGCGAGATCTACACCATGACCGTCGCCCAGGTCCTCGAGTTACTCGACGTAGTCGTAGAAGAAGCCCGGGGGAAAGGCTCGATGCCGGCGATCCCGGTGGTTATTTAACAGGTTTCGTCGTCAGGTTTCTTCCACTCGGCCAAAGACCAGGGGTTACGCTGCCATCAGCTTCCGGCCGTCATCCGACCCAACCTCATTCATGCCTCAGCGCTTCCGTAGGCTGCACTCCCGCCGCACGCCGCGCCGGAATCCAACTTGCTGCTAGCGCTACCGTGAGCAGAATCAAAACCCCTGCTGCCAGCGTGGCTGGGTCGTAGGGCTGAATCCCATACAGCATCGACTTGACTAGGCGCGTTAAGCAGAGCGCGGCAGAAAGCCCAACTGTGATTCCTGCCGCGGTTAGCCATGTACTCTCGCGCAGAATCATTGCGCGCACCTGGCCTGGTTGCGCTCCCAGGGCCAGACGGATGCCTATCTCATTGCGGCGATTGGCCACCGAGTACGCCATGATGCCGTAAATGCCGACGCAGGCGAGTGCGAGCGCGAGGACACCGAAGCCCGCGGTAAGCGCGGCGAAGAGCAGCTCGATCTGCATGGCGGCGTTGATCTGCTCGCGTTGCGTGCGCACATCGATGATGGGAAGATCCGGATCGACCGACTGCACCACGCGGCGCAGAACAGAAGTCAGCGATGCGGGATCGAGCGGCGTTCGCAGTTCGTACACCATGCTTCCAACATCAGAAGTCTGGATATACGGCAGAAAGAACTGTGCCGGAGGCTGGTCGCGAAGGTTAACGTAGCGCGTGTCCGCGCAAATGCCGACGATAGTGATTAACTCTCCGGTGTCTGCGCGGGTGGTGCGGAAGCGGCGACCGATTGGATTCACATTGGGAAAGCGCTTCTGTGCGAGTGCCTGGTTGATGACGGCGACCTTTAGCGATGTGGGCGAATCCTGCGAATCAAAACCACGGCCGGCGAGGATGGGGATGCCCATGGTCTCAAAAAAGTGGATGCCGACCGAGTTGGTGTCCTCTGCTTCGTTCTTGTGGAGGCGCTTGTAGTCCTCGAACCTCTCACCTTCAGGGAGGAAGTCGTCGTTGTTGAGGTTGTCGGCAATGTAAGGCGTAGCTGCCACTGTCACGGCGTGCACGCCCGGCAGCGCTGCGAAGCGCTGTTCGAGCTGCGAGTGAAGAAGAACGCTTTTGCCGGGAGGATACCGCGCATCCGGCGGTGCAATTTCAAACAGCAGCAGATGGTCCGGGTCGAAGCCGACGTCGACCGTGTTGAGCGCGATGAGAGTGCGCGTAAACAGGCCTGCACCCACCACCAGCAGTGTGGACAGCGCAATCTGAAAAGCGACAATCCATTTTCCACTGAGACCGCGGCGACGGCGCGTCGCACTCTGGCCCGTCTCCTTGAGCGTGCTGCTGATTTCAGCGTGCGAGGCCATCCATGCCGGCGCGAGGCCGAAGAGAACTCCCGTAATGAGCGTGACCGAGGCTGTGAATGCGAAAATCCTCCAGTCAAAGGGGGTGCTGATGTAGTTGTGTTCCCAGGCGTTGGTCAGCAGACTCGGCAAAATGTTGCGGCCGAGGTAGCTGAGCGCGAGACCGCTAACGCCGCCGAGCACCGCGAGGAGCAAGCTTTCTGTGAGCAACTGGCGAAGGATGCGCGCTCGGCCCGCGCCGATGGCGAGACGGACACTCATTTCGCGCCGGCGTTGCGAGCCGCGCGCCAGCAGGAGGTTGGCGAGGTTGGCGCAGGCCAGCAGAATGACAAGGCCGGTGAGTGCAACCAATACGTAGATGGGTTTCTTGAACATGCGGTCGGAGAAGTGCAGGCCGCGGCTGCCATCCGCGAGGTCGAAGCGCGGCATGGTCTCGCCAGACACCATCTGCGTGGAGGCGCGGACCGCCGCCTGGAATTGCACGTCAAGGCCCGTCTGGGCGGTTCGATCACTGACGCCGGGGTTGGTGCGTCCCACCACATTGACCCACCAGAGGTCGGACGTGTTGAAGAGATTGGACTTGTCTTTGGGATCGATGACGGGCTGCAGGCTGAGCGGCACGTAGAGGTCTGGCGACTCCATCACGTTTTTTGCGCCGGTGAATCCGCGGGGAGCTACGCCGATGACGGTGATGGCAACCTGGTTGAGCGTGATGATCTGTCCCAGCGCAGCAGGCGAGCGGCCATAGTCGCGCAGCCAGACCGCGTCGCTAATGACAGCGACATTTCCGGATCCGGGTGTGGCGTCGTCGGAGGCTTGGAGGGCGCGGCCAAATTGCGTGGGGACTTCGAGTACCTGGAAATAATTGCCTGTGACCATGGCGGCGTTGACGCGCCGGGCGGTGCCGTGGATGGTGGCGTTCATGCTGTCTTCCTTGAACGCGAGGAGGTCGCTGAGACCTTGGTTGTGTGCGCGAAGCTGCTGGTAGACGGGGAACGGAAACACGGAGCCGGTGGTCCCTGAGCCGGGCGTCGAGTCGAAGTCACCCCACATGCCATGGATCGCCTCGTGGCCGTCGCCATTCCAGCGAAGCATGCGAAGCTGCTCAGGGTGCGGGACGCTGAGCTGCTGGTAAAGGAGTTGCCTGGCGATTGAAAAGATGGTGGTGTTGGCGCCGATGGCAAGGGCTAGCGACGTGACAGCGACGGCGGTAAAGCCGGGGCTCTTGCGCAGAATGCGGGCGCCGTAACGGAGATCGGCCCACAGTTCATCCCACCAGCGCAGGCCGAGCGAAGCGCGCATGCCCTCCTTGGTTGTAAGTGTTGAGCCGAGGGCGATGCGTGCGTTGCGGGATGCCTCGGCGGGCGATTGGCCGGAACGGATCAGATCGGCGGTGAGGTTCTCAAGATGATGGGCAAGCTCCGCCTCCATCTCTGATTCGATACGGCCGCGGTGAACGAGGGCGCGGATCCATGAACGCGGCTGGGCAATTATTCGGGTAGCGAAACTTCGCAGGCTCATGCTTCCTCCGGAGTTGCTGTGAGGATCGCGCCCATGATGCCGGCCATGCGGTTCCATTTGTCGGTCTCTTCGCTGAGTCGTTCGCGTCCAATAGCGGTCAGGTGGTAGTACTTGGCTTTCCGATTGTTCTCGCTCTCGCCCCACTCGCTGGCGATCAACCCCTGATGCTCAAGCCGATAAAGCGCCGGATAGAGCGAGCCCTGCTGAATCACGAGGGTTTCGCCGGAGATCTGCTGGATGCGCAAGAGGACGCCATAGCCATGAAGAGATCCGAGGGAAACTGCCTTCAGAATCAGCAGGTCGAGCGTTCCCTGCATTAGGTCCATCTGGTTGTGGAGTCTTTCCTGCGCCATTGCTCTCTCCTTTACGTTCTAGGAAAGAACTTAACGCCGTTCTCCTAGATTGTCAAGGAGAGCAGCCCCAGGAAGGTCTTTGGAGGTGATCTTCCGGGGTGCAATCGGTTTCGCGGATCGGGATTGTCCTGGTAGTTAGCTCAATCGGGGAGGGGAT
>Ga0224554_1001331_pt1 | contig 16031 bp, 15 predicted proteins | sample 714S22024metaG_FD_180666 | JGI IMG/M metagenome (GOLD analysis project Ga0224554, IMG submission 180666) | Peat soil microbial communities from Stordalen Mire, Sweden - 717 S2 20-24 | ecosystem: Environmental > Terrestrial > Soil > Wetlands > Peat | place: Sweden: Norrbotten County, Stordalen...
GTCCCATAAACCACCCCTTCCAGGCAATGGCTCACGAAACCAAGTTCCGGCGGTGGTCTACTTTTACTCCGCCGCAAAACACCGCTCTCGCGGCGTTCTGTGGTCTATTTTTGCTCCGGCGCTCATATTTGGTCAGCGACAGGCCGGAAGACCTTGTGTCAATGGCGGAACGCGTCTTCCAAAGTCCCATTGAGAACATGAATGCGAACATCCAAGAACCTCTGGACGGTATACCGGTTTCACCTCATCAGCTGCTTGTTGACCATCCGTTTCGCGATAATTTCGTTGACCTCCGACTCGACAAACTCAGTCGAGATCCGTTGCCCGGCACGGTTCCGCTTACCGTAATCGGGCATGGAGTCTGCGTTCAATTCCAGATAACGTATGGTCTCCAGCAACATAGGCGCGAGTACTTTTCAAAGAGGGGATGTGCTCGAAACACCGTGCGTCCGCCCAATGCCCCGGATGTATCAAACCCACGATTCCGCGCTCGGTGAGGCCGCTCCAAAGATACCACTTCGCGCGCTCGATCTCAGCCGGCGCATGGCGCCTAAGCCCACCATCGGTAAAGCCGTTTATGCCCTTCGCGAGTTGCTGGAGATTTGTGATTTTCATCGAGATGTGGAACCAATCCAAGATGTGGTCAGCTTGTGACGCGGCCTGCTGATGAATAGCCCGCAAACCAGCATCGAAGTCGGTAAGAACTGTGACCGAAGTGGCTTCGTTAGCTCCGCAATGCCGGTGCGCAAGACCGAATGCGCTCACGGCCTCAGAACCTCCGTTACGTACAAAGGCAAAACGTGTAGACTGCCAATCGCGATCCAACGCCTTACCAGCAATGACCTCAAAGCTTCATTCCGGCCGTCGGTGTCGATTCTTGACGCATCTATCATCGAAGCCGACCACTAATTCTTTGCATGACTCGCTCGAGGCAGCAGCAGCGAGGACTTCCGCCGATCTCTGAAGTCGCCTGCCCACCTTCATCGTCCGGTTGCAAACGGTACTGGCAGTTGCCCGCGCTAACAAGGGGAGAAATTCGCCGAGGAAATCAGCAGCCTTTCGAAACGGCAACAGAGCAGCCATCTTGGCCGTTAGATACTGCAACCCCGGCGTTATAGGGCTCTTGTTCGTAAACAATGTTGAGAAGCTGACGCCCCTATCCAGAGCACGGGCATGCTCTCAGGCGTCGGACTCGCATGCCAACGTTGCCGTAAACAGAACGCAGAGTGGACTTGTAATGCCCCTTCGTGCGAAGCGGATCGCCGCATTGCGGGCAAGTCTTGATGGTTGCCACATGTTATTGAACCTGCGCGGTCACAACTTGCTCCTGCAGCCTCGCAAGCAGCGCTTTGCCTTCTGCTATAGTCAATCCCACATTGGCCGGAGAGATTTCCTCCGCCTGCTCGATTATCCCCAACTCGTGTTCGACCGAGCTGCCTGGGACCGCCTCAAATACCAGCTTGATTGTCCACTTCATTCCCAAGGATGAATGCAGCCCAAAACTTTGCACACTCTCGAAGGAATTCCTGAAGACGTGGCGGAGTTGATCGTGAGCGTCGTCCAATACGACTTCATCACCGAGGAAAACTTTGTGATCGATGGCGAAATGACGATGCGAATCGTGTAGGAGCCAAGCCCACTAGGATGGCAGATGGATTGGGTGGAGCAGGAAGCGCAGCTTTGGATTTGACAAGGCCACGGATGGATAGATATCTTCGGACACGAATAGTAAGCGTTAACTGCAACGCTACTCGCGGCTGGGCGGGCTGTCTCATCCTGCAGTTGAGAAGGTGAATTCCATGACTTTTCGCAATATCCTATATCGCGCTGCGGTGCTGCACAGCTTGCTTTCTTTTACCGGGCTGTCAGCTCAAACGAACTCAACGGTGCTGGCGCCAAAGCCGCCTATGGGCTGGAACAGCTGGGACTCATTTGGTCCGTCTGTTCGCGAAGACGAAGTGAAGGCAAACGCGGATGTGATGGCCACCAAACTCGCAAAGTTCGGTTGGCAATATGTCGTGGTGGACATCGAGTGGTACCAACCGGATGCCCATGCGCATGGATATATTCCTCGTGGCCGTGTGACGATGGACAGCTACGGTCGGTTCGTCCCTTCCCCCAATCGCTTCCCTTCCGCGACTTCTGGGGCGGGCTTCAAGCCGCTGGCGGACTATGTTCACAGCAAGGGCTTGAAGTTTGGCATTCACATCATGCGGGGAATCCCTCGCGAGGCCGTGGACAAGAATCTGCCGATCGAAGGAACGAAGTTTCACGCGGCGGAGGTGGCCGATAAGGTGAACGTGTGCAAGTGGGCGGGGATGGAAGACACCTATGGCGTGGATATGACAAAGCCTGGTGCCCAGGCCTACTATGATTCGATTGCTCGGTTATACGCGTCGTGGGGCGTGGACTTCGTCAAGGCAGATGACATGAGCCAACCTTTTCGGGGGCCCGAAATTCATGCCTTGAGCGTGGCGTTGAAGAACACCGGGAGACCGATTGTGCTCAGCCTGTCACCAGGGCCGGCGCCGATTGAGAAGTATGAAGATCTAAAGGCGAACGCCCAGATGTGGCGCATCTCGAATGACTTTTGGGATCGCTGGATCGATATCAAAGAGCAGTTTGACCGCGCGCATCGGTGGGAGAACGACTCTCACCCGGGAGGGTGGCCGGATGCCGACATGTTGCCGCTGGGGCACATTGCCATTCGAGGTGAGCGCGGTGACGACCGCAAGAGCCTGCTTACCCACGACGAGCAAATCACCCTGATGACACTCTGGGCAATTTTTCGTTCGCCGTTGATGTTTGGCGGAGACCTAGTGACGAGCGATGATTTCACTTTCAGCCTGTTGACCAATGCGGATGTGCTGGCAGTGAACCAGGAGAGTACGCATGGTCACGAGGTCAGCCGCAAGGATGGGGTCATAGTTTGGACGGCAGAGGGATCGAACGGCGCGCGCTACACTGCGATTTTCAATTCCTCTGACGCAGCACAGAACCCCAGCTTTTCGTGGCAGAGCCTCGGATTGGCGCGATCGAATTACGGCGTCAAGGATCTCTGGGCAGGAAAAACTCCTACTGAAACTGTAGCGGATGGGAAAGGTGTGCACGCATCGCTCGCTCCGCATGCGAGCATGCTTTTCAGACTGACACCTCAGTAGGGCGATCGCTGGATTGGAGCGACGTTCAGGAGATGCATGTGCGGAAGCGTAAATTGCTCTTGGTGGCGGTAGTCGCCGCGTGCTACTCGGTCCAACTGAGGCCGGCTCTTGGACAAGACGATGCGCTGTTGCAAAGTTCCGTTCGCAACGAACAAGCAACTCCGTCGGCCATTTCTGTGCAGAGTCTTGCGCCTCCTAATGAGCAAATTCTGCCGATTGCCGCTTGAAAGCAGAGAACGATTGGGTGCATTGCCGAACTGGTGACAGCAAACGCGCTGCAGGCTGCCCTCACCGCATTTTTCACATCTTCGGAGATGGACCCAAACGTGAGGAAAATCATCGACCAATACACTCGCCCCGATATCCATTTGGATTCAGGGCAAAATGCTGCGTGATGGATGGATCGAACTCGGCACCGTCCAGTACTTCACAAAGTGGACCTAGCAAAACTCTTTCAGTCTCCGGTCCAACAACCGTTGCCGAGAACGCCGCCAATCCTTCATTCAACTACTCAACTGTCGTCGCTCCTCCCAGGCCGGCCGATTGGCCAAGCTCGGGCGCTTCAATCAGCACACTGATGGTTCTCTGTCCATTGATCGGGGCAAGCGGAATTGTGATGGCCTGCTTGTCTGGCTCGATTCGGTTTACCACCAGCTTGCCATCCAGGTAGATCTCCGCTTTGCCGACGACGTCACGGAGGATCACTTGACCGCCCTGCTGCTGGGTTGCTTCGCGCGGCGTGAAGGTCGCGCGGTAGACAACGAAGCGACCTCTTCGCTGCGGAGGAAGATACGGGCCAGGGCGAACGCTCGCCCAAGAGTTCATGTCGCTTGCCATCAACTGCTGGTTGGGATCTATCCGTTCTATCGATGGCGGCGAGCGCTTCCAGGTGAGAATCGTTAGCGGAGGATTAGGGATCTCCGCAATCGCCGGCCGGGGGGAAACGGCCATCACCTCGATTTTGAGTTGAGCGGACGTGAGGCCGGGGCTGGTCGCTTGCAGAGTATAACTTCCGCTCTCGTTCAGGCTGGTTTGGACGATGGCTTGAGCGAAACCGTGGAAGACGCTGTGTTGCGTTCCTTTTTCCGATTCGTGGTTGGTGGGATCGCCGTTGTTCAGGCCGATGATCGTGCCGGGGCCAGTGCTGCTAAACATCACCTCGGCATCGGCCGTTGGCACCACGCGTCCTCTTGAGTCGACGACCTCTACGGTGACCGGTTCCGCATCGTATCCGTCTCCGCTAAGGCTCGGGCGGTCCGCGATCAGGCGCAAGGCCGCGGGAGCGCCCGTGGTCTCGACATCATAGCGTGCGACTTCCTTGCCTCCGTTGCTGGCTCTGGCCTCGAGAACACCCGGCTCGTAGGGTATCTCGAACGTCACCATCTGATACTTGTCAACCGCAGAGCTGCCAACAGGTTTGCCGTTGAGAAACATATCGACGTGCTCTGTATTGGTGGCGACAAAAATCTTGATCGGCTTGCCTTCGCTGCCAACCCAGCTCCAGTGCGGCACTACATGCAGAATTGGACGATCGGTGATCCACTGCGCCTGATGAATCCAGTACGCGGTCTTAGGAAAGCCGCAAAGATCCATAATCCCGAACGAAGATCCGGCCGCCGGCCACGACAACGGCTGGGGTTCGCCGCGATAGTCGAAACCAGTCCAAACCATCGTGCCCGCCATAAATGGGCGTTCGTCCACCTGTTTCCAGGCATCGCGGTGTGAGAGGCCCCAGGGCAGAACTTGATCATCGTAGGCATCCAAGAGCATCGCGGGACGGTCCGTGCTGTACTGATCCCGGGTCATAACCGTTGAAGTGTCTTCTGAGCTGAACATCGGCTTGGTGGGGTTGATCTTGTGGTACTCATCGAAGTCGCGGTACACATAGTTGAAACCGGCGACATCGGCTGCCTGCGATGCATTGACGGGGTTAAGATCGGAGTTGCTCTGTGCCGCTGTCACCGGACGCGTTGTGTCGAGCTGTTTCACAGACGCACTCATCCTACGCACGAGCTGATAGCCCATCTCGGTGCCTTGCGATGGCTCTTCGTTGAACACGGACCACAAGATGACGCTGGGATGGTTTCGGTCACGGCGCACCATCCAATCGAGTTGACGCAAGTGTTCCGGACTTGAACCAAAGTTGCGGTTCTCATCCATGACCAGCATCCCGAGGCGATCGGCAGCATCTAGGAACTCCGCCGCGGGCGCATTGTGTGCGCAGCGATAGGCGTTCGAGCCCATCTCCTTCAGCCTGCGGATGCGAAATTCCCAAAGCGAATCTGGAACAGCCACACCAACTCCTGCGTGGTCCTGATGGTTGGCCGTGCCCTTCAGCTTGACCGGTTTGTCATTCAGGAAGAATCCTTTGTCTGAATCGAAGCGGATCGTCCGGAAGCCGTTATGGATCGTCAGTTCGTCGACAACAACACCGTCGCGTTCGACGACCGTGCGCACCGTGTACAAGGTTGGGTGCTCGACGGACCAAAGCCGCGGAGCGGTGACCGGGAGGGTGAACTTCGCAACAGATTCTCCCAAAGGCTGAACGGTCACATCCGCGTGTCCGCTCACCACAGGCTTGCCTGCTGGATCATACAGCGTCGACTCGACCCGCACCGTCGTGGGCTTCTCCTCGATGCTGTAAAGCGTCGTTTCGACTGGAATAGACCAACTCATGTCGACGTTGCGGAAAGGATTGGCAAAGACTCCGTCGGTCTCGATATGAACCGGATTGCGCTCCACCAGCCAGGTGTGCCGGTACATGCCGGCACCCTCATACCACCAGCCTTCCATTGCGTTGGCGTCCACCTGAACGGCAATGACGTTGAGGTCGGAACCATAGCGCGCGAAGGGAGTGATGTCGATGTAGATCGAGTTGTAGCCAGACCAGTTGCGCTCCGAGAGAACGCCATTCACCCATATGGTGGAGTGCGTGGCAATGCCGTCCAACTGAATCTCGAGATGCTTGCCGCGAACGGATGGGTCCAGTCGGAAGTAGCGCCGATACCAACCTATGCCGCGCCGACGATATCCTTGGGAGATGTTTGCATGAGCATCGAACGGCTGCGCGACGGCCCAGTCGTGCGGCAGGTTTACGCGATTCCACGCGGAGTCGTCATACTCCGGGGACGCCGCCCCGGACGAACTCCCCGCCTTCGCGTTGTCGTAGGATGGTTGATGGCCGATGATCTCCGGAAACGGGATGTCCCCCTCATGGAACAGCCACCCTCGATCAAGAGAAAGACGCTCACGCACAAGAGTTGATCCCGACGACACATTCTGCGACCGCGCAATTCTCGGCAATGCGACCGGGATGAACAGCGATAGGAGAACGAACCAATGACAAAAGGACAGTCCCATAGAGCAGCTAACCCCTGATTGTTGTGGCAGACCGCATTGCGCTCCGGGGGGAAAACAAGCGGGGTTGCGAACCGTACAACAATGCTTCGGAAAAGGTTGAGACTTCACTTGTACTTCGGGTCGCTCTCTGCGGGGCCGTCCAACGTGATCCGGTAAACGTACGCCGCTTCACCAGGGGGCTTGGCCGGTGCCGAAATGTGAAGACCGTCCGCCTGTTGCTCAAAGCCAATCTTCGAATCGGCCCCAAACAGGGTGACACTTTGAATCCGTTGGCTGCCCAGGGCGCCTGAGCCAAGCATGTGGATCACTGCTTGGCCGGAAGCAGGCCAGCCTAGCTCGATCGCATAAAGGTTTTTACCCTTCGTGGTGAAGCGGAAGTCCTCTGAGGTATAGGGCTTGGTATCGGCGTCGTGGAAGGAACCCGTTGCTGCTTTCGTTGGGCCTTCGCCGTAGACCTTCCACGGCCGCGTCCCGTAGATGGCATCGCCGTTTACTTTAAGCCAGCCACCGACGGCGCGGAATACCTGTTGCACCTCGTCCGGTATGGTTCCGTCGGCACGGGGACCCACGTTCATCAGGAGGTTGCCATTCTTGCTTACTACATCCGCCAGCTGATCGATGATGAAAATCGGCGTCTTGAAAGTGTCATGATCGATGTAACCCCAGCTCTTGTTGCTCACCGACGTATCGGTCTGCCAATACTGCGGACGGATGTCGGCCAGTTGGCCACGCTCAATGTCGAGCAGACCGGAGTGCTCCTGCATGCCGACCCACTTGTAACTGACAATGCCAACGGGGCCATTCTTCAGCGACTCATTATAGTAATAAGCCGCGAATTTGGCGAGGTAAGGTCGGACTGAGGGTTGGCCGATCCACCAATCGAAAAATATGAAATCAGGATGGTATTTCTTTACGATCTCCGCAGAACGGGCCAGCCAGTCCTCGCCATATTCCGGGCTGACATAGGTCCAGTCCTGGGCCAGGTTCGACCCTGCAGCGTCGTCGCCGTCCTGCACCTGCATCTGCGCCGGCCCGTAGAACGCGGCGTTCTTCGGATCGTTTACATCCGAAGGAATCCTGCGACCCCCATCCATGAACCAGTCATGCTCGATACGGTGCGACGATGCCCCAAGGTGTAAACCTTCTGCCCGAATCGCTTTTGCGAGATCGCCAACCAAATCGCGCTTCGGGCCCATCTTGACGGCCGTCCAATCGGACAAGCTGCTGTCATACATCTGAAAACCGTCGTGATGTTCAAAGACCGGCACCACATACTTCGCTCCAGAGTCTTTGAACAGTCGCGCCCAGGCCTGGGGATCGAAGTGCTCTGCCTTGAACATCGGCACAAAGTCCTTGTAGCCGAACTGGGTCAATGGGCCGTAGGTCGCGACTTGATGCTTGTTCTCCGGTGTGCCCTCAAGGTACATCAACCGCGGGTACCATTCGCTGCCGAATGCCGGAACAGCATACACACCCCAATGAATGAAAATTCCGAACTTGGCATCCTTATACCAGGTGGGTACGTCCCATTTGGATAGAGAGCCCCAATCAGGGCGAAACGGACCTTCATGCCCGAACTTGTCCACTTCCTTCAGCATGGCATCGCGGGCGGGATCATACTTCGCAACCGAACTCTTCCATTGCTGTGCGATCTCCTCAGCCGGAAGATTCGCTGTTGGCGCTACAGAGGACACTGTCTGCGCGTGCATCCACGCTGTGCAGTAAGCCAGAGCTGTAAATACCAGGCCGATTAGTGAGTGCCGGCCAAGCTTGTGATTCTTTCTCAACATCGATGCTTCTCCTGGATCAGATGGCGTGATCATTTGCTAAACACATATCAATTTGCCGAGCAATGGACAACGGACCGAATCTTCCAACTTGGTCCATCGTCACACCGCCATGCGCGATGTAGCCATGCGCATGAGCATCCGGTTGATACTCCTCGATATTGACGGCCACAGACACTGCCAGCCACTGGCTTCAATGTGGCCGCCAAGGCATACGCGTTGGCCTTCACCTCGTTCTCGCAAATCGCAGTGCCGTAGGAGCCCCAACTGCTCCAGCCCATAGGCAGTGCGGGCGCGAGTTGCTGCTGAGCAACGGCGATGCTGCCACATGCTGTGGCAAATGCGAATGGTCCGATAACAGGGCTGCATCCGATAGCGATCATCCATGTCTTTTGGGATCGACGGTCCGTTTTGACCTTTCAGTTAACGTTTACTATGCTGATACAAGAAATATCCGATGCGCCGGTACCTAGTCAAGATAATCGACATGATTCTTGGTGTGCATCGCGACAAGAGCGCTGCGGTGGCCCCTCGCATTGTGGAGTTTATTCATCGATGTCGTTTTCGATCACCGCATTCAGTTTTGCACCCTTCTGCTTCTCAGCGGGTTCTGCTTGGCCGAAGTACCAGCCAATTCCGGAATGGCGGCAAAACAGACGACCCTTGCTTCGACCCTGCTGACTTTGTGGTATGGTAGCCCGGCGAAGACATGGACCGGTCACTCCATTTTGACTAGAGATGGAATAGTCCACGCTGTAAAGCCGTGACAACAGCCTGCGTGCGGTCCGTCACATTGAGCCGCATAAGAATCACGCTGACGTGGCATTTGACCGTCGACTCGGAAATGCCAAGCTCGATTGCGATCTCCTTGTTGCTCTTGCCCTGTACGATCAAATTGAGTACTTCGCGCTCGCGCGCACTCAAGTCTGAGTTCGGGATGCGCGAGGAGAGTGCGCGCGACACCGGTGAGGGAAGAAAGCGCCCTCCCGCATGGACGCGGCGCACTGCGCTAACCAGCGCGTCGTGCGGCATCCCTTTAATGATGTAGCTGCGCGCCCCAGCCTCCAGTGCCTGGTGGATATCCTCATCGCCCTCGTATGTAGTGAGAACGACGAACTTGGCGTTGGAATGGCGGGCAATCAAGGCACGGATAGCGTCGACGCCGCTCATTCCAGGGAGGCGAAGGTCCATGAGCGTGACGTCGGGAAGATGCTTTTCGAAGAGCTCGATAGCCTCTTCGCCGCTACCCGCCTGGGCGACCGTTGTCATATCTGGCGTTGCCTGGATAATGGCCGCGATGCCAATGCGCATAATGGGGTGGTCATCAACAACTAACACGCGTATTCTCGGTGATGCCCTCAAGCTCGCCTGTTCCTCCACCGCTGTCCTCCATCGTATCGAACCGTGCCCCCATGAGAAAGGAAAAGCTACGGAGAGGTGGGAGAGTCGAAGGCTGATATCACCGGGAGCACGTTGCCTTCCTCGTCGAAAAAGCTGCGACTGCGCAGATCGCCTTCGGCCGCAGGTTCCCACCAAAAGACACCTCGTCCCAAACCATCGGGAATGGCACGAACCGCTGCATCCACGGCACGGAGAAAATCCCTTTGACCTTCAGGAGTCTCCGGGAAATCCGACTTCTTGCCGATAGAGTCGCCGGGCCTCCAGTTAAAGGCTGCTTCTGCAACGATGATTGGATGATGGTAACGCAGGGCAAGGCTGCGCAGATTGCAACGCAGGGTGGCGATATCGCCATGCCAGCGAGGATAGTAAGACAGTCCAATCACATCGAAAGGCACATGGCGAGCGGCGAGATTGTCGAAGAACTTGATGGCGGCATCCAGATCGCCGCTTCGCTCTATATGGATCATGATCTGGGGCCGGTGCCTCGACCCGCTGCCGGCATCAACGCCTCTGATCCCGGCTTTCACCAGATCTGCGAAGTTGTCCCAGTTGCCGGGGAGCTTGCCGTCGGGCCAGAGCATCCCATTGGTAATCTCATTGCCCACCTGCACCATGTCTGGCATCAGCCCTTTGCGCTTGAATGTGGCAATCACATCCCGCGTGTAGACGAAGACCAAGTCGGCAAGCTGCCTGTGATCCATGTTGCTCCACGCCACAGGAGTGAATTGCTTGCCCGGATCGGCCCAGGTGTCCGAGTAGTGCAGGTCGAGCAAGACATGAAACCCCATTGCCCGAGCCCTCTTAGCGAGGCGCAGTGTATAAGGTAGGTCATTCGGCAGATGCCCGTCCCCCAACGATGGGTCATGAAAGATGCGCAGCCTGACCCAGTTGTAACGGTGCTCGCGCAGGATTTTCAGTACGTCTTTTGGCTTGCCGTTGTCTTTGAAAACGACGCCATCCTGCTCGCACTTGCCTAGAAAGGAAACGTCCGCACCGATGGCATAGCTCTGCGCCGACGCAGTTGGTATCCCGGACCACGCAAGGAAAAGCGCAAAGACTGCTGCCAAACTTCTGCGCACCGCGATCTCCGATCCCCAGCTATTATCGACCGCCGGGATTGACAACAAGCTGATACTCGGGGATCAGGCTCACACTATCCAGTCTTACGACCTGCCCGTGGGATGAAAAATCCGGATCGTCGGAAGTTTCAAAGTAGACCGGGGCATCCTTGCGCAGCGGCAGGATGCTCAACTCGAAAGCACTCGCACTTTGTGGATCAAGAAAGTGCTGAAGTCCGATCTGCCAATCCAGTCCATTGTAAAAGTCATCGGTGAGAAGCCTATTTGCCGCGCTCAAGCGGGCCACATCTCCTTCGTATTTGATCTGAAGAAACAGTTCGCTGAGTCCCTTCATCGAACCGGCGGGGATCACAATAGACCATTTTGCCGCCTGCTTCAGTTCAGAAGCGTCAGGGGCTTGCGCGACTCCAGCCTGACGCCAATCCGCGACAGGTCCCAACTTGACGGGGGGGACCTCGCCGGCAGTTTGAATCTGGTGATATTTGAGGGTTGGTTTAACTTCATTGAGGTCGGCGGCGAAGCTGGCGGCTTGATTCGTGGATCCAGTTTGCGTCAGTTTGAAGCTGGCCTTCGGCGGAGTGGGAGGCGGGGGCAGGATCGAAAATGCGAAGTGCGTTGTGGCACGAGAACGCAGCCAGATTGGACCGTCATCAGCGTCCGGGTCTGCAAAGAAATCCTGCTCGGAAAGGAACACATGCTCATCTTTTCCAATGCGAATCTTCCACGCATCTTCGGCTTCTTTGGCGGTGAACACGACAATATGAATCTTCTTGTTAGTGGTGGAAACTACATCGATGGATGACTCGATCCCGGGTTTGATTCCGCTCAAGTAAATGACGCCGGCAGCGGTCGCTCTTTCTCCGCTCGCCGCCTTGACAGCGCGGACACTGGCCGAGTCGATTGCAAACTCCACGGGAATCCCCCGAATCGCCTCAAAGTAGAGCGTTGTTCCAGATTCGGTTGCGAAGCGCATGAACAGTTGGGCGGTGCTGTAGCGGACGTTGATATCCCCGTTGCGGAGATTGAAAGGCCAGATGAAGTAGTCCCCAGAGGGAATATCCACTGGTTTGCGCGGAACTGTTAGTTTGCCGCCTGGCAATTGAATCTCGAACTGCGTTGCGTGCCGTATAGGCATCGGGTAATTCCGGACATAGTTGTTAAAAAAAATGAAACCCGAATCCCCTTGTGAACGCACCGATGCCCGCGGAACTGTAGAATCTGCTGCGTCCTTGGGTTGCGTGACTGGAGCGTGCACAATCATTGGAGCCAGGTCAGCCCCAAAGTCGTTCAGGAAATACTGAAAGACCTTCATCTTCCGAAGAGACTCCCTTTCCTGGCCAAATTCCCCAAGTGGTGCCTGAAAATCGTAGCTCTTGATCGGTAGATCGTTTGGATAACCGGTCTCCTGCGACTCCTGAAGCGTGGAAAGCTTCCCGTCCGGATTTTCGCCACCGTGAAACATGTAGGTTCCATACAAATTAACGCCGGAGCCGAGCATTACCGGAAACATGGCAGCAATGTCGTCCGGATGAATCACGGGACGGCGATGATAAGTGTCTTCGACCCCGCCGCCAATCTCCGCCGTGAGATACGGCAACTGGACTCCTGCGGGAGACTTCGCACTTTGCGGGCGCGGGCTCGCATTGGTGTTGGCCGTAACGCGGCGGTGAAATTGAAAAGCATACACCGCCTGAGGCGGTAATTTTTTGATTGAGCCGGACCAAGGGGCATCCGGATAGCCACCACCGTAAATTGGGATCACGGCACGAGGTGGTACGGCGGCGTTGTCCCAGCCGGTAACGGTATACAGAGGAACGTCCAGACCACTCGCGAGTGCGATCTTTTTCAGCTCGACAATATGCTGTTCCCCGGCGCCCGGACCGCGTTTGGAGTACTCGTTCTCGAGTTGGATGCCGATGACCGGTCCTCCGTCCTTCCAGAGAAGACCCTTGAGTTGCTGGCCGACCTGACCGTACCACCCGCGAACTGACGCAAGATAGACGGGGTCGTTCTCGCGGATCGGCCCCTGCTTCACCACCCAATCCGGCAAACCCCCGTTCCGCACCTCGGCGTGATCCCACGGCCCAATGCGCGGTATCACATACATCCCATGCCGGGCGCATAGCTGCACGAATGCGCGCAGGTCGCGTTGTTCGCTCCAGTCGAACTGGCCCTTGATCTCCTCGTGGTGAATCCAAATGACGTAGGTCGCTACAATCTGGACTCCGGCGGCCTTCATCTTGAGGATCTCCTCTTCCCATTGCGCTCTCGGATAGCGCGAAAAATGAAACTCCCCCATTACCGGCAGCCATGGCTTTCCATCGAGGGTCAGGTAGCGGCTATTGAATCCAATTGTGCTCCCGGAAGGCGATGTTGAAGAGCCCGCGTCGTAAAGCGCCGGTTCCGGATTGCTATAGGGCTGGCTTGCGTCAATGCGAATCGGCGTTGAAGTTTCCGCCCGCAAAACAGGAACGACGCACAAGAAGAAGAGAGCAACAGTTCTCGCAAAAGCGCATACCCTTGCATGCATCGACCGCGAGATTTCAAGTGAAAATGGCCGTAAGGGAGACAATCGCATAAACTCCTAGCCTGTCGGCTCCATTTCAGACGCAGATAAATCGGTTTGCCATCGAGTGACAACACTTTATGCCCTTGAAATGCCTTTTGAATCCTCCGAAAGTCTGATTAGCCCTTGATTTCCCGGGCTTCCGCTAGTCATCGACTGTTCAACTTGCTAAACGGTATACTGGGCGCCGCTATGCTAAGACACCGCACGCTTACCGCCCTGCTGCTAATCTGCGCGGCCTGTTGCGGCTCAGTGCGGGCCGGCACTATCTTCGGGTATACCCAGCATGTGTGGCAGGCGCCCGATGGACTACCAGAACAGACCGTCCAGGCATTTGCTCAGACCCCCGATGGCTTTCTCTGGATCGGCACCACCGGCGGCCTTGTGCAGTTTGATGGCGCTCACTTTACGGTTTTTGATCGCCAAAACACGCCTTCTCTGAACGAAAACAGCGTCTTTTGCCTGATGGTCTCCCGGGATGGCGCACTTTGGATCGGTACCGAAGGAGGCGGACTCACCCGCTATGCTCAGGGTGAATTTCGCTCCTGGACGACGCACGAAGGGCTCAGCAACGATTTTGTCCGTTCGCTCGCAGAGGACGCGCAAGGAACCATCTGGGTCGGCACCGATAACGGCCTATTGAAGCTCGAAGGAGACCGCTTCGTTCGCGTCGACAGTGTCAACGACGTTCCCGCGCTCGCCGTGCACTCGGTGTACCAGGATCGTGCCGGACGCCTCTGGGTGGGCGGCTCCAGGCTCATGTGCCTGCAAGGCACAAACGCCACAGAGTACACGCTGACCGGAGAAGCAAGCCAGAACCGCGTCAAATCCATTCTTCAAACCCAGGATGGCACAATCTGGGTAGGCACGGTTTCGGGATTGAATCGCATGCCGCCCGGAAAGGACCAATTCCAACGTGTCAGTGGGATCGAAAGCACCGTCCGTGTTCTGCGCCAAACCTCTGACGGTGTTTTGTGGATCGGCACCATCGGCCAGGGTGCGTTCCAATTGACCGCCGGAAAACTCACACAAATAACAACGCCCTCAACGTTGCCCAGCAACACGGTACTCAATTTCTTTGAGGATTCTGAGAAGAACCTCTGGATCGGAACAGAAACCGGAATGCTTCGCCTCACGCGGGCACGCGTAGTTATCGTTCCCCTGCCCCAGGCTAACGACTCCGATTTCGGAACCATCTATATGGACCGCGATGGCAGCTTCTGGATCGGCTCGACCCTTCTGTTCCAGATGAAATATGGCGTCGTCACTCCAAAAAGCCTCCCAGAGATGCATGGCATCCACGTCCGCAACGTCTACCGCGATCGTTCTGGGACCCTGTGGGTTGGAACAGATGGAGATGGCGTATTCCATATCTCGGCAGGCACCGTAACGCATCTCACCACCCCCGACGGTTTATCGAATAACTTTACGCGCGCCATGGTGCAGGATAGGGATGGAAGCATGTGGGTAGCTGCCGACGAGGGTATCAGCCATATCATGCCGGGCGGCGCCAAGCCCCACATCGTCAGCTACCAGATGCGGGATGGACTCGCTTACTTCAGCACCCGCATCCTGCTTGAAGACCGCCGTGGAGATTTGTGGATTGGCACCGATCGCGGCCTGAGCCATATGCATGCCGGCGCGTTTCTCAGCGATGCGGCTACTGTTGCACTTGCGCAAACGAAGGTCTGGGCGATTCACGAAGACTCCGACGGCGGGCTGTGGTTCGGGACGCGCAATAACGGCTTGTTCCGCTTTCGAGACGGAAAGCTTGCCCATTATTCCGTCCAGGATGGCCTCGCCGGCAACGCCATTTATCAGATCCTGGAAGACAGCCGCAACCATCTCTGGATGAGCGGACCCAATGGGATTTCGGTGTTGAACCGCTTCGAACTGGACGCGCAGGCCAATTCCTCATCCCGCAAATTTTCGCTCACGTTCTATCCCACTTCCGACATGGCAGCCAACATTGAAATCTATGGTGGCACTCAGCCTTCGGGATGCATCACCGCCCAGGGAGACGTCTGGTTTCCGAGCAGTCTCGGGCCGATTCATGTTCTCCCCGTGCAGCGCTCGCTTCCGCCGCCGCCGCCTTTAAACATCCAAGCCGTGCTCGCCGATGGCGTAGTTCTCCCTTTGCACGAACCGATTGAATTGCAGCCTGGCCTCAGCCGCCTTGAGTTCTCGTTCACGCCAGTCAAGCTGAGTTCACAGCAGGGCTTGCGATTCAGTTACATGCTCGATGGATTTGAAAAAGGATGGAGCCCCCTCACCCAGGCGCGCACTGCCGATTACACCAACCTGCCCGCGGGCCCCTACCGTTTTCATGTGCGCGTATTTGAAATCGGCAATCCGGGTGCAGTCACCGAGACGTCCATCCAGGTTGTGCAGAGGCCGTTCTTCTATCGTACCTGGTGGTTTATTATGCTATGCGGCCTTCTCGTTGTCGTTCTCATCTACGCCGTCTATCAGAATCGTGTGCGAAGCGTGCGTGCACGCGCGGAGGCCGTTCTTGAAGAACGGAACCGGCTTGCCAGGGAGATGCATGATATGATTTTGTCAACTTGATTTGGCCCCTTTTGACGGTCTCATTTGGCCCCACCTGAAGGCATGTGATTTGTTATTCCGTGTTGGCCTTGGCGGAAGGAGCCCGTAGGGCGACTGGAGCCAAGGCCAA
>Ga0224554_1001333_pt1 | contig 16018 bp, 14 predicted proteins | sample 714S22024metaG_FD_180666 | JGI IMG/M metagenome (GOLD analysis project Ga0224554, IMG submission 180666) | Peat soil microbial communities from Stordalen Mire, Sweden - 717 S2 20-24 | ecosystem: Environmental > Terrestrial > Soil > Wetlands > Peat | place: Sweden: Norrbotten County, Stordalen...
CCATTGCCCGCCAGCGCCATCGCCAGCCCCCGCTCCGGCTTCTTCGCGCTCGACTCATGCGAAGCCCCCGGCGCAACCACCGGATTCGTCGCCTCCGGATTGCCCGTCGCCAGCATAGCCTCACCCTCCGGCGACGACTCGGCGACCAGCTTGGCCAGCTCTCCCAGCACGCCCTCATGCCGATCCGCTGAACCTGTCCCCTTGATGCGCATCACGCCAGCCTCGCCGCCCGGCCCCTGCACGGTATTGCTCTGAACCATCGAGTCGTACTGCTCAAACACCCATCGCTTGTCGCAAATATTCGCGGACGCGAGAAGTTTTTTCAAATCCGCCGTGTAATCTCTTGGCTTCTTCAGCTCCTCCACAACCCACGCCGGAGGATCCATCGGCACCGGAGCCTTCCACACACCCACTGGCCGATGGTACACCGGAGCCTCATCGGTCAGCGCCTTGTTGGGAATCTCCGCGACCAATTCCCCATGATGCGTCACGCGCATCGTATCGTCCGCCGTCACAATTCCCACAATCGAAGCGTCCAGCCCCCACTTCGCAAACACCGCCAGAACCTCGCCCTCGCGTCCTTTGTCCGCCACCAACAGCATCCGCTCCTGGCTCTCGCTCAGCATGATCTCGTACGCAGTCATGCCCGTCGCCCGCTGCGGCACCAGGTCCAGCTCAATCGTCAACCCCAACTCGCCGCGCGCGCCCATCTCGCAGGTCGAGCAGGTCAATCCCGCCGCGCCCATGTCCTGTATGCCCACCACCGCGCCGGACTTCAGACTCATCGCCTCCAGGCAAGCCTCCAGCAGCAGCTTCTCCATGAACGGGTCGCCCATCTGCACGTTGGGCCGCTTCGCCTCCGAATCCTCCGTAAACTCTTCGCTGGCCATCGTCGCGCCGTGGATGCCGTCGCGCCCCGTCTTCGCCCCCACGTAGATCACCGGGTTGCCCACGCCCGTCGCCTTGGCATAAAAAATCTCGTCCTTCTTCACCAACCCCAGCGCAAACGCATTCACCAGCGGATTGCCGCTGTAGCACGCCTCGAACTTCGTCTCGCCCGCCAGGTTCGGCACGCCGAAACAGTTCCCGTAGCTGGCCACGCCGCCCACCACGCCATTCACAATCCCATGGTTGCGCCGCCGCAGCGTCGCGTCCTTCTCTTCCTCGTCTAGCGGCCCAAATCGCAGCGAGTCCATCACCGCCAGCGGTCGAGCGTTCATGGTGAAGATGTCGCGCAGAATCCCGCCCACGCCCGTCGCCGCACCCTGGAACGGCTCAACGTAGCTGGGATGGTTGTGGCTCTCGATCTTGAACGCGCACGCCCACCCATCGCCCACGTCGATGATCCCGGCGTTCTCGCCCGGCCCCTGCACCACGCTTCCCGGCCCCGCCGTCCGCGTCCCCTTGGTCGGCAGCCGCTTCAGGTGTACGCGGCTGCTCTTGTACGAACAATGCTCGCTCCACATCACGCTAAATATGCCCAACTCGGTCAGGCTCGGCACGCGCCCCATCTTCTTCTGGATGCTCGCGTACTCCTCCGCCGTAATGCTGTGCGTCTTCAGCAGCTCGGGCGTAATCCCGGCAGGCGTGGGAACAGCCTTCGCGGATGCGGGAACAACTGGCGCCGATGCGGAGACGGCTGGCGCTGCATCTTCTGGTGCGGGTACAACGGGGAGTTTTGACATGGCTCGTTAACACGATTGTCGCATGTTCCGTCCACCCGCCGCACGCCCAGCGCCAACGGCGCGCCCTATACCAGCCTGGGGCATCGCCCCAGGTGCTCGCACCTAATAGAACCGAGGGCTGAAGGCCCGATCTATACGCGGGCATAGCCGTATTTCATGGGGTAATTATGGCCGTGACATTTGACCCATGGAAGCCCTTGGAAACAACAGGCAGCAGTCGTGGGTCAAAACTTACCCCGTTTGTCCCAACGGTTGCAAAGCTTAGTCTTTTTGAGATTTATCCGACACGTCAAAAACTCGCCGCTCGAATGATAGCAATGCACGTTCGCTGAATCCGAACAGCAGGGGAATGGCTAAGAAAATCAGCATTTTTAGAGCAACCCCAAAGGTCGATGCTGTCGTTAAATAACTAGCATCGAGTATTTCTGCAAAAGCATGTCCTTGAACTGAAATAGGCATGATTCCCCATCCAAGCAAACCGCACCCGATTAAACTTGCAGTCGTGCCGATACTAATACGGCTCCAAATCAGCCGGTCGTAAGAGTCGAGCTTTTCAGAACGACACACTTCTAACGCTGGCAGTTTTGAAAGAACGCTGACACAGCTGCCCGCTGCTCCTGCAAATAAAAACCCGACGACAATCAACGACGCAAAAACCAGCGATCCGAAACGGAACGCCATGTAGAAGGAGCCTACTGCCGCCAGTGGAAGGATCACAGCCGCCCCAAAGAGCCACCGCGCGCTACGCCGCATCGCGTCCTCGTAATCGTCTCTGTATTCCTCCCAATCATCTCTTTCTTTGAAGAGGGCATGCAATGCACTTCTGGCATCTTCCAGATTTTTGCCCTCTAATTGATCCACGAGCAATTCACGTAGTCTCTCGATCTGTGATTTTGGAACGCCCCACCACTTCATTAGTTCTATGGTCAGATTGCCTTCAATCCTTACTTCCTCCCGTGGACAAAGGTAAGCGCTGAAGGTTGTTTGCCTGTTTGCATCATCAGCTAAATCGTCGAGTCTATCGACGTCTGCTTGTTTGGCGGCCTCCGCAATTTTCGCCAAGCCTTGGCGCAATGTTTCCAGTAATGTCTCATTTATAGGGTCATTGTCAGCACTGCGGGGACGTTGTGCCATCTGATCTATATCAAATAGCCGACCAGCAATCTGCGATAGCACCGCCGTGCGGGATTCTTCCAGTTTCAAACGCTGCTTCTCTAGTTTCCATTTCTTATGCCAGCCGGGGAGCCACCACCACCACATACTCATTCGAAGCACCTCCAAGTATCATGCAAACGCATGATCCGACAAAACGAACATTTATCCAGACCACCTTTTTGCCCTTAATTCGGTTCGCTGTTCCTTTGCTCCCCAGACCCCATAACGCTGAAAAAGCTGAGGTTTATATACCCTTCTGATTCCTATATTGTCGCACCCTTTGATCTATTACATGACTCACACAAAAGCTGGATATTACGTTCCGTGCTGCTGCCACCAGCTATGACCGGAATGATGTGATCGAATTCCAGGCGCTCTCGGGAACAGCAGCGTACGCATTGGCCATTGTCCCGACGCCAAACAAACAGTCGCACTTCTTCCGGTATGGGCTCGCGAACCACGCTTGCAAGCCGTCCGAAATTCTCGAGAGTCTCCACTTCACGCCGTATTTTCTCGATGCTACGGTCACGCCGCAACACATACTGCTTGATTAGCAAAACGAGTTCGTCGTGATTGAGATCGTTGGCCAGTTCGATTGGTCCCACTCGAAGGACAACCGCTCGGTAAGACCACCAGTCAAGCAAAGGCAATGGCTCACTGTTTTGTCGCTCAAAGAACTCCTGACTTGCCTGCCGGTAATTCGGACTTGCGTGAAGGGCCGTCAGGTAAGCAGTGCAAGCCCTGCGCCATTCGGACACCTCTGCATAAAATTGCGTCTCAACTTGTTGTTGTTCCTTTCGGTATATTTTTCCTTGAGTGATACGTTCTAAGCGTTGCTTGCGCTGCTCCTTTGGAAACTCAGGAAATTTTCCAATACCTGTCCACTGATATGCGTCCGGCAAAGCCTCGATGCAATACGACCGCGGTCGTTTGGTACTTTTTCCATCCAGTTTGCTCAACTGGCAGGCCGTTCTCCCTAGCTTTTGAACGAGACCACTTCGTGCGGCGGGCACATAAAGCTGGCCACATTCGGCAAACTTGAGAACTAGGAAGTCAGCATTTTCACCGTCTGCTGTGCCGACGCTCTTGGTTCCACTGTAGCGAGCAACACCATGATCCCAATGAGCAACCAGATCTCCTATTGTCAGGTCACTTGGATCAGGAGAAGCCAAGGCAAATGACGCTTTGAGAGCAGATAGATCGAGCGACGGCGGCTCGTCTGAGGTAACCGAACAAATGAGTCCCCCATCGTCCTGCAAGCTCAACTTACCAAGCTCGGAAATCTTCGTGCGTTGCATCGATTCCTCTGTTCCAAGTGTTTGCCGAGCACGCTGCCCGATCTGCACACGATTGTACGCGTGTGAGTACATCCACTGGAGCTTTCGCGTTCTCCAGCATCAGGCCAAGTTATGCACAGCGCTTCTGCGTTTCTACATACGCTCGGAGAACCGAGTTCATCCGGGTCAGGTGGCCTTTTCCATTCGCCTTGAACCACTCGACAATATCGCTATCGAGGCGAAGGTGAACGGAAGTCTTGCCGCTAGGCATGACGACGCGGGCGCTCTTCCAGAACTCCGCGCCGAGAGATTCAGCTTCGGGGGCATCTGGGCTGGTCTTGTCCTCGCCGCCTTCCCGCATGGCTCTGACCTGGCTAAGGGAGTGTCGCACTATAGTAGATTTCTCGTTCATCACTTCCCCGTACTGCCAAATCCCCCCGCGCCGCGCGCCGCCTCGCCCAGCTCCGCAACCTCCTCGAAGCTCGCCTCGATCCGCTCCACAATCCGCAACTGCGCAATCCGCTCGCCCGCCTTGATCTCCACCGGCGCAGCGCCCAGGTTCGTCATCACCACCCGAATCTCCCCCCGGTATCCCGGATCGATCACTCCCGCCAGCGTCGTCACCCCGCGCACCGCCAGCCCTGACCGGTCCTCCACCAGCGCCCCGTGCGTCGACGGAAACTCCAGCGCAATCCCCGTCGCCACCGCCGCCGTCGATCCCGCCTCGCCCGCCGCCGCCAGCCGCGCGTCCGCCGACGCATACAGGTCCGCCGCCAGGTCGCCGTACTCGCCCGCATGGGCATACCGCGGCATCCGCGCCGACCCCACCAGCTTCTTCACTTTGATCGAAACCATAAGCTCCGATTGTATCCGTCACGCGCCTTGGCGAAATGCGGGGATTCTTCACTGCGTTCAGAATGACAACTATTTAAGACTAACGGCGCGGCAGACTAGAATCGAAGTCGATGCTCGCCCGCCTCCGCGCCTTCTTCAACCCGCCCACGCCCAACCCCCTCCGCGCCCCCGCCCGCATCTTCTGGGTCGCCTTCGCCGTCCGCGTCCTCTACATGACGCTGGCCCACACCTATCGCATTCGCATCGCCGAGGACCACTTCCAGTTCGGCTGGGAAGCGGGACGCATCGCCCGCGCGCTGGTCACCGGCTACGGCTACTCCGACCCCTTCGCCAACGCCTTCATCGCCCACACCGGCCCCACCGCCTGGCTGCCTCCGCTCTACCCGCTGCTGCTGGCCGCCATCTTCCGCGTCTTCGGCGTCTTCACTCCCGCCTCCGCGTGGGTCCTCTTCACCCTCCAGTCGGCCTTCTCCGCCGCCACCGCGCTCGCCACCTGGGAGATCGCCGCCCGCTGCTTCTCGCGCCGCGTCGCCCTCTGGTCCGCGTGGATCTGGGCGCTCTATCCCGCCGCCATGCAGTACGCTGTCCGCTGGCCCTGGGAGATGACCATCACCACCGCTCTCTTCACCTTCACCCTCGTCCTCGCCCTCCGCATGAGAAGCATCGGCAACCAACCTCCGCTCTCCTTGTTGTCATCCCGTAGCGGAGCGGAGGGACCTGCTTCATCCCGGACCACCGCCCGAACCTCGCAGTGGCTCCTCTTCGGTCTCCTCTGGGCTCTCATCGCCCTCTCCAACTCCACCCTGCTCATCTTCCTCCCCATCTGCGGCCTCTGGATTCTCCTCCCACTCCTCCGCGATCCCCGCGCCTACGTCGGCCCACTTCTCGCCGCGCTCCTCTTCCTTGTCTGCATCGCTCCCTGGACCATCCGCAACTGGCAGGCCTTCCACGCCTTCATCCCATTGCGCGGCAATCTCGGCGCGGAACTCTATATGGGCAACGGCCCCGGCTCCAACGGCCTGCTCATGGAGTACTACCACCCCTTCCAGGCCCCCGAGCAGCTTCGTCTCTACGCATCCCTCGGAGAAGTCCGCTACGTCGCCCAGCGCGGCGCGCTCGCACGTGCCTTCATCGCCGCCCACCCCGCCCACTTCGCCGCCGACACCGCCCGCCGCATCTACTTCTTCTGGATCGGCGTGCCCCACCCCTCCGACGAAGCCTGGTACAACGAAGCTGGCCGCACCCTCAACTTCGCCTTCCTCTCCATCGCCGGACTCCTCGGCCTCGCCCTCGCCCTTCGCCGCCGCATCCCCGCCGCCGGACTCTTCGCCTGGGCCTTCCTCCTTCTGCCCATCCCCTACTACCTCATCACCGTCCACGCCCGCTTCCGCCACCCCCTCGAACCTCTCATCTGCATCCTCGCCGTCTACCTCTTCCAGTCGGCCGAGCGTCCAACCCGCCCGTCAACCAGCGCCCTCTGATCGGCGCAAACTCCGCATCTCTATCGAAAACCCGCCTGCGCATCTGGACGCGCATCTGGGCACGATTCTGGGCGCGAGATGGTCCGCGGCTCTATCCTCATGCAAGGAATGGCTGCCGCAACCTCAGGATGCAATGCGCAGGCCTTATACTGGTAAGCCTATGGTGCGTGACGGGTACTTCTATGCGTTGGGGATGGTCGTGGTCGCCGCGCTTCTGTGGCTTCTGACCCAGTCCGTGCCGGAGACCTCGCTGCCTGTGCTGCTGGCGCTGTTTTTCCTCTGGTTCTTCCGCGACCCCGAACGCAAGATTCCCACCGGGCCGGGTGAGATCGTCTCGCCCGCCGACGGCGTCGTCACCCAGGCCGAGTGGATCGAGACCTCCGCCGGAAGCCGCCTGCGCATCAGCGTCTTTCTCAGCGTCTTCGATGTGCATGTCAATCGAGCGCCCGTCTCCGGCACCGTCAAGGCGGTGGAGTACCGCGAGGGCCGATTTTTGAACGCGATGAACAGCTTGTCGGCCGTGGTCAACGAGCAGACCCTGGTGGTGCTCGACGCGGGCACATGCGAGATCAGCTACAAACAGATCGCCGGCCTGCTTGCCCGCCGCATCGTCTGCACGGTCAAAGTTGGCGACCGCATCCAGCGCGGCCAGCGCGTGGGAATGATCAAGTTCGGCTCGCGCGTCGATGTCCTTCTGCCCGCCGACGCTGTGCCCAAGGTCGATTCGGGATCGCGCGTGCGCGGCGGATCGACCATACTCGCGGTGTTGCCGCAGCCCGCCATCAATTCAGCGAACGCCTCAGCAGAGGTTGCTTCCTGATGCCCGCCGAGCAGTTGGGCCTGCGCGATCTCAACGGCGAGGAGATCAGGTCGCAGCGCCATCCCAGCCGAGGCATGTATGTCCTGCCATCGCTCTTCACCGCCGGCAACATTGCCCTCGGCTACTACGCCATGACGCAGAGCGTACAGGGTTCGCTGGCCGAGCCGGCTTTCTTCGACCGCGCCGCGCTGGCCATCGGAGTTGCGGCGCTATTGGACGGCGTCGACGGCTTCATCGCGCGCGTCACCCACACCACAAGCGACTTTGGCCATGAGCTGGACTCGCTCGCCGACGTCATCACCTTCGGCGTCGCGCCCAGCCTGCTCGCCTACATCTGGGGCTTCCGCATGTTGCCGCCCACGGTCCATCCCGGCCTGCGCCAGAACGTGCTGCACGCCGGCGTATTCGTCTGTTTCCTCTTTCTCGTCTGCGGGGCCAGCCGCCTGGCGCGCTTCAATATCAGCAAAAATCCGCAGCCGCGCAATCCCGGCAAGCCGGGCCACAAGTTCTTCGTCGGCATGCCCATCCCGGCCGGCGCGGGAATCGTCGCCGCCGTCATCCACTTCTTCAACGGATACCCCATCCACAACCCCTGGACCGCGCTGGTCTGGCTCCTGCTGCTGCTCTTCACCGGCTTCCTGATGGTCAGCAACTGGCGCTTCTGGAGCGCCAAGGAGGTCACCTCCGGCGACCGCCATCCATCTCGTTTCTTCACTCTGATGGCGGTGATCTGCGCCCTGATCTTCTGGAACTCCGAGTGGGCGTTGATGATCATTGCCTTCGGTTACCTCATCTCCGGAGTGCTCGCCCGGCTGGCATACTCATGGCGCCGCAGGCTGCGTCGCCCCCAGCAATCCGGCCCAACTTCGTCGTAGTTCGCGGTCTCAAGCTATGCCGCGCCGATCTTTGCGACTCAGATGAATGACCCCGTTGAAGCACTCGTAAATGTGTCCTGCTGTTTTAACCTGTGCGTGAGATACTTTTGCAATGTGTGCTTCGTCCCGAAAATCTTCCTCGCTGCTCGACACCCGCACAATCTTCTGCGGGGACAACCTCGATCAACTCAGGAAACTGCCGGACGCCTGCATCGACCTGATCTATATTGACCCGCCATTCAACTCCAACCGCACCTATGAGGTCTTCTGGGGCGAGTCGAAGGAGAAGCGTTCCTTCGATGACCGGCACGAATCCACGCGGGCCTATATCGAGTTCATGCGCCCGCGCTGTGTCGAGTTGGCGCGGGTTCTGAAGAAGACAGGCAGCATTTTTGTCCATTGCGATTGGCACGCAAGCCATTATGTGAAGGTCATGTTGGATCAGATCTTCGGAGAAAATCATTTTCGCAATGAAATCGTTTGGTGTTACACGGGGCCCGGTTCTCCGGGGATGCGTCAGTTTATGCGAAAGCATGACGTGATTTTTTGGTATTCCAACTCAAGTGAAGAGTGGACATTCAATGCCGATGCGGTTCGGGTTCCCCATAGCCAAAAGACGAAAGCAAATTACAAGCCCGGTCTGATTGGTTCCGGTTTTGTTGAAGCCGACCACCTTATTCACGCGAAGGGAAAGGTACCTGAAGACTGGTGGCAGATTGCAATTGCCCCGCGAGGAAAAGAATATCTTGGCTATCCCACGCAAAAACCACTTGCTCTTCTTGAGCGAATCATCAAGGCGTCGTCGAATCCGAACGATATTGTTTTAGACGCCTTTTGTGGTTGTGGTACGGCTCTGGTCGCTGCTCAAAATCTTGGGCGGCAGTGGATCGGAATCGATATCTCTCCGACGGCTTGCCGCGTGATGGCGAAACGGCTGCGCGACGTATGCCGTCTCCCGGAAGATGAAAAATTATGGCGCGCAGGTCGCGGCTTCATCGTGCGCGATTTGCCCTGGTCGGAGAAGCAACTGCGCAAGATTCCGCCATTCGAGTTCGAAAACTGGGCGGTCATCGCGCTCGGCGGTATTCCCAACAAGGCGCAGGTGGGCGACATGGGAATCGATGGTCGCATCTATCCTGTGTCTTCCATGCCGACTCGCAGCGGAAAGACTGCGGGCGAACTCGACTTCATGGATGTCTGGTATCCCATTCAGGTCAAGCAGAAGGATAAGGTGGGGCGACCGGACATTGACTCGTTCGAGGCAGCAATGCTGCGCGAAAAACGCACCAAGGGATTCTTCATCTCCTTCGAGTTTTCCTCGGATGCCATGCGAGAGATCGACGCATTCTTCCGCCGCGAGCACTGCATCATCGTGCCGCTTACGGTCCAGGAGATACTCGAAGAATCCATCGCGATGAAATTGGCGTGAGTTGCGCCGCCTCAGGCCCCACGGCAAAGTGAAATCTTCGCCCCGTGCCTCTTCTGGTTCCTCGCCCGCTTCATCGCTCGACTGTGTTACACTGGTCTTGCGCTCGATTGGAACGAGTGCAGGCATCGCAGGCAAAGACATCCGAGTTCTGCAACTTACCCGTTGCGTACGGTGTCTGGCCAGAGACTGCGATTTGCCTCTCCCACCGCTGTTCTTCTGCATCCTCGGCCATGGGGGCGTTGAGTGACTTGCCGTAACGGCATTCGTCATGGTGCGCCTGGGCCGGATTGGAAGATAAAAATGCGCTGGTTGCTCTGGCTGAAGACACGTCACAGGACGCGTCTCGCCGTGCAGCAGCAACGCTTCGAACCCGACGGCAATGCTGACTAAAAGATTTCTCAAGGCGCGTCTGCGCCACTGCATTTCTTTGCCGCACCATCCACGCCGATTGAAAAGGAAGTATTTTGACGACCGCAACTCTTGAGCCTGAGGCTATCTCCGAAACATCTATTCACACTATGAACCACGCAGCATTCACGGACCACGCAACTCCTGCGTTCCGCCCGATTCCCGCGGCCCGCGCAACCAACCCCGCGGCAACCAGCCTCGCAACCTCCGACGCCATCGTCGACTCCTCCGAGATCGAGATCGATCCCGCCACCCACCTCCCCTTCCTGAAGAACGTCCATTTCAACGACTTCAATATTTCCGATTCCCTGAAGCGCACTCTCAGCGCAGCCGGTTTCATGACGCCAACCCCAGTGCAGGCCAAGGCAATTCCGCCCGCCCTCGATGGCGCCGACATCCTGGCCACCGCCTCCACCGGAACCGGCAAGACGCTCAGCTTCCTCATCCCCATGATCCAGAAGATGGACGCAACCTCGGTTCCCTCCGTCAAGGGAAAGCGCGGCCCCATCCGTTCGCTCATCCTTCTGCCCACGCGCGAGCTTGCCATGCAGGTGCTGGAACACTACTCCAAGCTAGTCCCCAGCGCGAAGAACGACGCGGTTCTGGTCGTCGGCGGCCTCAGCGAGAACACCCAGCTCGACCAGCTCGCCCGCGGTCCGCGACTCGTCGTCGCAACGCCCGGCCGTCTGGAAGACTTCCTCCGCCGCCGCGCAATCAACATCGGCGCCGTTGAAATGCTCGTGCTCGACGAAGTCGACCGCATGTTGGACATGGGCTTCCTGCCCGCCATCCGCCGCATCGTCGGAGCGCTTCCCCGCACCCGCCAGACCATGTGCTACTCCGCCACGCTGGACGCCAACGTGCGCGAGGTCGTCCGTGATTACGTCCGCAATCCCGTGCGCATCGAGATCGGCATGACCTCGCATCCATGCGACCAGGTCGAACTGCGCGCATGCACCGTCATGCAGGACCAGAAGCTCGGCCTGCTCGACCAGATGCTCAAGGAAGAGACCGGCACGTTCCTCGTCTTCTCCCGCACCAAGCACGGCGCGGACCGCATCTCCAAAAAACTCGAACGGCTGGGCCACGATGTCGACGTCATCCATGGCGACCGATCGCAGTCGCAGCGCACCGCCGCGCTCAAGGGCTTCTCCACCGGCAAGCACCGCATCCTGGTTGCCACCGATGTTGCGGCGCGCGGCATCGACGTGCAGGACATCGCGCACGTCGTCAACTACGACCTGCCCAACGGCTCCGACGACTTCGTCCACCGCGTCGGGCGCACCGGTCGCGCCGGCGCAACCGGCGTCGCCACCACCTTCGTCATGCCCCAGGAGCGCTCCGACGCACGCCGCATGGAGCGCGAGCTCAAGGTAACGTTCCTCTGGCGCGAGGCCGATAAGGGACTGGAGAAGGAGGAGCGCAACAAGCCCCTCGATCTCTCCTCCAACGCGGGCAGCCTGCTCGCGCTGGAGACCCGATCCTGGAAGTCGGGCGACGTCTCCGCCCAAACCCAGGCCAGGAACATCGGCACCAGCCCATACAAAGGCCACAGTGCAAATGGCTTCCGCAGCCGTCCCGGCGGCAGTGGCGGTGCCTCACGGGGACGCAACGTTCCCGGCCGCATCGCCAGCTCGCGCCCCGGAGCAAGCCGCTCCGGCCCAACCCGCCGCGGCCAATAAGGACTACCTCTGGCCAAATCCGGTACACTGCACATCTGCAAATCCCCATATAATTTGTGGGGATTTGCAATTTAACCGGAGGGTCTGATGAAGCGACTGAGAATTCTTGGCATCTGCGGAGTATTCGTTATGTTCGGCACAGTGGCAGCTCAGGCGCCGGGCACACACTCAAGTATTGCCGACGCAAAGCGGGAGTACGCGGTGGTGTTTTCCCATCCCGATAAACCATGTTCAGGAAAGGACGCCGATACCACCGTGGGCTACGAAGAGTGCATGAGCAAGGAACTCGACTTCCTCAATCCCCATCTCGAAACCTTCGTAAAAGCCATGCGCAGTATGGCCACCGACTCTGACGTGCCGCCGGAAGCACGCGGCTCGTATCCCAGCGTCCTTGATTCCTTCAACAAGACAGACGCTTCTTGGCGCTCCTATCGCGATAACTTCTGTCGGCTCGCCTCTAGCTGGGATAACGGCACCGAGTTATTCGCCGCGGATAGCATGCAGTGCGCGTACGAGATGGATCGCGCCTATGTGAAGGATCTTGCGCACTGGGCGTCTTTGAATATCCTCGCCAATTGAATCACGAGCGGAAACGTCCGATCCTCCGAACTGATCGCAGCTCCGTTCCGCGCGCCAACCAGCCGCACAACGGAGCTGTTCTGCTTTCGCCCAGCCCTCTCTATCTCGCTGGCGTTCGTGTCCATAGCATTGATCGGACAGTCGAAAGAGGGACTCGTATCGCGGTGCCATGGGATCGTCAGGCTGCCTTTTTGTCCACCACCTCGAAAAAATTGCCGTTCATCTTCTGCAGGTAGGTTGTGACTTCGAGAAATTTGCGCAGCGGCGGATTGCCTTTTGGTTCAAGCATTCGGATAAGGACCGCAGGAGAGTGACCGAGCGCTTTGCCAAGTTCGGCGAATCCGATCGTTCCATTGATGTAGTCGCGCAACACAATTTTGCCTGTATCTACGTCTCCGTTTACCAGACAGCCTACGGCTTCACGCAACAATGCGCGGCAAAAAGTTGGACTTTCACGGAGTCGTGTCGCAACTGTGTCGCTGAATTTCTTGGTAATTGGCATTAGTCCTCCCGTTTCTCTTTCTTGTACTCCCGCCATATCGCCTGCGCTGATTCGATGTCTGCCGGTTGACGCTTCTTTGTGCCACCACCTAGCAGAATTACGAGAGTGTTTCCATCTCTACCAAAATAAATTCTATATCCAGGACCAAAGTCGAGTCTCAACTCTGAGACGCCTGCGCCAACCGACTTTGCCGCGGAGAGATTTCCGCTTCGAACTCTTGAGATCGCTGTGGTAATGCGAGCTTGAGCCACCTCGTTGAGCTTCTCGAACCATCGGTCAAAGGGATTGCGACCGGACTGATCGGTATATTCGCGAACTTCGATCACAAACCGATGGTATAACGCCGAAGCCTGTAAAATAGAAGAAATATCATGATCTCAGTCTCCAATGTCACCATGCGCTACGGCGCGAAGCTCCTCTTCGAAGATGTCTCGGTCGCCTTCACCACCGGCCGCCGCTACGGCCTCACCGGCCCCAACGGCTCGGGAAAGTCCACCTTCATGAAGGTCCTCACCGGCGAGATCGACCCGCAGAAGGGCGACATCGTCCGTCCCCGCAAGCTCGGCGTCCTCTCCCAGGACCAGTTCGCCTTCGACGCCTACCGCGTCATCGACACGGTCATCATGGGCAACAAGCCCCTCTGGGCCGCCCTCGAAGAGCGCGAGCACATCTACGCCAAGCACGAGATGACCGACGCCGACGGCAGCCGTCTCGGCGAACTCGAGGGCATCGTCGGCGAAGAGGACGGCTACGAGGCCGAGGCCAACGCCGCCATCCTCCTCCAGGGCCTCGACATCCCCGACGCGCTGCACGACCGCAAGATGTCCGAGATCCAGGGCGGCCAGAAGGTCCGCGTCCTGCTCGCCCAGGCCCTCTTCGGCGAGCCTCAGGCCCTGCTGCTCGACGAGCCCACCAACTACCTCGACCTCGACTCCATCCTCTGGCTGCAGGACTTTCTCGTCCGCTACAACGGCACCCTCATCACCATCTCCCACGACCGCCACTTCCTCAACTCCATCTGCACCCACATCGCCGACATCGACTACGAGACCATCATCCTCTACAACGGCGGTTACGACGACATGGTCGAGCAGAAGACCGCCATCCGCTCCCGCGTCGAGAGCCAGAACGAGCAGCGCGAGAAAAAAATCGCCCAGCTCAACGACTTCATCGCCCGCTTCTCTGGCGGCACGCGCTCCAGCCAGGTCACCTCGCGCAAGAAAGAGGTCGATCGCCTCGCCGTCACCGAGCTGGCCCGCTCCAACATCCAGCGCCCCTACATCCGCTTCGAGCAGGCGCGTCCCTCCGGCAAGCACATCCTGGAGATCGAGGATGTCTCCAAGGCCTACACGCAGCAGGACGGCCCGCCGTTGCAAGTCATCGAAAATTTCTCCGCCTCCTGCATGAGGGGCGACAAGATCGCCCTCGTGGGCCGCAACGGCCAGGGCAAATCCACCCTCCTCAAGGCCCTGCTCGCCAACGCCCCCGGCGTCGACGAGTCCGACGTCTCCATCGACTCGGGCACCGTCAAGTGGGGACACGCAGCCCAGATCGGCTACTTCGCGCAGGACTTCATGTCCTCCATCCAGATGGGAAGCACCGTCAACGACTGGCTGCACCAGTTCGACGAGAACGCCACCAAGGAGGACATCCGCGGCATCCTCGGCCAGATGCTCTTCCGCGGCGAGGAGGGCATGAAGATGACCGACGCGCTCTCCGGCGGCGAATCCGCCCGCCTGCTCTTCTGCAAGCTCATGCTGCAAAAGCCCAACGTCCTCGTCCTCGACGAGCCCTCCAACCATCTCGACCTCGAAGCCATCAACGCCCTCAACCTCGCGCTGCAAAAATATGAAGGCACAGTCCTCCTCGTCACCCACGACCTCGACCTCATCGACGAGGTCGCCACCCGCATCTGGCACTTCGACGGCGGCCCATCCGCCTTCCGCATCGAAGACTTCAAAGGCCCCTACGCCGAGTACCAACTCCAAATGGCCTCCGCCGCGAAGTAGCGTGTCAGTTTGAAATGACCACGGACGCGATGGATCAACTCAATTTTCGCAAGGTTCATGCGTACACATTCCATCTGAGCAAGTCCTACTATCGCTTTCCCGCGAGACAACGGTAGCACCGATAATGCTCATCCGTTGATAGTGCGGTATCTTCCGACAGATGCATCATCCGCAGCAATTTCTTCACCACACTCTTCTTCTGAAGGATGCACGCATCTGCGAACAGCGTGAACTGCTGGGTCGTCGTATTGAAGTTGACCCGCCCACGTGGGGGCTCTTCGTAATCCGTGTCGCGAGGTATCTCGCCGCGTTTTTCAAGCTCAGCCCAGTGCGTCACGTGGTCGCCCTCGTGAATGGCAAAGTCGCCATACTTGCCAGCTTCGGAGATGGCCGTTGTGTCGATGATGAGGCGCGTGCCGACGAGCCAAAAGATACCTACCCGATGTTCAGGTTGTTGAACGCATCTCTTCATCTCAAATACTCCTTCACGATCCAGAGCATGACTCGGGCTACCGGATTGCCTTCTTTGTAGATGGTCGCCGATCACTTTTCGTGGACGCGGTCGGGATTATTGCTACATCCACTGCCGGTGCTCGTTGAACCGCACCATCTGCACTTGTTTGCCCCGCTCCCATGCTTATGCTTTTTGGAGGGGCTATTGGAACAGCCGCTGCCATAACTGCTCGATCCGCAATATACACACTTCTTTTCATCCTCATTGTGCTCGTGATGTTTATGTGGACTGTTAGAACACCCTGACCCGTAGCTCGTTGAATTGCAATACTTGCACGTACTCATTATTCCCCTCCTGTGATTTTTGATCTACACCTTAGAAAAGCGCAACTTTCAAATAAAGATGTCCTTGTTCTTGCCAGATTTCAAGTTTAGATCGACGTCAGTGCCGAAGAAATATAGCCCGGAAAGGTTCGATGTATCCAAGTTATCTATGATTTTCTTCTTTTTCGCGTCAATAATATCCTGGTCGTATCCGGCAATGGCCAGAATTGGTCTTGGCTCAACTTCCTGAATTTCTACGGAAGCTAGATAGGACGCTTCCGAAATAACTTTTAGCGTCCTTTTCACCAGGATCACATAGTTGTACGCTTCGACAATATCTTCTTGGTACTTATCGGCGAACACTGGTGTCCGGTTAGATGTTGAATAGATTCAGTTGGTTTGCGAAGGTCTGTTGGTCGGTTCTGTGGAGATATGGCTGAAGGGCGCATGAAATCTCGGTTTTCTCAAAGATCGAGACCGACAG
>Ga0224554_1001338_pt1 | contig 15972 bp, 13 predicted proteins | sample 714S22024metaG_FD_180666 | JGI IMG/M metagenome (GOLD analysis project Ga0224554, IMG submission 180666) | Peat soil microbial communities from Stordalen Mire, Sweden - 717 S2 20-24 | ecosystem: Environmental > Terrestrial > Soil > Wetlands > Peat | place: Sweden: Norrbotten County, Stordalen...
TCGATATGCGCCACTCCGCCTCCATCATGGCCATCTATGAGGCGCCCTGGAAGCTGCGCGACTTTGCCGGCCGCATCGGCAACGGCTGGATGCTCTCCGGTATCGGGCAGTTCCGCAGCGGCCTGCCTTACACTATGCGCACCTCCGGCTCGCTGCCCGAGGAGTTTGACACAACCGGCAACGCCATCACCGGCCTCGGCCCCGGCATGAACGGCTCAGGCGGAGACAACCGCGTCTACGGAATTGGGAACGACGGTCGCGCCTACAACATCGGCCGCAACACCTTCCGCTATCCCAACACATGGAAGGCCGATCTCCGTCTTGCCAAGCGCTTCGACATCGGTGAGAAGCGCCAATTGGAGCTGATCGCCGAAACTTTCAATCTTTTCAACCACCAGAACGTCACTGGCATCGAGACCACCGGTTACTCCATCGAGAACAGCGGCACTTCAGGCACTCCCCCCACGCTTTGCTACCTCACAATCAATACCGTCGGCAGTGCGAGCTGCGGCACCACTACCTTCACCGGCTCGGGAACTCCCATCGCCGCCTTTGGCCAGCCGCTCAACATCAACGCCACGGATTTCTACCGCGAGCGTCAGATTGAAATCGGCGTGCGCATGCGCTTCTAGGGATTTCGTTCGTGGTTCGCGCCACGGGCGGCATTGCCGGGCGCGTCGTCAGGCCAGGTCTTGGAATGACCCGCGACGCCCTCCCCTGGCCACTGTTCACTGTGCCGGCGGAATAATCGGCGACGCCCCGCCCAAAAACGCCGGATCCATCTCAGTGATGTCCACGCGATAGCTCACTGTCTTCGCTGTCGGAAAGTCTGCCGGAACCTTTTGCGTCACGCGGCCCGTTGCCACCCACTCCGTGCCGCGCTGAAATGTCGTCATGAATCCCACACAGCTCAGCGCAAGCACGTCGTGCCCCAGCGTAGTGTGAAAGATTCTTCCCTTCCCGTAGCGCAAAACCATCAGCATCGGCTCGTCGAGGCCCGTGCCCTTGTTCTTCGCGTCGGAGTGCGCGGTTGCCAGCACAATCATGTTCTTTCCCGGCCCGCGCAGCTTACCGTAGAGTTCATCGTTCGCGTGCAGCCACACCGTCGGCAATCCCCGCATGATCGGATGTTCGGGGTCACGCGTTATCACCTGGAACGGCAACCTCGCCCCATGTTCGCCGGCAGGCCCCGGCGACGCATCTGAAACCAGCCTGCCATCCTTCCAGTACCAGTACGGCCCTGCCTGCTCGTTGCGGTTTCGCCAGCCGCCGATTCCTGTCATCTCGTTAAATGCGGGCCAATCGGGAAATGCATTGTCGGCCGCGTGCACGATCACCAGCCCTCCGCCGCCGGCCACGTACTGCTCGAATTGCGCGCGTAGCTCCGCCGGCCAACTGGGCCCGTCGTAGTTCATCACGATCGTCTGGTAGCGCTCGAACTCTGGTTTGAAGCTGCTGAAGTCGCCGTCCGACGGCGGCGCAGTAATCACTGTCACGTTGAACAGCCCCGTCTCTTCCAATTCCATTTTCAGCACCGGAGTTGTCAATCTCCAGTTGTGATATGCGCCGCCGCTCTGCCCGTCCACAATCGCTACGCGAATCATGTTGCCCCCTGCGCTTGCTGTTCGCGCCCAAAACAAAATACTCGCAATCACCACCCAACCCATTCGCTTCATCATCTCTCTCCTCAATTGCCGCCATGCTGCTGCTGGCATGCCGCGGCCCCAGGTAGATCATCGACCCGTTCCCAATGGAAATCGCTCCCGCACCAGCGTCAGCGCTTCCTCCGTTGTCGCGATCGTCCCCTCCAACTGCGCATCTTCCGCCGTGCGCAGCATCTCGCGGAACCGCTCGCCCGGCGGATAGCCCGCCGCAATCAATTCCCGTCCCGTGATCAAAGGCTTAGGCCTCACCGCCTCCTCCGGCGTCGAAGAAAGACGATCGCGCACAAACTCCCAGTGCTCCAGGTAGCCGCTGCCGGCCAGGCAATCCATCTTGTGTAGCGCCAGGTGCTCCTCAAATCGCTCCAGCCTGAAAAACCGCTTCAGCGTCGATTCCTTCATCCCCTGCGCATCCATGAACCGCATGTGATTCTCGATCAGCGCCACCACTTGCCGCGTCTCTTCGTTTGAAAATCGGAATCGCCGGCAAATCTCCGCGCCCATCGCCACGCCCATCGCCACATGCCCATCAAAGCGGATCCGATCCGGGGCACGCCTGAACGTCGGTGGCTTGCCCACGTCGTGCAGCAGAGCTCCCCACGCCAGCGTCTCCGAACATCCCGGCTCCAATTGATCCAACAGCATCAGCGTGTGCACCCAAACATCGCCCTCGGGATGGAACTGCGGCGGTTGCTCCACGCCCTTCATGCGCGCCACCTCCGGCAGCACTTCTTTCAGTAGCCCCGTTTCGTCTAGCAATTCGAACGCCCGCCGCGCATGGCCCTCGGTCAGCATTTTCGTCAGCTCGTCGTGCACGCGCTCGCGGCTAACGGCGTGAATCTTTGAGGCCAGCGACCGCATTGCGCGCTTCGTCTCCGCTTCCAGCTCGAACCCAAATCGCGCCGCGAATCGAACCCCGCGCAACATGCGCAGATGGTCCTCTTCAAACCGCTGCTCCGCCCGCCCAATCGCGCGCACCACGCCTGCATCCAGGTCCGCCAGCCCGCCCACATAATCGAGCACGGCTCCGCGCAAATCAGCCCTCTCTCCCACTGAACTGTCATCCTGAGCGGAGGTCGCCGCGGCGACCGGAGTCGAAGGACCTGTGGTTGCTTTTTCGCAACTTGGGCCAGCTTCCGCGCCGGAACTTCTCGGAATCAACCGCAGCGGATCCAGCAACAATCCGTTGATCGTGAAGTCGCGCCGCCTCACATCCTCCTCGGCCGTCTTCGTATACCGCACACCATCGGGATGTCGCCCATCGGAATACTTGAGGTCCGAACGAAAAGTCGCAACCTCGGTAACAAATCCTGCATCCTCGGCCTCGGGAGCCACCAGCACCACTCCAAAATGCGCGCCCACGGCAAACGTTCGCGGAAACATCTCCAGCACCACCTCCGGCGTCGCGCTCGTCGCCACGTCGTAGTCGGCCGGCTCGCGCCTCAGCAGCAGATCGCGCACGCATCCGCCCGCGAAATACGCCTCATGCCCGCGCGCCCGCAGCGTTTCCACTATCTTCAGCGCCGCTTCGAATTGTCGCCCTCTAACCATCGCCGTCGCTTCTATTCTCGCTCTCCCGCATCAATAAAGCAGCCGACCCGCCGACTTGCCTGCCTTTCTAACTCCGCTAACTCCGCTAGCGCCGCCAACCCCGCTCTCTCCAGCCACTAAACTGAAACTATGCTCGGCTCCGGCCTCATCCTCGGCATCGAGACCTCTTGCGACGAAACCGCCGCGGCCATTGTCGAGCGCGGAGCGCGCACGCTTTCGTCCGTCGTTGCCTCGCAGATTGCTACCCACGCCCGCTACGGCGGCGTGGTTCCGGAGCTCGCCAGTCGCGAGCATCTTCGCGCCATCGTTCCGGTCGTCCGCGCCGCGCTCGCTGAAGCCAGCGTGACCCTCGCCGATCTCGACGCCATCGCCGTCACCTCCGGTCCCGGCCTCGCCGGTGCATTGCTCGTCGGCATCACCTACGCCAAAGCCCTCGCCTTCGCCAACAACCTTCCCCTCATCGCGGTCAACCACCTCGAAGGCCACATTCACGCCGTCCTTCTCCAGGAGCGCGAGTCCGCGGCTCATGCACAGAACGAGGGTGCCCCAGGTCCCGTCTTTGGGACCTGGGATAGCACACAATTCAGCCCCAGTTCAGCCCTCGCCCTCGTTGTCTCCGGCGGCCACACCCACCTCTTTCTCGCTCAACCCGCCAGCGGCGACCCCAACGGTACATGGACCTACACCCTCATCGGCCGCACCGTCGACGACGCAGCCGGCGAAGCCTTCGACAAAGTCGCAAAGCTTCTCGGCCTCGGCTATCCCGGCGGTCCATGGATTGATGCGCTCGCTCCATACGGCAACCCGCACGCCGTGCCCTTTGCATTTGCTCAATTCAAACCAAAGGCCCACCTGGCCGGTAAGGCCCCCGCGCGCACCAAAGCCGCCAAAACCGCGCCCATCGCGCGCCTCGACCCGCACTTTCTTTTCTCATTTTCCGGAATCAAGACTGCGGTCCTGCGTTATGTCGAGTTGCAAGGCCTGCGCGCCGAAGCAAAAGCCCGCGTCAGTCGCGTGCTGGCCAACTTCCGCCCGCCGCAAACTCGCGAAGAGGCTCTTGCCCTCTGCCCGCAGCCCACGCTCGACCTCATCGCCAGCTTTCAGCACGCAGTCGTCGGCGACTTGATGAAAAAAACCTTCGCCGCCGCCGAGTCGCTCGGCGCCAAACGCATCCTCGTCACCGGCGGTGTCGCCGCCAATCACGAGCTTCGCGCCCGCATTAAATCCGAGGCCGAACAGCGTGGCCTGCGCATCGCGTTCCCCACTCTCGCGCTCTCCACCGACAACGCCGCCATGATCGCCGCTGCCGCGTGGCCGCGTCTGCTGGCCCAGGACTTCGCGCCGCCGGAACTCACCGCCGACCCTTCGCTCGCGCTCAGCTGACCCACACACGTCTCCCCCGATCCGCCGCAAAACGCGCAAAGGCCCGGCTCGCGCCAGGCCTGCTCATCTTCCGTATTCCCCGCTTTTTCGTTCCCCTGGTCCCTCGTTCCCTTGGTCCCTCGTTCCCTGCTTCATTCGTTCCAACGCCGAAAGATCAACGTGGCGTTGATGCCGCCGAATCCGAACGAATTCGATAGCGCAATGTCGAACGAATGATTGATGGGCTTGTTCGGCACGTAATCCAGCCGGCACTCGGGATCGGGATTCTCAAGATTCATGGTCGGCGGTATCTGCTGATTCACCAGCGCCAGCACAGAGATGCCGGCCTCCAGTCCGCCCGCGCCGCCCAGCAGGTGCCCGGTCATCGACTTCGTCCCCGAAATCTTCAGCCGGTGGCTCAGCGCATGCTCGCCAAACACTCCTTCAATCGCGCGCGACTCCTGGCCGTCGCCCGCAGGCGTGGCCGTGGCATGCGCGTTCACGTATCCCACTTCTTCCGGACGGATGCCGGCGTCCTTCAGCGCGGCCCGCATGCTGCGCTGCGCGCCCGCGCCTTCCGGCGCAATGCCCGTCATGTGGTACGCGTCGGCGCTCATGCCGTAGCCGATCACCTCGGCCAGAATCTTCGCGCCGCGCGCCTTCGCGAACTCCAGCTCCTCGAGAATCAGAATGCCCGCGCCCTCGCCGATCACAAACCCGTCGCGGTCCTTGTCGAAAGGCCGGCTGGCGTGTGTGGGATCGTCGTTGCGCGTGGAAAGCGCGCGCATGGCCGCGAATCCGCCCACCGACATCGGTGTCACTGCCGCTTCTGCGCCGCCCGCGATCATCGCGTCAGCATCGCCATGCAAAATCATGCGCACCGAGTCGCCGATCGAGTTGGCGCTGGTGGCGCAAGCCGTGGCCGTCGCTGAAATCGGGCCCTGTGCGCCGTAGCGGATGCTGATCTGCCCCGCGGCCATGTTCACGATCGCCGCGGGAATAAAGAAGGGTGACATCTTCCTCGGGCCGCCCTGCAGCAGATTCGTGTGCTCGCGCTCGATCACCTCGAATCCGCCGATCCCCGAGCCGATGAATACGCCCACACGTTCGGCGTTCTCTGCAGTCACCTTCAGGCCCGACTGCTCCATCGCCTCCTGGGTTGCGCCAAAGGCGTAGTGGATGAAGCGCCCCATCTTGCGCGCTTCCTTCTTGTCCAGGAATTCGAGCGGATCGAAGTTCTTCACTTCGGCAGCAATGGTGACCGGGAATCCCGTGGCGTCAAAACCTTTGATCGCCGAAACGCCACTGGCGCCGGCCAACAGTTGCCGCCATATCTCGGGAGCGGTATTGCCTACACCGCAGATCAGTCCCAGGCCTGTGATGACCACTCTGCGGTTGGGTGCCTGGGTCAACGCTTACTTGCCGCCTTTCGCGTTCTTCTCGATGTATTCGATGGCGTCCTTCACCGTCTTGATCTTCTCGGCGTCTTCGTCGGGAATCTCCATGTCAAACGCCTCTTCGAACTGCATCACCAGTTCGACCACGTCCAGCGAATCGGCCCCCAGGTCTTCCTGGAAGCTCGCGCCGGGGGTGACTTCGGCTTCGTCCACCTGCAACTGCTCGACGATGATCTGCTTCACTTTTTCTTCAACGGCCATGCGTACCTCTCCTCGTGATATTGGGAACTTAGGAAAACGCTTCGGGGATTCGGAAGACCGCCCGCCCCGCGAACCTACCATACCGGCCCGCGGCGGGGAATGACAACCACCGCGCCAAGAAATCTGCGCATGGCCCCGAATCTTCAAGTCTACCGGCAGGGCCTTGGGGTGTAAAGGCTTCCCGCTGAGGGGAAACCTTTGAAGAAACAGGGAATAATCATTCCGCAACCGCGATTTCACCGAACGCCCGAAAATGCACAACCGGTGGGCGTATATTTGGCGAAGAGGGACATTCCCGTGGGAAGCTTTGCAATTGCCTTTTCTTTGATTGCCATCGCTCTCTTTCTTGTCGGCATGTGGCTCGGGAACAAGCAAGCACGCGGCAATGCGCAGCTTTTGCTCGACGAAGCGAAAAATGAAATCAAGGAACTGCGCCCAAAGGCCGAAGAATTAGCGGCAACGAGGCAGCAACTCAAGAACGAGCAAGAGAAATACATGCAAATGAAGGCTGACCTCGACGAAGCCTTCAAGGGTGCGGCGGCTGATGCACTTCGCGCCAATACACAATCGTTTCTTGACCTTGCGAAGCTGGAGTTGGGGGGCCGAAACCAGGCAGCAAAGCAAGAGCTCGACGCCAAGGAACTGGCAATTAAGAACCTCGTCGATCCGCTCGGTCTTGCGCTCAAGAGCCTCGATCAGCAGGCGCGCGACATGGAGACGAAGCGCTCCGGAGCTTACGCGAAGGTGGAGACACTCGTCGCAAATCTGCAGCAAACGATTCCGGTTTCGCTTGAAGCGCTGAAAACTGAGACCGCCCAGCTCATTGCCGCTCTGCGAGCGCCCAAGACACGCGGAAATTGGGGCGAACTGCAACTTAAACGCTGCGTGGAGTATGCAGGGATGGTCGAATACTGCTCGTTTGCCGAGCAGGTAACGACTCGCGACGGAGACGACAATCTACTGCGGCCCGATCTGACCATTCAATTGCCGAACGGCCGCGAGATCGTAGTGGACGCGAAGACACCACTCGATGCGTTTCTCGATGCCAGTGGCAGCACCGACCCAGCCGTACAGAAAGTTCGCTTCGAGGCTCATGCACAGCGGGTAAGGGCACACTTGAAACAGCTTGCAGGCAAGGCGTACTGGAAACAATTCGAGAAAGCGCCGGACTTCGTCGTCTGTTTTCTTCCGAGCGAAGCACTCTTCAGTGCTGCACTCGAAGCCGATCCGTCGCTCATCGAATTCGGTGCTCAAAGTCATGTAGTCTTGGCTACGCCCACGACGCTCATTGCACTCCTACGGGCAGTCGAATTCGGCTGGCAGCAAAGTGAGATTACGAAAAACGCGAAGGCAATTCATGAGTTGGGCCGCCGCATCTACGAGAAGCTCGTCGTCGCACAATCCCACGTTACGCGGCTCGGCAATGCGCTCACCAACAGCGTGGATACTTTTAACAAGTTTCTTGGGTCGATCGAAGGCAAGCAAGGCGGGAGCGTGTTTTTCCTTGGCCGGCAATTAGGCGAGCTTGTGCACTCGGATCAGGAGCTCGCGGAAGTGCCGAAGCTCCAGTCGGACTTGCGCGAAATGGAATCGTCGGAGTGGTTACAGCCGCGGCTGGTCGCCGTAGTCGACGAGCCCGACCTGGCTCTCGCCGCAGGTACAAATGAATCCGGCAAATCCGAGGCGTAGCGCCAGTCGCCAGACCGGGGTCCCCAGCGACAGGTCCTCGTCGCTGGGGTGGGAGACCGGCTGTCATGTGGGCGTCCGCGCCCGCACCAGCATTGAAAGGGGCGCTTACGAATTCGGTGTTGTCGGCGTTGCCGGAGCCGCCGGCGCTGCGGGTTGAGCCGGAGCTGCAGGTGCCGCCGGCGGCGCACCCTTTACCCGCGTCAGCGTCAATTCCATCCCGGGGAAATCCGGCGAATCGGACTTCGCCGTCATCTTGATCGTGTCGCCGTCCACTGTGCAGTCGTGGTGAATCGTGATCCCGTTGAACGAATCGTCGAAGGAAAATTTGTCCCCATCCACCTTGCCATTGCTGATTACCATCGGGTCCCCACCCGGCCCCTGCACCGTCCCGGTCAGAGTGGCGCCGTCCACCTTGAAGGTGAAAGTCAGTTGAAAGCTGCTGCCATCCGGCGTCGTTGTCTGAGCCGTCCAGGTTCCCGTCACGTCGGCGGCCATCGCCGTCGCAGCACTCAGCGCCATGGCCATCGCGGCGCAAACACTAAGCAATTTCCTCATAGTCCCTCCAGCCGTCTTCTCGCCGCACCCATCATACTGGCCGACAGCAATTCCCGGCCGGCCCCCGCAGTTCTTCGCTCCATCGCTAAACCTGCTCCCTCGCTCCCTTGCTCCCTCGCTAACTTGCTCCCTGCTCCCCAAACGCCTCGCGCATCCGCTTCCACGTCGTCTCCAGATCTTCGGGCAGAATGCGTGTCTCGCTCACGGTGGTCGTGAAGCTGGTATCACCGATCCAGCGCGGCATGGCATGCAAATGCACGTGTCCCGCCACGCCCGCACCCGCGGCTTGGCCAACGTTCATTCCAAAATTGAATCCGTGCGGCGTGTAGAGCCGCTCCAGAACGCGCTCGGTTTGTTGCGCCAGGTCCATCAGCTCGTGCGCAGTCTCGGTGGTCAGCGCGGCCAGCCGGTCAAGGTGCGCGTAGGGCATCACCAGCACGTGCCCTGACGTATACGGAAATGCATTCAGGCAAATAAAACAATTTCTCGCGCGCAAAACCAGCCCCCCGGCGGCCTCGGCCTTCTCGCGATCCATTCCGCCCGCAATCGCATAGTCGATCGCCGCCATCAGGTTGCAGAACACGCAACTCAGGTCGCCTGGCCACGCATCGAGCGCCGCAGGCACGCCGCGCCGCACCGCGCTTTCCGTCGAGGTGACGTACGCAAAGCGCCAGGGAGTCCAAAGGTGATCCATTGTCGGTTATCCGTCTTTGCCGGTAACGCCGGCTCAGTTCCTTAACGGCGCGATTTCGAGCTTATCCCCTCGCTTCAGGTTCACGTCGCCGCCATTTGAAAAGAAAGCCAGCGTGACGCAGGAGATTGGGATCATGTACCAGGACTTGAATACGGCTCCCGACAGCCCGTCGGTCAGATCCTTTGTACCAATTCCCACTCCTCCGGTCATCAGCATATTGGCAATCTGCCGGCCGCGCCCCGGCTGAATCTTTTCCTCGTCCCCTGCGTTCTTCGTGTGCAGCATGACAGGCTGATCGAACTTGAGCAGCATGTGGCCGCGGCGGAAGAATCGCCGCGCTGGCGTCGTCACCAGCGTGCCGGAATACTCGCCCGATGGGCACTTGACAGAGAACGGCGTTCCCGTTGCCATCCACGATGAGGCATAGGTTTCGAGTGTGCAGGTCTCCGCCGATGCCACGCTTGAAATCGCGAAAACAGCCAAAATCAGAAACTTCACCACAGGCAACATCCTCGGTAGTTCTCGAAAGTCCTGGAATCGACAGACTCTCGAACTGGCATTCAGTGGCTAGATTATAAGGCGCACAATCCAACATCGACCCGGCCCGTCCAGGTTTGCGTTTCAGCCGGCGCTCATCCTCTCACGCTCCCGCACCGCCCCTAACTCATTTGTTTCGACCAACCGGATTGACGCTCGATTGCAGAGGTTGCTACACTTAAGGGGTAGCTTCCTGCGCGGATTCCAGCAGTGAGTTGCGGCCGCCCTCCCAGCAAGCCGTTGCCTGCCGGCGTTTCCCAAGGAAACCCGCCGTGGTTTACCCCAGTGCAACAAATTGGGGACGGCCTTTCCTGTGGAAGACATAACCGGCGCGTCATTTGGCGCGAGGGCAAGTCAAGGGACTAAAGGCGACCGGAACCCGGAATTGCGGCGTGGGAGCCACCCAGCGGCTGGAGCAATCCGTCGCTGGAGCACGCAGTCCGGAGCATGCTGTAATGGCAAACGTCCTCAATCCCGAAACCGAGAGCATAACCCTGAACACTGAATTGGAAACCCCAACGCTTGACCCTGCGACTGAGCTGGAAGCTCTAACGAGCCCTCTACTTGGCATTGCCCGGCCGTCGCCCGAATCCACGTCCAACCTCTCCACCTCGAATATTGACAACTCTGAAGTTGTCGATGCATCCCCACTGGACGCCGATGCCCCAACCGAGCCTGTCGCACAGGCAGCAACACTCGAACAGCCCGCATCCTCAGAAGCTCCGGCCGCGCCCGCGGCAGTTGTCGAAGCGCCAGCGCCAGTCGTCAATACTCCAGCGCCTGTTGTCGAAACGCCTGCGCCATTTGCGCCGGCTCCTGCCGTTGCGACTCATGCCGCTGCGCCCGCCGCAACCGTTGCGACTCGCGCTGCTACGACCTCCGAGCCAGCCGACGATTTCTCCGAAGCCCTCGCCGCCTTTGAGCGCGAACAGGCCGCTGAAGCCGCCGCTGTTGAGGCCTATGGAGACAAGATTGTCTCCGGCAAGGTCGAAAAGCAAACAGAAAAGTATCTGGTCGTCGATGTCGGCCTCAAGTCTGAGGGCCTCATACCTCTCGAGCAGGTTCTCGACCACACCGGCGCCGTCAAGTTCCAGCCCGGCGACATCATTGACGTCGTCATCGAGCGCGAAGAGACTGAAGGCGGCTACCTCGTCAGCTACGAGAAGGCCCAGCGCCTCCGCGTGTGGGACACCATTGAAAAGGCAGCCACCGACAAAACGCCCATCACCGGCACAGTCGTCAGCCGCGTCAAGGGCGGGCTCACCGTCGACATCGGCATGAAGGCCTTCCTGCCCGGCTCGCAGCTTGAGATTCGCCCCGTGCGCAATCTCGACACCTACCTCGGCCAGCAGATCGAAGTCCGCGTCATCAAGCTCAACAAAAAGCGCGGCAACGTCGTGGTCAGCCGCAAGGAAATCCTGGAAGAAGAGCAGACCTCAAAGCGCTCCGCCACAATGGAGCACCTCGAAGAGGGCGCGATCTTGACCGGCACGGTGAAAAACCTCACCGACTACGGTGCGTTTGTCGACCTCGGCGGCATCGATGGCCTTCTCCACATCACCGACATGAGCTGGGGACGCCTCACTCATCCCCGCGACCTGGTCAACGTCGCCGATGAAATTCAGGTCAAGGTTCTCAAGTTCGACAAAGACAAGCAGCGCGTCTCGCTCGGCTTCAAGCAGTTGACGCCCGATCCCTGGCTCGACGCCACGGAGCGTTACCCCGTCGGCGCCAAGGTCCACGGCCGCGTTCTTTCGGTCACCGACTACGGCGCGTTCGTTGAGCTCGAGCAAGGCATCGAAGGCCTGGTTCACCTCTCTGAGATGACCTGGTCCAAGCGCCTCAAGCATCCCTCCAAGCTCGTCAAGCCCGGCGACGAAGTCGATACTGTTGTCCTCAGCGTCAATCCCGCCGACCGCCGCATCTCCCTCGGCATGAAGCAGCTCCTCGAGAACCCGTGGGAAAGCCTCAGCGACAAATACCCCATCGGCGCTATCGTCGAGGGCCGCGTCCGCAATCTCACTGACTTCGGCGCTTTCATCGAAATCGAGGATGGCATCGACGGCCTCGTCCACGTCTCCAACCTGAGCTGGACCAAGCGCGTCAAGCACCCCTCTGAAATCGTCAAGAAGGGCGAAAAGGTAAAGGCAGTCGTTCTCGGCGTCGAGCCGCAGAACCGCCGCCTCTCGCTGGGCATCAAGCAGTTGCAGCCCGATGTCTGGGAGAGCTTCTTTGCCACGCACCGAGTCGGCGACGTCGTTCACGGCAAGATTCTGCGCACCGCGCAATTCGGCGCTTTTGTCGAAATTGCCGAGGGCGTCGAGGGCCTCTGCCACATCTCCGAAGCCGGCGATCCTGTTGACGGCCACTCCGCGCTCGAGCAGGGCCTGGAGAACGACTTCAAGATCATCAAAATTAACGTCGAAGAAAAGAAGGTCGGCCTCAGCCTGCGCACCGGTAGCAGTCAGGAAGCCGATCGTCCTGCCCGCGAAAGCTCCGGCTCAAGGCCAGACTCAAGGCCAGACTCAAGGCCAGACTCCAGGCATGAACAGCCGCACAAGCATCCGGTCTCCAGCTCCACCACCACACTCGGCGACCTGGTCAACTGGCGCAAGGGTGAACGCTAAGCCTCTCGCGACAATCCAAACCAAAGCGGCCACCCTCCGGGGTGGCCGTTCTGCATCCGCCGGGATTTATGGGTGCCCCCGGTCCCTCGCATTTGGGGACCGGGGATTGCACAAAACTGTGCGTCAGACAAAAATTGCGCCGCTTCAACTTCCCGTCGGAATGATCCCCGCATTCTCGACCATCAGAATCGTCGTCCGTCTTGGCGCGCGCGTCCGATGAACCACCGTCTTCGGCACCACAAACCCCTGCCCTGGCTTCAGCGCAACGGTCCGGTCTTCAAGCCCGCCCTCAATATCGATCAGCAGCTCCCCATCCACGACGTAGAAAAACTCGTCGTCCTCGTCGTGCTTATGCCAGTGATACTCGCCTTCGATGGCGGCCATGCGCACCACGGAGTCGTTTACCTTGCACAGGGTTTGATTGAACCACTTGTATTCGTTTGCGCCCGGAACCGAGCGCACATCGATCGGCTCAAGCGGCTTGTAAAGAATATTGAGTCGTGTCTCATAGGGAAAAGCTGCACCCTCAGCCATGGCAAGAACCTCGAGCAGAGAATAGCAGGGGCTCCCCGCCGCCAGGATGCGAACCCCCGTGCGCACTGCAACTTACAGGAGCCCCCAACACCCCTCCCACCTTCGTCACCGCGCGCGGGTACCCACGTAATGACGCATTCACAGTGTGGTCTTCCCAGCCCCGTCCGTGCCGCCTATAGTCCGAATACTGCGTGACTGTCAGTGACAGCAGCAGTGAACGTGCATTCCCCAACCCCGAACGCAATGAGCATCCAACAATTAGGAGGGAGAAACTTTGATCTCTGACTACACGGTTCTTCCAATGGGAACGAGAGTCGAGGGCGGAGAGGTGAAGGTTTGTCCGAAGTGTCGAAGGCCCGGCCTTAACGTGGAAATGGATGGTCACAGCTTCTATACCCATTACCAGATTCTCAACAAAGACGATCCCCGCAACGTCTTCATCCGGCGAGTCGAGTGTCATTTGCTTGCGGGAGAAATCGCAACTCAAAACCCGGTTCAGGCGCTGCCCCGGCGCGCCTCGCCATCGTCCGCCTCGCCATCGACGTAAACCCCTGGCGCAGCCAGACGCCCCATCCCAATACAAAGTGTCATCCCGAGCGAAGCGTCTTTCAGCGGAGCCGAGAGCCTGCCCTGAGCGAAGATCGCGCAAGCGACCGGAGTCGAACGGGGACCTGCTTCTCAAGTCCCCCTCGCCGGCGTTCGCCGCGGCGAAGTCGCGCCCCGAACGGAGCCAAAAGCCACCCCCACTCGCTCACAAGATCACAGGACCCCTGCCGACTTATGAAGCCCTATCTGAAGTGAGTGAGCGCCTTGGCGACGATGCGCCATCTGAGATCGGCCCATTGATCCTCCCCATTGGATCCGCGCGATTCAATCGCCCATCGCTGAAGAGCGTACGGCAATAAATCTGCCCACGCCTTGGGATAGAATCCTGCCGAGGATCTCAATGCACAACGACGACAGCCTGAAAAATCGCTCGGCACCGCTGGCCATGAATCCCGAAGAGTTTCGAGAATTAGGCGCCCAGCTTATCGACCGCATCGCCGGCTTTCTTGAATCGCTCCCTAGCCGGCCAGTAACCTCCGCGGAGTCTCCCGCCGACGTACGGAACGCTCTCGCAGCCCAGCGCACCTTGCCGCAACACGGTGCCGATTCGGCGCAACTGCTCCATCATGCCGCTGACCTGCTCTTCGATCACTCTCTCTTCAACGGCCATCCTCGCTTCTGGGGCTACATCACCTCGTCGGCTGCGCCCATCGGCGCACTGGGTGAACTACTGGCCGCCGCAGTCAACCCCAATGTTGGAGCTTGGCTGCTTTCGCCGATGGCGAGCGAGATCGAAGGGCAGACGATTCGCTGGATCGCCGAGATGCTGAGTTATCCCGTGGATTGCGGAGGCCTGTTTGTCAGCGGCGGTAACATGGCTAACTTTGTTTGCTTTCTTGCTGCGCGGCAGGCGAAGGCGCCGTTGGATGTGCGCACCAAAGGAATGGACGGGACACGGTTGCGCGCGTACTGCTCGAAAGAGACGCACACCTGGATTCAAAAGGCGGCGGACATGGCGGGGATGGGGACGGACGCGATTCGTTGGGTACCCGTGGATGACGAAATGAGGGTGGATCTGACGGCACTAAGGGAACAAATCCTCAAGGACATTGCAGCGGGAGACAGGCCATCCTTGGTTGTGGGGAATGCCGGTTCGGTGAGCACGGGGGCTGTTGACCCGCTGCCTGAGCTGGCTGCGCTTTGTCGCGAGTTCGGCCTCTGGTTCCATGTTGATGGGGCATACGGCGGCCTGGCGGCCGTTCTATCGGATGCGCCGGACGCTTTCGCCGGATTGCGCGAGGCAGACTCAGTGGCAGTGGACCCGCACAAGTGGCTCTATGCGCCGCTGGAAGCGGGCTGCGCGCTAGTGCGCGATCCGGAAAAGCTGCGCGACGCTTTTGCCTATCATCCGGTCTACTATCATTTCGGCGTCGAAGCCACGAATTATTTTGACCTTGGTCCCCAAAATTCACGCGGCTTTCGCGCACTAAAAGTGTGGCTCGCTCTGCAAAAGGTGGGACGCGAGGGCTACGAGCGAATGATCTCCGACGATATCCGCCTGGCTCGGGCCCTCTTCGAGCGGATTTCACAATGCGCCGAGCTTCAGGCACTGTCCCAATCTCTCAGTATTACGACTTTTCGCTTTGTGCCCACGGACCTCGCTTCAGGTGACGATAAGGCAGCGAGCTATCTGGACGAACTGAATCTTAAACTGCTAACTCGCCTGCAGGCGAGCGGCGAGGCCTATCTTTCCAACGCAGTGGTCCATGGGAAATTCGCACTGCGTGCATGCATTGTGAACTTTCGCACATCGCTGGCAGATATTGAAGCATTGCTGCCCATCGTTGTCAGAATGGGTAAGGCCCTGGATCTGGAAATGCGCTCACAAAGTCTTCCTACCGACGCATCATAGGCGACCGTGTTCTGTCAGCACTTGCGACCATGGAGCTCATCTTCTGCCTAAGATGGGTCACAGGAACCTCCTTGTGTCCCAAACCTTAAACGGCCCAAAAGCCTCGAGGACCACCACTGCCGCAGCATCCGCCGCGCCAACGGCTTAGTTCAAACGCCGGTCCGGCAATCAGCCCCATCCTCATCCGAGGACATTGCCGAAAACGCGCCCGGTCCCGGAGCCCGTCCCGAGTCAAGCCATAAAATCTCTAAGCCCCTGATTCTCCGCATCTTCCCTTTGCCGATAATTAACACCGTTAGGCGCATAATGGTCCCATGATTGCCAGGCATAGATCGATCGAGGACCAGACCAGAATCGCCCCTTCGCTGCCTACTGGCTATTGGCTACTGGCCCCCGGGCTAATGGCAACTGACTACTGGCTATTCACTACTGGCTATTGGCTACTCCCTGCTTTTCTGATCCCCGACCACTGTTCACTGACCACTGGATTTCCGGCCTTTCTAACCACTAACCACTACCCACTAATCACTGGATTTCGTGCATTTCTAACCACTAACCACTACCCACTAATCACTGGATTTCGTGCATTTCTAACCACTAACCACTACCCACTAATCACTGCTTTTTACCCCCCCCCCCCCACCCC